>Ga0315282_10011695_pt1 | contig 13534 bp, 10 predicted proteins | sample YL17G07_20_MG_FD_203693 | JGI IMG/M metagenome (GOLD analysis project Ga0315282, IMG submission 203693) | Sediment microbial communities from Yellowstone Lake, YNP, Wyoming, USA - YL17G07_20 | ecosystem: Environmental > Aquatic > Freshwater > Lake > Sediment | place: USA: Wyoming | collected... | reverse complement strand
TAAATCCGGAAGATTTATATCTCATACCGTTTGCGACAAATCTGCTTAGTGCGTACATGAAAAATGAACCCAGATTACCTGACATGCCATTCGGCGAGGCGTTAGTGCCATTCCATTTTCAAGCAAGAGTGAAACAAAGTTTGCGTTATGTTCTGACAAAGCTTTGCATAATAAACAATAGATCTTATGTCAGCGGCCTTAAAATTATAGATTATCATCGAGAGTCGCCTGAAAATTCCCCTTCTTTTCAAACAGCAAGAGATTCTCTGATTACATCGATTCAGTGGCACGGGACAATCAAAAGAGCAAATCAATTAGTGCAGACTTACCAATATGAAAAAGCTCTTAAGGAATTGACCCAAGCTATACCAACTGTGCCTTGGCAGATTCGCGGACAGTTTCTTTACGATGTATCGCTTGTGGCCAAACGGGTTTCATTGTCCGCGTCAGAATTTTATGGCCGAATGGCTTTTTATTTACTTTCGCCTGACGATCCGTTGCGTTGCGATGTAGCTCTTCAATTGGCTGAAGTGACCGCAAAAATGAGAAGAACGGACGAAGCTCAAGATTACCTGAGAGTTGCACTGCAAATGAATCCTGAACCCATCCAAACAGCAAATACAATTTTATCTGTCGCCCACGCAATTGCTGACAGCAAGGGACCGTTGGAAGAGAGAAACTTTCTGCGACCTATGATCTTCACTTTGGAATTCAACAGGCAGGCCCTCAATTTCTTATTTATTGAATTGGCCTATACCGAAGCGAAACTTAATAACTTTTCAGAAGCTCAAAGACTCATAAACGAAGTAATTGACCATGGAAGCGACCAGGACCAAATCAGGCAAGCAAAAAAAATATTATCCGATCTGAAATATAGTCAATCTAAAAACAATGGAAATTGATAACGAGAATTAAAATTTAAAGGAAACCCCGATTGAGTACACATTTTTTGCAAAATTAAATTTTTGAGCGGAATACAAGCTCCAATAGCGGCTGTATCCGGCTTCCAGCGAAACCCAATCCTTGAAAGCATGCGTTAATCGAGCAGTAGCTTGATTGTAATTTTCATCTTCTTCTTCAATCGCGTTACTATGCGGAATTAACAACGCCTGAGAGGAGCTATGGAATTGAAATACTCCCAACAGATGGATGTCGGTATCTTTGAAAATCTCTTTTGAGGCGGCGATTATAAAACGATGCGTATAATAAGTATCTCCATAAGAGTTGGATTCGTTTATTCCAAACGTATATTCAAATTTCGCCAGAAGCCAGTAAGAAATATTCATATTAGCCGTGACTTCATGAATAGTGTCGCGGCGCAAGTGATTCGATTCTTCAAGAATAGGCCCGTAAGAAGTGAAACCGGCATTTCTATAGGCATTAAAAGTAAAATGCTTTTCAGTCAGAAAATATGATATTTCCGATGACAGATATTTTGCAAAAACTTTATCTAAAGAGACGCCGCCTTTACGTTGCCAATAATCGAAATAATTATAATCTTTGAAATCGAAACGCGTATATTCGGCGCGCGCTTCCAATGTCACTTGTTCCTGAAACTCCTTTCCGACGGTCGTGCCAAGAATAAGTTTGTTGTAATCTTGCAATCCGTTTCTTGTATTGCGCAATTTAAAAGTCGAATCACCCTTGAAATAATACGATTCAAGACCTTTATAGGTATATCCTAATGCGATTTGATTGATCATTGCGTCGAGATCATCGTAGTGAAGATATTTTTTGAGCCCCAATTGGTAATCCGTATCCCACAAATTATTTGTGGTAATCGGCCAGTGAAGTTCAAAGTCATAAAACAATCTTCCGACTTCATCCCCTTTTTCATTTTCCACCGCTTCGTATACGTTATCTTCATAATCGGAAGAGACGGCAATATGGTGACTCATGACCAAACCCTCGGCGAAGGAGTGCGAAGCGAATATAATGGCTATAAGCACAGCTAACAGTAATGATGGACCTTTATGTCCCATCATTTTACTCCTTGCGAATCGGTTGATTGGGTTTGCTCATTTCTTTATGGCCCTTTTGATCTTCAAAATCCATTCGGTTGGCCAATGCCTCCAATGCCGCCGCTTTTTCAGCCAATTCCTCAACCAATTTTTTAAGATGCTCTCGTTCTTGAACAAGACGTGAAATTTCACGGCTTAAAGAATCCAATTTAGACCTATCTTCACCTCCAGGGCGTGAAGAACCCTGCGCGCCAGGTTGTTTAAGGGTCGATATTCCGGGATATTGAGAGCCTGGACCTACCGGTTCCACCGGTTGTTCCGGTAAGATTTGTTCTTGTTTGGGTTGTCTTGGGGCAGTAGAAAAAGCAGTGCCGTCGTCGAAAAGATTCCCCTCGCGCACCAAATCTCTCATCTCACGAGCAAGCCGCCATTCTTTTTTGAGTGAGGCAATCATTGAATCGATTTTGTTAATGACGCCTAAAAGATTTTTTCGGCGTTCTCTTAAAATTCGCGCTTTTTCTCTAAGCTCGGAAGGGCCGTCAAGCGGATCTGGCGAAAGATCGAATAATGCCAGCTCTTTTTCAAAACTGATCGAATGTCGATAAGTCGACATATATTGGCGTATCGCCAGATATTGCCTGGTAAGCTGAAATATTTTGTTGCGGTCTTTTTCTCTGTTGATCATAGAAACCGTGTCTTCAAGCATTTTGTAATACTCAGACAAAATTGATCCGTTGAACTTTGAAATCTCTTCTGAATTCGCGTGAAGTTGAGCTTCAAGCTGTTCAAGCTGCTTAGAAATATCCAGATTTCTCGCAAGCAGCCTTTCTAATCTGATACGGTCAATAAAATTCCAACCTGAGTCTTGTTTAAGCTTATCAATTTCATCTATCAGGGCGGTTTGCTCGTTTATTTTCCGTTGTTTCTCAACCTGCAGTTCTTCTTGATGTGCAGAGAGTTCTTTGTGTTTTTTTAACATTCTCTCCAAGACAGGATTCGAAGGTATATCGATCGATGAGGCAAAAGAAAGCGGTCGAGAAAATAGGAATATCGTTGCCCCGGTCAAAAGGGTCAACAAGACCGTAAATATATAATATATTCCTCGCCTCAACCTAACGCCTCATCAAAGTAAGCCGTATTTCTCCAATTTATAGTAAAGAGCGGACGGTTTAATCCCTAAGATTCGCGCCGTTTCGGTTTTCACCTTATTCGCTTTTGTATAAGCTTCTTTAATCAATTCGCGTTCGATATCATCCAAAATCTCATTGAGCGGTTTGGAACCCAAAGCGCCACGAAGCATCGGAGTATCGGCGCCCTTTGTTAAAAAGGACGGCAAATCTTCCTTTTTAATCACCGATCCATCCGCTAAAACCATAACCTGCTCAATGACGTTTTCAAGCTCGCGAATATTGCCTGGCCAAGGATAATCCAGAAGGGTTTTCATTGCTTCCGAAGTGACGCCGGAAAACTTCTTCCTTGTTCTAATCGATAGCTTTTTCAAAAAATGCTCTATTAATTCCGAAATGTCGGTTTTGCGTTCACGCAACGGAGGAACTTCAATCGGAACGATGTGGAGGCGGTAATAAAGATCTTCTCTGAATTTGCCCTCACGAATTAAAGCCATTAAATCCCGGTTGGTCGCGCAAATGACCCGGACATCAACTCGAATAGTTTTTGTTCCTCCGACTCTTTCAAACTCTTTTTCTTGCAGCACCCTCAAAAGCTTTAATTGAATATTCGGACTGATATCGCCGATTTCGTCGAGAAATATCGTTCCCTTATCCGCTAATTCAAAACGGCCGAGCTTTTGTTTGATGGCCCCTGTAAAACTTCCTTTTTCATGCCCGAAAAGCTCGCTCTCCAACACTCCTTCGGCCAAAGCCGAACATGTCACTTTGATGAACGGTCCGTTGACGCGAGGCGATTGCTTGTGAATTGCTTTGGCAATAAGTTCTTTGCCGGTGCCGCTTTCACCATGAATAAAAACAGAGGAATCGCCTGTAGCCACTTTCTTCGTCATCTCTTGAATATTTTTCATCGCAGGAGATGATCCCACCATAAACCCGGTTTCGCGGTCAGCATCTTCGCGAAGTACGTCGATCTCTTGCTCAAGTCGGACATTTCGTTCTGACAGATCCCTGAACTTCAATGCTTGACCGACCTTTGTCCTCAAAACATCCTGGCTGAAAGGCTTTTGCATGAAATCAAATGCGCCTTTTTTCATGGCATCGACGGCAATTTCTATCGTGCCGAATGCTGTAATAATGATGACCAAGGTTTCCGGACTTTTTTTGCGTATCTCTTCGAGTACGGCGATTCCATCCATACCTTCCATTTTCAAATCGCAAAGCACCAGATCGGCTCCATATTGATCGAGGATTTTCATAGCATTCTGCCCACTGGCGGCTCCACGCACCTCATGTCCCATTTTTCTAATTATCGTGCTCATTCCATCTCGAATTGTTTCATTGTCATCGACGACCAGGATGCTTAAGTTTGCCATCCAACCCCTCCTTTATTTTTCCGTTATGGGTAGGCTCAATCTAGCCACCGTGCCGTACCCAACAGATGAATTCAAAGTCAGATCGCCTCCGTGGGCTCGCGCTATCTTGCGCGCAAACGGCAATCCAAGCCCGGTTCCTTTATCTTTTGTTGTATAAAATGGAGTGAATATATGATTCATGTCTTCCGAAGTTATTCCTTTTCCCGTATCTTCAACCTCAATAATCAGCTCATCGTTTTCTACAAATGATTTTAATGAGAGCTTTCCACCATTAGGCATTGCAGCGTAGGAATTAAAAATCAGATTAAAGAGCGCGCGGCGAACCTGGTCAGGATCAAATACTGCATCCGTCGCTTCATTCGAAACTGTGTAATTCGTTTTTATCTTCTGCTGTACGGCTTGCGGCGCTGACATTTCCAAAACTTCCAACAAGAAATCCTTCACTTTTACAGATCGCTTATCCGGAACCGATTCACGAGTGAAATCCAAAAATTCATTAACAACTTTATTTAATGCCAACAGTTCTTTTCGGATCTTCAACGCATATTCTTGTTTTGGAGGATCGTTGGAAAGCTCTTCTACGAGAAGATCCGCATATAATTCAATTCCTCCCAACGGATTCCTTACTTCATGGGCTATTCCCCTTTGAAGAGTCTGAAGATATCGATCACGTTCCAGGATACTGATTCGCATCTCGTTCAGGGTCTGCGCTAAAAAGCCGATTTCATCTTTGCTAGTAGACGGAGTCTCATGTTGAAAATCTCCTTGCGCGATTTTTTTAGCGGATTCCATTAATTTTCCGATCGGCCTTTCGAATCCTCCGGCGATGATTATTGAAATCGCCACAACGATAAGCATTCCGGCAAAGCCAATCAGAATAAGATTACTTCTTACTTTTGCAAGCGTATGGAAAAACGTCACGCCTGCATCCACCCCTAATACCGCCGCTACCGAATCCCCTACTTTTATAGGTGCATAGCCGGTCTTGTACAACGTACCATCCGGCCCATTGAACATCGTCGATGTAGATGTTTTGCCTTTAAAAGCTCTCTGAATTTCTTTTTGATCTACGACAAGGCGAAAATATCTTGTCCCGATTGGAACACTGTCTTTTGTATCTATTAAAGACAATTGATTTTGATCAAAGATATATATTCTCCCTACTTCAGAAAGTTCTTCCAATCTCTTTAAGCGTTCTTTCACTCGACCGTAAGCCCAACTATTTTCATCCCCTGCCCTGAATCCAATTACAGTGGCGCCGTCAATTTGATTTGCGGCAGATGCAGCCACCGACATAAGCCTTCGACCCATTTCCTCCTCAAAGCCCAATCTTGCTTGAAAATAAAAATAACCGCCCATTAATGAAGTCAGCAACACGGCGGGCACAAGGTAAGCAATGATTAACTTCGTCCGAATACGTCTAGGGAAAGGAGGCTTAAATCGCTTCACCATATCCGGCCTCTTGCACCAAACGCATCTTGAATGTGCCTGATTTCCGGCTTTGCTTTCCCTGAAGATACAATCCCTATTACATCGAATCTTACCGGGACTTCGCCAAGTTTCATTTTGGCGACAAATTCTTTTGTGGTTCTTTCGATCTTCCTTCTCTTAACCAAAGTGACTGTATTTACAGGATCAACCGCATCGTTATCCGACGCTTTTGTGCGAACCTCGATAACAATCAGTTGTTTGTCTTTGGTCGCCACGATATCCAGTTCCCCAAAATGACCTTTCCAATTTCTTGCTGCAATTTTATATCCGTTTTTCTTTAAATAAGCACATGCCAGATTTTCCCCATCCAAACCTAATTTCATCCTGGATGTAATCTGCTTGACGAAGCCTAACAATCCAGCAACTCCTTGACAGGCTTGAATGATTTACGATGGCATACACACGGGCCGTACATCTGAAGGGCCAATAGATGATCCCTAGTCGAATATCCTTTATGTTGCCTAAAACCGTACATCGGAAATTTTTCGTGCCATTGATCCATGATGGCATCACGGGTAACCTTAGCTAAAATAGACGCTGCAGAAATGCTTAAAGATCGGCGATCACCCGCCACAAGCGTTTTTTGCGGAAGCATTATCGGCAAATATTGATTGCCATCAATGAGAACGATTTGAGGTTTGGTTGAAAGACGTTCCAAGGCGTAACACATCGCCTTTTTGGTCGCGGACAGAATATTAATTGAATCGATCTGTTTTGCTTCAACCACTCCTATCGCATAAGCAGCGGCCTTTTCCTGAATCAACACTGAAAGTTCATTTCGTTGTGCAGGTGAAAGTAGCTTTGAATCAACAACGCCTGGAAGGTCAATACCTTTTTGCAAAATGACCGCAGCGGCGACAACGGGACCAGCCAGCGGACCTCTTCCCGCTTCATCGACTCCTGCTATGTAATCAATTCCGGAACGCCAGTAAGTCCGCTCAAAAAAAAGATTGTCTTGTTTGATATCAAGTCCGGAAAGTAAATCCTGGCCTTCACAATGCCTTTTCATGTAAGGCATCTTACCTCCAAAATGCCGAGAACAAACCCGCATTATGAATGGCTTGCGCCATAAAACGGCATACGAGCCTATTCACCGGATCTTAGGCTTCCTCCGAATTCTACAGCAGCCGAAGAGGAACTATCATACCCAAGCACTTCCCATTGATTTTGAATCATTTTATAAATCGTGTAGCGAATTTGACCGACTAGGGAGTGTTTAGCGAGAAATTCCATACCTTGAGTACCGGAAGGGCCTAAGACGTCATAAAACGTCGAAACCGGGGCTTCGGCCAAGACATCGACCTTTATATCGCCCTGGACAGCTGAAAGAGTAATAGTCCCAAACTCGGGTGTCGCATTCATAGTGAAACTTGTATTTAAATCCTGCATTCTGAATTCGTATCTGTCGTCGCCATGATCAATCACCAGCATAAAGGCATTGACGGATGCTGTTCCTAAAAATGAATTGGGGCCGCCTGCCGCAGCGAGCGCGGACTTTGGATTGGAAAATCGATTTGCGCAAATAAACGCCCAGGCAGATGGAAATTGGGGACCCCAGTTATGGTCCCCATAAATGGTAGCGCCTTCCAAATTGAATTGCTTGCCGTTCCAAATCAACGAACCTTTCGTTTTTCCATTTAATATGAAGACATTCCAGTTCACGGGAAGATATGGGACATTTGTCAAACTTCCCATAGAATTGGCCCAGGACGAATCCATTTCGATATTGATATTCCAATTTGCCGTACTGCCATCTTCCGAAGCGAATCCTTGCAGATTGTATAAAGTCGCTGAATTGTCACCAATCTGGATTTCGAGCTCGTGTTTGCTGGCATTGAATTGATCCAAGCCATATCGCTCAAAAATTTGCTCGCCTGTGGAGCCTTTCATCAAGTATAAAAACGAATATCGCTGGGCCTTGCCCAAATATCCCGGATTCACTACTCCATAAATGATGAAAAAAGATTCATCAGGATCAGGTAAATTGATTTTGAAATACCATCCTTCAAAGTAAGGATCTTGATAGCCATCCCAATGATACCGACCAGGATCAGAGCTGGGCCAGTCAAGCGACCCATTAGGTTCGCCAAAAGGTTCATTGGTATCGACAACACAACCGAAAAAGGTAAGAACCAATACGAAAAAGACCCACCATTTGTACATGGTTCACTCCTTCTATCCTACAACTTTTAAAAACCTTCGTTTTCCAATTTTGACCGACAAACAAGCGCCTTGCGGAACATTGAAGAGCAAGTCAGTGACAGATTGTCCATCAATTTTTACTCCGCCCTGATCTAAAAGTTTGCGATACTCACCCCTGCTTTTTACCAGTCCCGCAGATATTACTATCTCAGCCAATTCTCTGGATTCTCCCTGCTTTATCGTAAATTCAAGTATATCATCGGGGACATCTCGCTTTGAGAAAACCTTTTCAAATGCATCCAGCGCCAAATCGGCTTCATTTTTTCCATGGTAAAGTTCAGCTATCGAATGAGCAACACGTTTTTTGGCTTCCATAGGATGCAATTTTCCCTCTTCAATATCGGTTTTTAATTTTTTGGCTTCATCCATATTAAGGCCTGACGCATAAAGCGCATAATTTACAATCAGAAAATCCGGAATACTCATGACTTTTCCGAATTTGTCCGCCGCCGAATCAAATACGCTTATATAATTGCCAAGGCTCTTGCTCATCTTTTGCTCGCCGTCAAGGCCAATTAAAATAGGAGTCAGCATGCAGACCTGAGGTTCCATTCCTTTTTCGCGCATCAAGTCCCGACCTGCAAGAATATTAAATTTTTGAGCAGGATCACCCAGTTCGATGTCAGAATTGATTACAATGGAATCATAGCCTTGCATCAGCGGATAGCATAGTTCATGAAGACCAATCGGTAAGCCTTTTTCAAAACGATAGCGATATGTTTCATGCGCAAAGGCCTGGGCCAAAGTCATTTTCGAAAGCAACTGCAACGTCGCATATAAGTCGAATTGGTCAAACCATTCAGTCTGGTGGCGGACTTCTGTCTTCTTCGGATCTAATAAAGTAAAAAGCTGTTCCATATATTTTTCCCCATTTAATCTCACTTCTTCCGGCGACAATTGAGATCTTGTTTCGTCTTTTCCGGACGGATCTCCGATCCTTGCGGTATAATCGCCGAACACCAATACTCCGATATGCCCAAGATCCTGAAATTGGCGCATTTTTTTACATGGAACCATATGACCGATGTGTATGTCAGGCCTTGTCGGATCAATACCAAGCTTGACCCGCAAAGGTCTGCCTTTTGCGACCGATCTTTCCAATTTGGCCATAAAATCTTCTTCAGGAACAACTTCTACAATTGAATCGGTAAGGATTTTAAATTGCTCTTTTGCGTTCAAAGACAACCTCCTCCATTATTTTTACAGGATATACCATCAAAATTGTCGCAAAACAAAATGCGGCATAAATTTAATGATGTAAATAAAATTATGAGAGAAATCTTTATAAGGAAATCAAGATAATATCAGATATGATCAGCAGTATTTTAATTCTATGCCATCATTCAAGTCTGGCAGAAATTATCTCAGCCAAATCCGACACGACCACCCTATCCGTAGCCTTCTCATCCTTTATTCCATCTTCGAACATCGTCATGCAATACGGACAAGCGACTGCAATCACATCCGGCTTATTGGAGAGGGCCTCGCGAACTCGGTTAATATTAATCCGATTTTCGGGATTTTCCTTCATCCACATTCTTCCACCGCCTGCTCCACAGCAAAAACTCTTTTCAAAATTTCGTTTCATTTCCATCGGCTTCGAACCTGATGCCATTTCCAGCAATTCCCTTGGTTCGTGATACAGCTCATTATATCTACCTAAATAGCAGGAATCGTGAAAGACGATACGATCCGCTCCTTTTGATTTTGAAAGCCTGATTTTTCCTTCATTCATTAGTCGATGCATTAGCTCCGAATGGTGAATGACCTCGGCTTCCAAGCCGAATTGTCGATAGTCGTTTTTTAACGTCGAAAAACAATGCGGACAATAACAAACGATTTTTTTAATTTTATATTTTTGCAAAAGCGTCACATTTTCTTTCGCAAGTCTTTCAAAAATAAATTCATTACCCAACCTTCGCAGCGAATCACCGCAACATTTTTCTTCGACTCCTAAAATCCCAAAAGAAACGCCTGCAGCCTTGAGCACTTTTGACAGGGATGCGGTCACTTTCTTATTTCTTGCATCAAAAGATCCGGCACATCCGACGAAAAACAAATACTCGATATCTGCTCCGCTGTTCATTGTAGGAATATCCATATCCTTGGCCCACTTGGCTCTGTCGGAAGGGGCTATCCCCCATGGGTTGGATCTTTGTTCGATGGCTTCAAAAAATGCATTTAATTCGTCAGGGAACTTTGCCAGATTCTCGGTGAGGTGGCGCCTCATTTTTATTATCTTCGGCACATGTTCGATAAAGACAGGACAAACCGCCATACATGCGCCGCAGGTCGTGCAAGCCCATAGAGCTTCCTCTCCAACGGTTCCGAGATTATCATCCTTCTCACCGATGAGCGGCAAAATTCCATCAGTCCTGTATCCTTGAATTAATTTGCGTCCATTTGCCTGAAGATTCACTTTTCCATCTCGAACGACATATCTCGGATTCAACACTTTGCCAGTTGTAGTGGCGGGGCAATTTGCATTACATCGGCCACATTCAGTACAGGATGTAAAATCAAGAAGATCTTTCCATGTGAAATCATCCACCATAGATACGCCATAAGTTTTTCCTATTTTGAATTCCTCTCTGGAAACCGTTGTTACAAAAGAAAAAGATCTACAAAAACAATTTGGAATCGCAGTAAGGATGTGCATATGTTTGCTGTATGGCAAATAATTTAGAAATGCCAATAAAATTAATGCGTGCAACCACCAAAATATTCTACCTGCGATGGGAAGCGATTCTCCAAAAACAGCAGACATAATAGGTCCTGCGATATGATGAGAAATGGGCATCCATGATGGCGCTTTGGCATCGCCAAAAGCGATCTCGGCTCCATGCATTCCGTAGAAAGCTATCATCAACCCTGCAACCAAACCCAGAATAATAAAGGCATCACGACTTTTGTAGTCTATAAAAGAAGGTTTGAGTACCAGCCGTCGATAAATAGCAATGGCGACACAACACAAAACAATAAATGAAACCAAATCAAACGCTAAAGTTAAAATGGCGTATGGAATTGAGCCCAATATCCGAAAAGAAATAAATGGAAACAGGCCATTTGCGACAAATTCAAAGTTGGCCAACAGCAGAATCATAAAGCCCCAGAATAAAAAGAAATGATTCCACCCGAAGCGCTCGGCTACCACACGTTTCTGGCCAAAAGCATATTCCATCATTGTTAGGAATCGCCGAATCAAAAGAGACTTGAGCCTTGCATCAGGCTTTCCAAGCAGAACCAAGCGAATCAAATTCCAAGCTGACAGAAGGAAGAACAAAACAGCAATGGTAAACAGAACAGCGAAAAGAACATTATCGATTGAGTACATTGGCATCATCTATTTTAAGACTCCTGGATTTCGCACTGTACTCCTGCAATCTCGCGAAGTTTTTCGGTCAAAAGGGGAACAATCTGAAAAAGATCCCCAACAATTCCATAATCGGCAACTTCAAAAATAGGGGCATCTTTGTCACGATTGATTGCAATGATCAAATCCGAATCTTGCATCCCCACGAGATGCTGAATTGCGCCCGAAATACCGCATGCAATGTATATCTTGGGCCGAACAGTTTTGCCCGTTTGGCCTACTTGTAGCTCGTGAGGCATCCAACCGGCATCGACTGCTGCACGCGAAGATGCGACTGTTCCATTAAAAAGAGCAGCCAATTTTTCCAGCAATTTGAAATTTTCCGGAGCCATCATTCCGCGTCCTCCAGACACCAGGACCTCATAGCCTGCTATGTCGAAATGTCCGGAAATAATATCATCATGAATAACCTCCAATATCTTTGTCTTTATTTCATCTTCCTTCATATCAAGCGTCTGTCGGATGATTGTTCCCATTGCCCCTGTTTTTTGATCAGGCTTCGGCATTACATGAGGTCTGACAGAAGCCATCTGAGGTCTACTCGTTCGTGTAACGATAGTCGCCATAATATTTCCGCCAAATGCCGGACGAGTCTGTTCCAGCAATCGTTTTTTAGTATCGATAGCAAGGCTTGTGCAATCTGCTGTAAGCCCTGTTTCCAAAGCGGTCGCTACCGCACCCGCTAAATCCCGCCCTAAGCTTGTAGCCCCTATCAGTACGATTTCAGGTTTGTGTTTTCGAATTAGTTCGGCTGCGCCTTTCAGGTAAGGCTCGGTTCGGTAATCTTTTAAGATCAAATCATCAATTACATAACAGTTCTTAGCGCCGTAGGAAAATGCTTCTGGAATCAGGTGCTCGATTTGATGACCCAATATAAATGCACTAAGATCTTCATTCAAATCGGCAGCCAGTTTGGAGCCGATACCCAGCAATTCCCAACTGACACCTGCTGCACAGCCATCTTGTTGTTCAACGAAAATCCAAACCCCTTTATAATTTTCATCTGTCTTCAGGCCAGAAGCAGGTTTTGGCTCTTCTTTCGGCTTTCCCTGGCGCTCAATTTCAGCCAAAATAGCTTTCTCTTCTTCGGTATAAAACATTTTAAGTGCATCGACCGGACATGCCTTTACGCATTTGGCGCATCCGATGCATTTTTCCAGGTCAATAATCGGTTCTCCCTTTTCATCATAAGAGATGGCATCTACGGGGCACTCCGCGGCACATATGCCGCACGCGATACACTTATTTGGGAGAAGCCTGGCCTTGCCATGAGGTTTTTTAAGTTTTTTACTCTGAATTTCCGGTGGTTCGGTCAAGATAAAAAATCTCCAAAAAATTGAATTCGGGCATATATTCGTTCCCAGCAAAAATGTTCAAACAAGGATTACGTTCCTCTCTATCAACTTTTTCACTAAAAGCTGCACGGCTCCTTTAGGATCATTCTCGCCATCACCAAGTATCTCGCCGACTTTTCTTTCGGGAGCAAATATTTTTCTTACATTTGTCGGCGATCCTTTTAACCCGATCCGATCCGGCTGCAGTCGCAAAAATTCATTAGTCCACATCGGAATTTCCGCAGTCTCAGCCGCCAACCTTTGGGATACGGTCGGATATCGCGGTTGATTGATCTCGCGGACAACAGTCAGAAGCGCTGGAAGCTGCGATCGAACAATCTCTTTACGGCCTTCAAGTTTTCTACGAACTATTATCGTGCTTTCAGAAAGATTAATTTCAATAATCTTATCTACTAACGTCAATTGGCTAAAATTCAATCGAGTGGCGATCCCGGGACCAACTTGAGCCGTATCGCCATCAATCGTTTGTTTACCTGTAATCACAATATCGACTCTCCCATATTCTCTTTCAATTCTTCGGATCGCCTCTGCCAGGACAAAACTTGTCGCCAAAGTATCGGCGCCGCTAAAGCCCTTGTCCGATATAAGAACAGCATCATCCACGCCCAATGTGAGACATTTTCTTAAGGTTGCAACAGAATTCGGAGGG
>Ga0315282_10011692_pt1 | contig 13536 bp, 10 predicted proteins | sample YL17G07_20_MG_FD_203693 | JGI IMG/M metagenome (GOLD analysis project Ga0315282, IMG submission 203693) | Sediment microbial communities from Yellowstone Lake, YNP, Wyoming, USA - YL17G07_20 | ecosystem: Environmental > Aquatic > Freshwater > Lake > Sediment | place: USA: Wyoming | collected... | reverse complement strand
ATGATAAATTTTTTTCCAGTCAACTATCAGGGAGTCATCTTTGGGCAGGTTTTTCAAGCGCGCGCCAAAGTCACTCCGCAAGGCGCGGCGCATCTTATGGTAAGAGCGGGCCATATAATAGGCCATGTAAAAAGCTCGAAAAAGCCAATATAAATCAAAAATCAAAATATAGAGCGCGACCAGAGAAGGCCAGACCAAAGATAGCAAAAGCGGCAAAATTAAAGCGCTCCAAGACAAAGCGCCCGGGATAATTTCGCAGAGCCGCCAGAGAAATCCACCTTTTTTCACACCGCCCTCGTCGTTATCCAAAAGATATTGACCAGCAAAAGGAGCTCGATGATATAGCAAGCGGTCAGAAAGAGATAAGAGATCGGCCTTTGGCGACGAAAAGTCAGACTGCCGAGCAAAATATTCAGCCAGACCAAAACGAAGCCGACCCAAGTAGCGGTTGGCTGATAAAGGCTGCGGTAAGCTAGATATCCAAGATAGAGGTTGCCGCCGACCGCCCCGGCAAGAAGTAGTAGAGGAATCAAATTTTTTTTCATCTTGACTATTAGTTGATGGCCTGCCACCCGTAGCCTCGGCGAAGAGTGGAGCCGATAGTCGGATTCGAACCGACGACCTTCACTTTACGAAAGTGCTGCTCTACCAGCTGAGCTATATCGGCATCTCACTGCGTTCGATGTAAACTCGCTACTACGCCCCGGCGAGCATTCTCCGTCAGATACAGTTTGCACCGAGCCCTGAGGGCGAGGTGGAGCAGGTAACGGGAATCGAACCCGTACCTCAACCTTGGGAAGGTCGCATTCTACCACTAAACTATACCTGCACTTCGTAACCTCGTTACTCAGTGTAAACTTGACTTCGCAACTTTACTGTCCAGTGCGAACTGACCCCTCTATTTTACCTTTACAAACCTGATTTTGCAATGATGTGCCCCAAGAGGTGAGGCAAGTTCTACTTCTCAATATTCTTCATTAGTACATTGATGTCGAGGGAGTTAACTTGACCGTTTCGGTCAAGATCAAATTTTGGATTTTCGCTTTTATCACCAACCGCTTTTATAAGGAGATTAAGATCGAGCAAATCTACTTTGCCGTCCTTGTTGAGATCACTGTCGGCCTTTTCATCTGGCACATCGGCGCTGACGATAAATCTTTTGACAATAAAATAACCGGCGCCAGCTAAAATAACAACTACAATCAGTCCGATTAAGAGAGTTTTGAGTGACGATTTCATAATTTTATTATAAGCTTTCGTTCCTTAGCTGTCATTTATTAATTTGCTCAAAGCGCGCTTCTTACGAGAGCGCACAAATTTATAAGATGCCAAAGACAGTCCCCCTCCTGCTACAGTCAATGCGACAATCAAGGCGGGGCCGGTCTCGGCGCTCGCAGCAGCACTTGTGGCAGTTGTGGTTGAAGCAGCCGAGACAGTCGGAGTCGGGGTCGAAGTAGTGAGAGATACGGCTGTGCTGGTCAGGGCCGAGATTAGAGCTGTCCCGGCTGCCACCACCTTCAGGTTGAGGCTGGTGCCGGTGGCTTCAACAAAGTCAAATTCGTTGCCTGATTCAGTCGCTTGTAGAGAATCAAAGGAAATAGTCGCCTTCCCCGTTTTAAGCGCCCGCAATGCAAGTGTGCCGACCAAGCCACTGCGGTTAGCCGGCTTGTTGTCAGGATCAATATAAATCAAAGCATTAACCAGACCGTTAGAATAGCTTTGAGTCCCAACTCTGTAATTTTCTCCGTTGGTTACCGGCTCGCTGTCTTGAGGCTCCAAAACTGTTGGGTCACTGATTCTGATGCCAAGCCAGAGAGCCGTTAAGGTTTGACTATACTCTCCGGCGTCTACGGCGATACTGATGTTGGCCTCATTACCAACAGCAAACTGGCTTTTGTCCGAAACGGCTAATAGTTTTATCCCTCCAGCAGCTTCAGAAACTAAAGGTATGACCAATATAAATACAACCGCTAAAACAAAAACAAGGGCTACTTTTAGCTTCATTAAGATAATTATAGAACAGCTGGAGTACAATTCCTAATTTCTAATCAAATCCCAATGGCAGAAAATCCTGATGTCAAAAACTTGGAGCTGGAAGCTCGAGGCTTTTCGATTCAACCGTTAATCTTCTTTAGGTCAATTAGAAATTGGAAATTATCTTCGGTAAAGGTACACATCCAGCCCGCCTTTGTCGTTCCAGATCGTGCGCGAGAAAAAGTAACGAGCAAATTTTCCGGCACAGCTAAGATGATGGCAAACTTCTGGCATCCACCAATCACGCAGTTGGATACTGCGCCGTTCCCATCCAACGCCAGGATTAACTTTGTCAAAATTTTCTGGGGCGACAAAAACGAAATGGGTTTCATCCCCAGCAGAAAAACCTTCCGGATAAAAAAGACCACTCGTGTCGTAAAAATACCAGGAAAGAGGCCAGGAAATTTTCTGGTCGATCATTACGCAGTCACTCTTCTGGACAAAAAAACAATCATTATTTATTTCCTTCAGAACTTCTTTAAAGCTCTCTGGTGTCTGAACATATACTGCCAACTCGCGCGGGTCGGCATAATTTACAAAACTCAGCCGATAAGCATTAAAGAGCGAAAAGGCCAGCAGTATCACCCAAATAATTTTCACCGGCCAAGCAAACGTCTTCCAGCTTCCGCCCAAATACCAACCCGCCAAAATCGTTAAAGACAAGAGAGGGGGAAGCGCTAACCAAGGAAATTTCTCCCCCGCCCAAGAGAAACCGACCGTCATCGCAATGGCAAGCCAACAGACAAACAAATAGAAGGTAGAGCGATCACGGCGAAGGTTCAAAAGTCCGGCAAGCGCTCCCGCCAAAATGACTGGTTCGTAAACGGCAAAAAGCAACAAATAATAAAACCACGGTTGGTTGCCTAGGTGAACCGAATGCTGTGAGAGCCAAAATCCCAGAGCACTGTCCTTATCAAAAGGATTGGGAAGCGAATGGACTAGACTTTGAACGTCGGTAAAAGCAACTGAATAAATGGCCACCCAAGTTAAAACAAAAATTAAAAATCCCGCCAAAAGTTCGAATGGTCGGCTTTTAAAATATTTGATTATGGAGTGCCAGAGACTGACAAATCGTTTTCTTTTGAACAGAGCCGCAATTGGCGCAAAAGAAACTACTGCTGCCACAAAAATATAAGTCGTTTCAGAAATACCGAAAGAAAAGGCCAACAAAAAGCTGGCAAGATAGAAAGACCAGGAACGCGGACGAGCTAGAAATTCTCTCAAAACAAAGATGAAGGCAAACCACACCACCACCACTAACGCGGTGTGCACCAGAAAACGTGCGTAATACAACATGAGCGGAGAGGTCAAAATAAGAATCGAGATAAATATTGCCCGCCTTTTACCAATCGAGCGCAAGAAAGCAAAGGGCAGCAAGACCAAAATTACCCCGAAAGCGGCTGGGGCGGCTCGCATTGTCGTGGTGCTCGCGGAGAAAATTTTGAATACAATCGCCTGCAGATAAAACAAAATCGGACCGTGAATCTGGGGCGAATAGGAATACTCATGATTAGTCACGATTTTATAGGCAAAATATGCCAGCATCCCCTCATCATGGTGCACCGGCCTATCCCCCAAAAATATAAACCGAGAGATCAACGCGACCGCTAAAATGGCAAGGACCACCAGATAGAAAATTTTGTTTTGTTTTCCGTCCAAAGCGATTTTCATTTCAACTTGACGCGTTCAGTTTTTTTAAACGATTTTGTCGCCAGCCAATAAGCGAGATAAAACAACGCTAAAATATTAATAAGCGCAACTGCTCTCGTCCAATTGCCGCCTAATAAATTAAATTTTAAGAATTCAAATTGCGGATAAACGGATTGTAAGACGGCAAAACAATTCAACAATAAAGTGGCCGAAAGGGCAAGATAGACCCAAAATATTTTCTTTTCAAGGAGCGCCGCAATGGCCATCAAGGCAACGGCTGGGAAAAGATAGCGCTCGTGAATCTCCGTCGGCAGAACAAAAAAGGCCAAATAAGAATATGCGACCGTGAGTATAAGCTGGGGGACTTGGCGGGCCTTGGCCTTAAGATAAATGAGGGCTGGCAGTTCAAAAATAAACAGAAGCCACAAACCGATCAGGCGATAAGATACGCCGGCGACTTGGGCAGTGTCTTTCACCGCCCAACTGCGAGTGGCAAAAATCAGCCACCAGAGATTAAAGGCGTTGAGCGAAGCGTTATCGTAGTTGCCAATGGATTGAGTATAAGGATACAAAAAATTAGTCTGGCCGACAAATTTAAAAATCGCTGTCGGGATTAGAAAAAGGGCGACAAAAATAGCCGCCTGCAAAGCAAAGCTTTTGATACCGCGGGAAAAAAATAAGTAAAGAAAATAAATCCCAACGGCAATAATTGCCTGGGGCTTAATCATCAAAGCGACAAAAAGAAGCAGGGTCGAAAAATAGAGACTGCGAGGAATCAAAAGATAGCCAAGCAAGATCATCAGCGCCAGCATTGCATCCATTTGTCCCCAACCGGCCGAAACCAGTGCTAAGCCCGGGGATATGATCACTGCCGCCAAAAGCCAAATTCGATACCGGACCTTTGACTTGTAAACAACTAACGTCGTCACGATCGTCAAAAGCGCCTCAAAAATCGTCGGCAAAATTTTGAACCCGAGATCAATATTTTTAATCCCCAGGGCACTAACGAGATTTAGCCACCAGCCGGACAGAATTGGCACCAGCGGAGGGTAATCAATCCAAGCAGAATAATTTCCGGAAAAAAGCGACCACACCCCCTTGCTGGCGGCCTGTCCCCATCTAATAAATGAGCCGAGATCGTTGCCGTAGCCGGGCTTAAAGAGCAAATAAACCCGCAGTGCCACGGAAAGCAATACAATCGCAACCGCAATGAGATTTTCTTTTTTTCTCACGCCAATAAGCCAAATGACTTACTTATTGTATCTTGCTTGCCCCCAAAGTGCCACGATAAATTAGGACTTCAGAGATCTTTATTACAAACTGTGCGTTGGCGCCGTCCTACTCTACCGGCCCCTTGCGGAGCAAGTACCATCGGCGCAGAGGTGCTTAACTTCTCTGTTCGGAATGGGAAGAGGTGTACCCACCTCGCTATTGGCACCAACGCACAACTCATAACTCAATCTTTTTTGCCTCAAGAATAATAAAAAATGTACACCAGAAAAATTACTGAGCCGACTATGACGATCCCCCCAAAAACGATCAGGCTGATCGCAAAGCTATCCAGCCCGCTCGAAGGAGTGTCGGCCATTGCCCTATTGATGAGAAGGGCTGCGCCAATCACCGAAAGGACGACTCCATTGAGACCCAGTACCGCTCCAGTAATTTTATATTTCTTGATTTTTTCCATCGCTCGTATTATACAGCAAAAAAAACAAAATCCCAAAAAATTTTGATTGTAATTTTGCTTTTTGCATTTTACATTTTTAATTCCAAAACGCGAAGCGTTTTGGTGTAACATCACCAAAATTGTTGCCTGCAGCCGTCTATCGGCTAGGCAAGATACTTATTCATTCTACTTGGCAAATTAGTACTCCTCGGCTGAAGCCATTACTGGCCTTACACCTAGAGCCTATCAACCTCGTGGTCTTCGAGGTGCCTAAGAAGCCTAATCTTGAGATGGGCTTCCCGCTTATATGCTTTCAGCGGTTATCCCGAATGAACATAGCTACCCAGCAATGCTCTTGGTAGAACAACTGGCACACCATAGGTTCACCCCCCGAGGTCCTCTCGTACTATCGAGGGATTCTCTCAAGCTTCCACGGTCACAGCAGATTAGGACCGAACTGTCTCGCGCATGTTTTCCCTTATTTCTAAGAGCATGGACTATATCTTCACCCTAGATTTAAGTTAATAATAATCTAGGGGCTGACATTTCCCCGCTCCAGTCGGGGTCACCTTACGCTTGCTAACTAGGCAAGCCTAGGGATCAGTCTCTACGGGATCTAAGAAGTTTATGGGAGAGGAGAAATCTTGTCACTTCCTTGGAAGTATTGGTTCGCTTCTTCGAATAATTCAGAGTGGCAAACTTGTCAACATACTTCGCCAGCTTAAGCAGCACTTCTGGTCTCATTTTCCTGCCAGTGCCCGGCATTTTTTCAAGCACATATAACGCAACCTTCACGTGCTTACGCTTCAGTACTAGATATGGCTTTAACATTTCAAGGATTCTTCTCACTGATTGTATCCCAACAATCGTGTATTCGGACATTCCGTCGCCCCTATTACGGATATATCCATCGCCTAATTTTTGTTTAAGCCATTCTAGATAATAACGATTTTGCTGTTTTTGGTAGAAGACAATGCTGGCTCTGATTTGATATCCTAGCAAGTAGTCTTTGCGATATATCAGTTGCAACATAATGCAACCGTCTCCATCCAAAAAGCCAGCGATGTAAGCAGCTTTTTCTTTCTCCACACTTCTTCTTAGTCTTACCCTCGGTATTGCCCTCTCGAGTAGTTCACTCTCGAGGAGGGTTTCACCGATTTTAGTCAGTATTATTGTACCGCATTACTGCGGTAGAACGCAACGTAAATTACGTTCTGAACCCAGCTCGCGTACCCTTTTAATTGGCGAACAGCCAAACCCTTGGGAGCTTCTCCACCCCCAGGATAGGATGAGCCGACCACTAATTCAATTATTACTAATTGCGTAGACTATACATTTTCCCCAGATTGAATCTGAGGTTATCGGCGTGTTATAAAGTCATGTTGATGACTCTATCTTCACCTTGCTTTGGCGTGTGCAAGGTTCCAGTCGTTACGGGGTTACGAAAACCAATCTTATATTTCATCGAAGGAATAATATATTGTTTCGTTATTTCAACCAATTTTCTAGTGCTTTCTTTATTACAATATATTCTATATCCCTTATCACGGTCACGGTAGCAACGCGCTTCAATGGCAAGCACTTTCTCGAGATTTTCTAATAGCAGTTTGATTTCTTCAAGAGTAAAAGAATATGTGCTGATGTCTGCTTTGCCTTTCGCGTAAGAACCATCGTCCATCAACCAAATCGCTAGGACCAATGGATTCATATCCTTCCAGATATCGGATGGCACGGTTTTTCTTCCATTTCTGTAACCTTCTCCCGTGTAAAACCTCTTATATATCTGCGTGAAGATTGGATGCCTAATTGTTCTAAACCACCATGACTTAGGATACTTTTCACCACCTTCTCTATACCGATAGCTTATCTTGGCTTCAGTAAAGACTAGGGGTTTAAGTATTTGATACTTCCAATCCACATATTCCTTTTGTGCCAATCCATGTTCTACCTTGAAGTTAGCATTGATTGCATTTCTACCTATTCGCATTGTTCCGTCACCAAGAAGTGAGCCGATGATTAACGATCGTTGTTCTTTTGTCAGAACAAGTGATTTTTTGATCTTCTTCCACTTCTTTTGCCAATTGATGTTCTCGTAACTTCCCACGGTATTGCCCTCATTTGTCCTTTTCTATTATACCATACATAATACGAACAAACGATTGGGTTTCACCGTTATGAGCCGATTTATCCTCGACAATGGCTCTGGTTTATCGAGGTGCCAAACCGGGCCGTCTATGTGGACTATTGGGCCCGATCAGCCTGTTATCCCCGGAGTAGCTTTTATCCGTTGAGCTCTGACCCATTCGTTAGGAATCAGAGGATCACTAAGTCCCGCTTTCGCGTCTGCGCGACTTGTAAGTCTTGCAGTTAAGCTGGCTTGTGCCTTTACACGTCCAGACTCGCTTTCCATACGAGCTAAGCCAACCTTTGAACGCCTCCGTTACTCTTTGGGAGGCGACCGCCCCAGTCAAACTACCCACCAGACACTGTCTCCGCCAAAGGCGGATTAGATCTCCAAATGTTTTAGAGTGGTGTTTCATCGTCGCCCGCCTTGCGGCGGGCTCCCACCTACGCTACACAAAAACACCCGAAGACCAATATCAAGTTGTAGTAAAGCTTCACGGGGTCTTTCCGTCTTGCTGCGACTAACCGGCATCTTTACCGGCATTGCAATTTCACCGAGCCCCTCGTTGAGACAGTTTTCAGACCGTTATGCCATTCGTGCGGGTCGGAACTTACCCGACAAGGAATTTCGCTACCATAGAACAGTTATAGTTACTGCTGCCGTTCACTAGGGCTTGAGTCCTCCACCTCTTAAGTAACTGGAGACTGTCCGTTAGTTGCGCAGTCAATTGTGGCCTATAATTTATTGCCAGCAGCCGCGCAATATTGCTAACAGACAGTGTCCAGTCACCCAATCAGCAAGAACTTTAACCTACTAGCACTGGGCAGGCATCAGCCCATATACATCCCAATTCTGGTTAGCATGGACCTAAGTTTTTGGTAAACAGTCGCCTGAAAGTCTTTCGCTGCGCCCTGACATAAGTCAGGGAGTCCTTATCCCTAAGTTACGGACGCTTTATTGCCGAGTTCCTTAACGAGGGTTTTCTCGCTCACCTTAGTCTTCTCGACCAACCCACCTGTGTCGGTTTGCGGTACGGCTGGCATGCGAAATCAGTCTCTTCCTTTTCCTGCCTCTCTCTCCCCGACTGGTTACATATCCAGAGCAACCAGCCAGCTTAAGAAAGTGTCGCAAGAGGGTAATCGCATACGAGGGCCGGAATATCAACCGGCTGTGCATCTGCGCACAAGGCGCATTAGCAACCGCCTAACCCCGGGACAATGGCTGTTGCCCGGGAAACCTTGGGTATTCGGTGGACAGGGTTCTCGCCTGTCATATTCGTTACTCATCCCAACATTCGCACTTCGAAGCGCTCCACCATGCCTTACGGCACAGCTTCAGCGCACTCCGAACGCTCCTCTACCATTCCGGAGGACGGAAAACGGAAAACTGATGGCGGAATTTCCGTTCTCTGTCTTCTGTCCTCTGTCCTCCGGAATCCATAGCTTCGGTAGCTTGCTTAGCCCCGTTGAATCTTTCGCGCAGCAAACCTTGACCAGTGAGTTGTTACACTATCTTTAAAGGATGGCTACTTCTGAGCCAACCTCCTGGTTGTCTAAGCTCTGCCACATCGTTTCACACTTAGCAAGTATTTAGGGACCTTAGCTGATGGTCTGGGTTGTTTCCCTTTCGACCGTGAAGCTTAGCCCTCACGGACTGACTCCGCAGCAACGGTAACTTGGTATTCGGAGTTTGATTGGAAGCTGAAGATTGCTCTCCAGTCATCCATCCAGTGCTCTACCCCCAAGTCCTCTAACTGCGGGCTATACCTATATATATTTCGAGGAGAACCAGCTATCTCCGAGTTCGTTTGGCATTTTACCGCTATCCACAAGTCATCCCCCAGATTTGCTACTCTGGTGAGTTCGGCCCTCCAGCCGCCTTTCGGCGGCCTTCAGCCTGCTCATAGATAGATCACTCGGTTTCGGGTCTACTAAATACGACTAACGCCCAATTAGGACTCGCTTTCGCTGCGCCTTTTCCCGCACTTTGGCCACTAGTATTTAAGCAATAATTGTCCTTACATATTTGCTTAGCTAACAGACAAAGTGCGGGATTAAGCTTGCCGTATCCAGTAACTCGTTGGGTCATTCTCCAAAAGGCACGCTATCACCCCAAATGGGGCTCTAGCTCCTTGTAAGCACATGGTTTCAGGTACTATTTCACTCCCCGTTACGGGGTACTTTTCACCTTTCCCTCACGGTACTTGTTCACTATCGGTGAATGCTGGTATTTAGCCTTGGATGACGATCCACCCACTCCCGGAGGACGGAAAACGGAAAACTGATAGCGGAATCTCCGTTCTCTGTCTTCTGTCCTCTGTCCTCCGGAATTCTTCAGACCGGATTTCACGTGTCCGGCCCTACTTTCTTCCTACCTTTCGGCAGGAAGGAATAACTTAGTGCTCTTTGGTTTTCACTTACGGGGCTATCACCCTCTATGGCCGCCCTTTCCAGATTCGTTCAGCTAACCAAAAAGCGCTTCGGATATTCAAGGCTCTTCCGCGTTCGCTCGCCACTACTTACGGAATCACGATTTGTTTTCTTTTCCTCCGCTTACTAAGATGTTTCAGTTCAGCGGGTACCCGTCCCGACGCAAGGTCGGGACACGTGAGTCAAGCTCACGTAGGTTTCCCCATTCGGAAATCCTCGGATCAAAGCTTGTTTGTCAGCTCCCCGAGGCTTATCGCAGACTTCCACGTCCTTCGTCGGCCAGCATTCCCAAGGCATCCTCACATGTGCTCATACGTAACGAATAAGCATTTTGCCTGTTGACCAACCTGGCCTTACAGGCAACAATTTCGGTGATGTTACTTTCTTTCTCCTGATTGTCAAATTCCGTTTATGAAAACAAAAAACCGCTTTTGGAAAGCGGTTTAAGCGCATTAAAAATGCCCTCTCTAGCCGCTTCCTCTCTTTATCTTATTCGGATTACAATTAATTCCCATAAAGCTATCTTTGAATATAACAACCCAACTTACCATTGTCAAGCCCTTGCCTTATCTTGGAAGCTTGATTCGATCACTGCCGGATTGGATTGCCTTCGGAATATCAGATAGAAGGGCCGCCAGAAATTTCTCCCTTTGCTCCCCTTCCATAAGCTCCGGCTGTAGGGAAACGGGTTTGGTCGGAAAGAAGGTCAGCTCCAGCGATTTTTCTCCGACTACCCCTGTGACTAGAAGCCCTTCCTGAGTCTCCTTGGAAAAGGTCTGATCAAAAACAAAATTACCGAGCGAATATATAATCGGTTTATCCTGATAAATTTCCAAATCCTGCACGACGTGGGGATGACTGCCGCAAACCATATCCGCACCGGATTCAATCCAGTGATGGGCCAAGAGCTGCTGGCTAGACGAATGTGTCCGTTGATACTCCCCGCCCCAGTGAGGAAAAACGATCACAAAACGGCCAGTGCCTTTCTCTCTTTTGATAGCTTCCTCAGCTCCGCTGACCGAGCTCTCCAAAAGATTGATTGCGATTACCGAAATAGGAATTTGTGTTTCAAATCGGCCAATACTCGAGTCATCAAATTTATTTTGCTGCCCGATGGCGGAAATTTTAGCCTCCCCAAGAAGTTTTTGGGTCATAGCCAAGCCGGCTGCGCCGGCGTTCAAGGTGTGATTATTGGCCAGCGAGACTGCATTCAGCTTAAGATACTGAAGCGTCTTAACGGTCTCCGGGGGGAAATTAAAAACCAAATTATCGGGTGTATAATCATCGTTAATCGCTTGAGCGCTAATCGGCCCTTCAAGGTTAGCCAGCGCTAAATCTACCCCTTCGAACGGATTAGGATCAAGATGCTCAAAAATCGTCTCTAACCCACGATTTTTGAACTGATGATAAACGTAGCGGTCAAACATCAGGTCTCCGCCCAAGGTAAAAGTGGTCTTTAGCGGAGCGGGAATAGGAGTTGGGGTTGCGCTAGGGGAGACGGTAACTTGAGAGGACGGGGTTGGCGCCAAATTAGACCGGGTTCCCCAGGTCAAAAACAAAAAAACGCTCGATGCGACTAAAAATACAAAAACCAATAAAACAGATCTGTTCACTCCTTAAATTATACGCTCAAATGTGCCAAAATCTTATCTTAGTTTGACGCCCCTAATTTTGTCTCGGGCTCTTTGCAAAAACGGCTCGAGAGCAAAACCCGCCCCCGCCGAGAAGACCACGGCCGCAACAATCGCTAAGAGAAACACCACCCAATTGCGTGCCCCAATTAGATTCCAGGCAAACAACAAAACTATCTGATGGTTCAAATACAAGGGGTATGATATATCACCAAAAATTCTGTCGTAGCGCTGGAATGAGGTTCTCTTCAGGCCCGAAAGCAAATAAATTGTCAGACAGATTGCTGCAAATATCGGCGCCCCAATATAAAAGCTCGTCCGACTTCCACTATATTGCGCAAAATGAGCCAATGAGAGTGACAAAAATCCAGCGGCAGCCAGAAGACCCAACAACACTCCCCTGCGTTTTTCTTGGTCTCGAGCCTTGCGTAAATAATACAAACTTATCCCAATCAAAAAATATGGCGTAAAGTAAAAAGAACTCAATATTTCCCTTAATATCTCCGAGGGGTATTTTGAGACTACCACCTCTAAAACGAGACAAGCTGCCACTGCCAAAACAGAAACAATCACTCGATAGGGACGGCGCTCTTTAAGCCAAATAAGCGTAAAAGCCAAAGCGCTGACAAGATAAAAATGAAATTCGACTCTTACGGCCCAAACGTAACGAACAAACAGATTGTTGTGATCTAGGTGAATTAATTCCGAGGGAACAAATATTGACGTAAGGTTAAGGAGGTAATTTTTTAGAGTGAACATACCCGGTGGAACAGCCAGCTGATCCCCGGGCAGATATGACATCGCAAAATGTTTAGACAAATAATATTGCCCGACAATCGAGAGCACCAATGCTAAAATATACGGCGGAACAATCCTAATAAAGCGGTTTATCAGAAAAGCCCGCGGGCGAAGATAGTAAAAAACGTTCAGAGCCTCGGTAATAATAAAGCCGGATAAGACAAAAAAGGAGAACACCGCGATCGTCCCCAACGCCAGAGGTTTTAAAAAATTTGCCGTGGCTGGGCTGGCGAAATCTCGGGCGTGGCTAACAGCAACAAAAACGGCTAGAAAAAACCGCAGCAGGCCAAACAATTTATAATTTGAGGCTTTCTTTTTCAAAATTTTACGAACAGTTAAGTCCAAACCCACACCGTTCAAATATAACACAAGCGCGAATTAAAAAACCACCGAAGATAGCGGCAAATGATCTGGTGGCTAATTGGTGGTCTATTATGAAAATAGTTCGAACGCATTTTGCCCCAAAAAATTGCGGTAGAAATGCCCCGAAAATTCCCGCGCGAAATTCTGAACTTTGACAATTTAAAGCCTCACCAGTGGGCTAGCCCACTGGTGGAATCATACCAGATTAGTTCTTTGGCGGCAAATTCTTTAGCACTTTTACCCCAAGTAGTACTCCGATGTCACGTCGGAGACTACGGGGCAGACAAAAAACGAGCCCCGAGGGTGATTTCCGTTTGTTTGGAAATTCCTTTCGGGGCTTGGGTACTGCTTGGCAAGCGGTTGCTTGCCTTGACTTCTTGCGTTTCCGCTGAGGCGGGGTACTGGAGGCGGGATAGGTGACGGAGTACGTCACAATCCACTTAGCGTGACCGTCTGCAAAAGCGAGGTTCGAGCCGCCGTTGTGTACGGTGGCATTCTCCGCTCCCGCGGTCCAGCCCCCGGCCAGGCTACCTACCCCCGCCCGGCGGCGTGCCTCCGCCCTCAGGCGCCATGCCCGGGTGAGGCGCCGTGCCCGGCTGGCCCATCCTCTCCCGCATCTTCTGCTGCGTCTCGTCGGGCCACTGACCCTTGCCCAAGCCCGACTTCGGCTTCATGAACACGAAGTACCCGATGACCACGACAAGGATCACCACAATCAGGACGACAACGACTACGGCTCGTCGTGAGATGCCTTGCTTCACTGTGTTCCTCCTTATGCATGGTGGGTCACTTTCCCCGGGAGCGCCGGACTGAGAGCCCCCGGCCAGGCGACCGGCCCCG
>Ga0315282_10011691_pt1 | contig 13536 bp, 7 predicted proteins | sample YL17G07_20_MG_FD_203693 | JGI IMG/M metagenome (GOLD analysis project Ga0315282, IMG submission 203693) | Sediment microbial communities from Yellowstone Lake, YNP, Wyoming, USA - YL17G07_20 | ecosystem: Environmental > Aquatic > Freshwater > Lake > Sediment | place: USA: Wyoming | collected... | reverse complement strand
TGATCGCCTACAATTTGGGGAATCTCTGGCGACGTTTGGCACTGCCGAGGAGGATTCAGAACTGGTCGCTGACGAGTTTGCAGCAGCGCTTGGTCAAGACCGGCGGACGGCTGGTGAAACATGCGCGCTATTACTGATTGCTACTGGCCGAGGGGCACGTGACCCGGAGACTGTTCGGCAGCATGCTAAGAATGATCGCGGCGCTGCCGCTGCCGAACCAGTAGCGAATCAGAGAAGACAGCGAATCGAGCGTGCAGAAGCCATCCAGTGGAGAGAAGTGTCAGCGGTGAGGCCGGTTGGAAGCGAGAAACAGGCCAGGGCAGCCAGCGGACCGGCTAAACGAGCCGCGATGCGACCCGAGGGCGGCTATGTCGATCTGAACTTGACACGCGAGGGCAGCAGGTGTATGGTTTTGCGCAGAGATAGAGTTGGAATCGGAAATTCCCGTTCACTCGCTTATCGGTGCGACGGTCGACAGAGACTTTGCAGGGAGGCTTCCGATGAAGAAAGTAGCTCTTGCTTTCGCAACACTTCTCATCTGCGTCTCGACCATCGGTTGGGCGCAGGATACAGCGAACATCGTAGGTACGGTCACAGACACATCGGGTGCTGTGATGCCGAACGTTAAGGTTACGGTGACCAACCCTGACCGGGGCTTCACCCGAGAATCGGTCAGCAATACGGCGGGTGAGTACACTCAGACGAGCATCCCTATCGGCAACTATGTGGTCACGGCCGAAGTCGCAGGGTTCCAGAAGCTGGTACGGTCGGGGATCACGCTGCAGGTCGGCCAGACCCTCCGCGTCGACCTGCAAATGACGGTTGGCCAAGTCACTCAAGAAATCACAGTAACGGGGAACGTGGCGAAAGTGGAGACCGAGACAGCTGTTGTCTCCGAGGTCATCACCGGCAGGCAAATCGAGAGCTTGAACCTCAACGGTCGCAACGTCCTCGGCTTGACCATGCTGGTCCCGGGGGCAACCCCTAATGACGGTGCTGAGGGTCTGCAACTGGGCCACAGTGGTGCCTCGACCCCTGCCTCGTTCAGTGGGGCTCGTCAGGAATACAGCAACCTGGAGATCGACGGCGGCAACAACTCCGACGAAGGCTCGGGTGCCAACGGTGGCGATACGACACCGGCCCTTGAATCCATCGCAGAATTTCGTATTTCCACGTCAACCTACGGCGCCGACGTTGGACAACACGCGGGAGCCATCATCGAAATCGTCACCAAAGGCGGCACGCAAAAGTTCCACGGAAACGCACATGAATTCGTGCGTAATGACGTCTTGGACGCCAATGCCTGGTTCCTGAACCAGCAGATCAATCCGCCCGGCGGGAATGCCCCTAAACAACCTTTGAAGTGGAACACCTTTGGTTACAACTTTGGTGGCCCCTTCTATATTCCGGGTCACTACAATACGAGCAAGACGAAGACTTTCTTTTTCTGGACCCATGAATGGGCAAAGTACCGTTCAGGTGACGTCATTAGAGGGCGTGTCCCTACTCTGAGCATGAGGCAAGGCGACTTCAGCGAGTGCGATCCTCTCTCCCCCAATTTCAATCCAACGCTCGCTGAACAGGGATGCGTGTTACCCAATACTCCTCTCATGGTGAATGACGTTGTCCCCGTCGATCCCAACGCCAAGGCCTTGCTCGACGCCCTGATTCCGCTCCCCAATAGTGGCGTCAATAGTTATGTATCAGCTCAGAGCAGACCCACGAACTTTCGTCAGGAACAGATTCGTGTGGACCACAATATCAGCGAGAAGGTGTCGGTCTTTGTTCGTTACACCAATGATGCCTGGAAGCGCAAGGATGTGCCTTCGCTGTGGAGCGGTTCGGACTACGACACCACGGCTACGGATTTTGATTGCCCAGCCAGGTCGGCGGTCCTGCACCTCGCTTACAGCTTCAAGCCAAACCTCATGAACGAGTTTGTTATGGCGTTCGCCGATGACCCGCACTTCATGTACCCATTGGCAGGACCTGGCAGTCCAGTTCACTCCGTCAACAAGACCTCCGACTGGAACGTCACTCCATTGTTTCCCCAGAACGCGAGCAATCTTCTGCTTCCGGGGATCTCCATCTCCGGGGGAGCTGGTTTTGGCGCCTATGTGACTTCTGGAAACTATCCTTACTTCAACGCCAACCCTATCCTCACATGGAAAGAAAAACTCGCCTGGGTGAGGGGGAAACACACTCTCAAGTTCGGGTTCTTCCTGGAGAAGTTCCAGAAGAATGAAAGCTTTGGTTCACCCATCCAGGGGCAATTGACCTATGACGGGTCCAGCCCGATCAGTACGGGCAATGCTCTGGCCGACATGTACCTGGGGAGAATAACGCAATACTCGGAAGGTTCAGCAACGCTGAATGGTATCCCCGTCGGCGGTTATGGTAAGGGCCACTGGCGAATGACCCAGTTCGATCCGTATGTCCAGGACGACTGGAGAGTCAATCGCAAGCTGACCTTGAACCTGGGGTTACGTTCTTACCTCTTCGTCCCCATCCACGATGTGACGCGCCCGACGATTGACTCGAACTTCATCCCTTCCCTTTACAGCGAATCGGCTGAAGCCTTGCTGGATGCGAGCGGGAACCTGGTGAGAGACCCTGCCACTGGGCACATCCATGACTTCACGAGCTTCGGCAACGGCATCGTTCAGTGTGGAGCGGGCGGGCAGCCTAACGGCTGCCAGCACGGCTATTACAGCACGCTGGGCCCGCGGATCGGCTTTGCGTACGACCCGTGGGGTACGGGGAAGACGGTTATTCGTGGCGGATACGGCCTCTATTTTGAGCCCGGCAACGGCAACGAGGCCAACACCGAGGGACTGGAAGGAAACCCGCCTTCCACGCAATCCCCTTCCGGCTATGACATCATCGGCTATCAGAGCATCACGCCCGGCGCCTACGGCCCGACCGGCGCACTTCAGGCAATCCCTCCATATCAGAAGTCTCCCAGTTTCCACCAGTTCAGCTTGGGCATTCAGCGCGAATTCCCGGGCAACAACATTCTGGGTGTCAGTTATGTGGGTAGCCTGGGACGGCATCTGGCTCGCAACCGTGACTTGAACCAGATCCGGATCGGAACGACAACAAGGAATGCACCGCCTCTCGCTGGCCTGGTTGGAACCGTTGCCGCTGACCCCGCGAACGGTGTGCCTGGAGACCTGGGTCAGAATTTGTGCGACGCATCGGGAAACTGCGATGTCCAAACCGCGCTGATTTACAACGAAGTCTCTTCCCGTATCTTTTTTGTGCCGTACCGTGGTTATCAGACCATCGGCATGAAGGAGAACACAGCCGTCTCGAGTTACAACTCATTCCAGGTGAGTTTCCGCCACCCCTTCGGACATGGGCTCACCGTGCAGACGGCTTACACCTGGTCCCACATGATCGACGACTCCACGAGCACCTACTTCCAAACCGGCGTGGATGACTCGAACCTCCCGCGTTGGAAGGCCACCTCCGACTTGAACCGGACCCACGTGCTCATGATCAACTATGTGTACGACTTGCCATTCTTCAGGAACTCATCCAACTCCATCCTGAGGAACTATATTGGAGGTTGGCAAGTCAGCGGCATCAGCTCCTTCTTCACTGGGACGCCAAGGGACTTCACTTGCGGGGTCAACGGCTTCAGTAGTGGAGTGGGGCAGGGGGTCCGCTGCAACTCCCTGGGAAAACTCCAAATCAAGAAAGGCACGATCAACGACCCTACTTATGGCCCCGTTCCCGGTTGGTATGATCCGTCCGTTGTCGGACAAGTGACCTTCGACCAGCTCCTGGCAAACGGCCAACCCGGGATGTTCGGCTATATGGGACGCAATCCGCTGACCGGCCCGGGCCGTAACAATTGGGACCTAGCCTTGCTCAAGAACTTCGCAATGCCTTGGGTTGGCAGTGAACGCTCTAACCTTCAGTTCCGTTTCGAAACATTCAACACGTTTAACCACCCGCAGTGGAGTGGAGTCAATGCTGGCTGCGACGGCTCAATTGCTTTCGGCCAGCCCTGCAACGCTCCCGGTCTGGGTTTGGGAGAAGTATCTGGTGCGTGGAATCCCCGGGTCATTCAATTAGGCCTGGCGTTCAACTTCTGAAACGTAGGTGACGTCCCCTCTGAGCAGTCTGGCCTCACGATTGCCAATCTGACTGCTCGGAGGGGGCAAATGCTCTAACGATCAACATTCCCTCTCCGCAGTAACTCCGGAATGCCCGACCGCACTGTTGCGTGTGAATGCGAGGCCCCTCGACACTTGTTGATCAGGCAACCGACCTCCGCCAGAGAGCAAGAGGCAGCTCAAAAGGGGAATTGCTTTCCAGGAAAGAAGTTAGCGGTGGAGGGGTTCGTACAAATCGCTGTAAAAGGAGAAATATTTTATGTCCAGTCGCCGTACATTTATCCAGCAAGCCTTGGGGGGGACTGCTACCCTCGCTGCTTACAGCTTGTCTCCATCAAGCCACGTCTTAGGAGCCAACAGCCGCGTCCGAATTGGTCTGATCGGGGGTGGAGGCCGCGGTCAAGAGATCTTCAGGGCCGCTCTGCGCTGCCCAGACGTTGAGGGCGTCGCCGTGGCCGACGTTTACACCCGCCGCCTCGACGAGGTGAAAAGCTCCTTTCCCAACATCAAAACCTACCGCGACTTCCGGCAGTTGCTCGATGACAAGAGCATCGATGCTGTGCTGATTGCCACTCCACAGCACCAGCACGCCCTGAATTTCGTTCCCGCAATCCAGGCCGGCAAGGACGTTTATCAGGAAAAAACCATGGCGTTCAACCCTGACCATGCCAAGCGAATGCGGCGGGCGCTGGAGGGCTCCGGTCGTATTGTACAAGTCGGCATTCAGTCCACCAGCGGGCCCGGGGTAGAAAAGGCGCGCGAATACCTAACGCCTGAACGCATGGGTATGATTACCCAAATTCACACGCACCACTATCGCAATGAGCCTTACGGTGGGTGGAAGCGAAAGATTCCGGCTGACTGTGACTTGCAGCACGTCGGTTGGAAAACTTTTGAGGGAGAGGCAAAGCCGCATCCTTTTGATCCCAACCGCGTCATCAATTGGCGCTTCTACTGGGATTACTCCGGTGGAAACGTTTTTGAGAACATGGTCCACCAAGTGGGATTCTGGTACAAGCTGCTGGACCTCAAGATTCCGCAGAAGGTAACGATGAGCGGAAATAACTACTTTTCCCCTGACATGCAGTTGCCCGACACGATGGACGTCTCCATGGATCATTCGGAAAAGATCCTCTTCACCTGGAACTCCATGTTCGGCAACCGACTTTTCGGCGAGGGCTATGACCTGGTTCTTGGAAACAAGGGGACCATTTTCCGGGACGAGAACGAGCGATTCCGCTATGCCCAGGGCGACGAGGCTGCAGGGTCAGGGGAAGCGCCCAAGGGATCGGAAAAACCTGCGGACATGGTCGGCGGCTCGGATGCAACGGACGCTCACATGCAGAATTTCTTCGACTGCGTACGCAGCCGAAAACAACCTAACTGCCCTTTCGAGCTCGGTTTCCGCTCCGCCATTGCCTGTCAGATGGCTATCGCTTCTTACCGACAGGGGCGAACGGTGCGCTGGGATCTCAAGACCGAAGACATTGTTTGACGTGCGGATGCGGATCGCCGCCGCTGACGAGTAGTTGCAGTTTTCCGGTGGAAAGTCGAAAGAGGAGGAGCCCGCGCCTCTGCGTCTATCGGCCGGCGCCGTCCTGGCCCGCGAGAGGAGAAATTGGAATGCGCAGATTACTATCCAGTCTCTTCACAGTCTTTGCCCTTGCCACGATGGTCTTGATCTCCTCTGCGCGAGCGCAACAACTTCCCACAGGTAATCCCAAGGATTTCAAAGTCAAGACCTGCCTCCATTCGGTCAGCTACGCGGGAGTCTGGCGCGGGCAAGCCGTTCTATCGGTGGATGATTTCCTGGTCAAAGCCAAGGAGCTGGGCTTTGACGGTGTCGAGTTGATGGCCAAGCGGCCACATGTTTCGCCGCTGGATTACGATGACGCAGCGCGCAAAAAGCTCCGGGCCCGGATCAACGAACTCGGGCTCAAACTGGTGGCGCTGGCGGCTTATACCGATTTTACGGCCGGGATGGACAAGCCGGGCATCCCCCAGGTTGAAATCCAGGTGGCTTACGTGGGCGAACTGGCGCGCTTGGCCCGAGACTTGGGCACGAACGTCCTACGCATTTTCACCGGCTACGAAAGGGAGGGGATTCCCTACGACAAACAATACGCCACGGTGGTGGAAGCACTTCGCTTGGCCGGTCAGAGGGCGGCAGAATACGGCGTTGTGCTGGCTGTGCAAAATCATCACGACATTGGCGTGAGTCCCGAAGCCATGTATTGGCTGCTGAAAGAGGTTAATCATCCCAACGTTAAGGTCGCCTGGGATGCCTGGAGTCCCACGATGCAGGGGTTGTCTCCTGAGGAAATTCGCCAGTCCGTCCTCAAGATGAAACCCTTCATCATTCACACGACTGCTGCTCAGTACGTGCGCCAGCCCCGCTTCCACTATCTGCCTGAGTTGGTGCAGTACTCACGGGACGAACCCGTGAACCTCGAGGTGCCGATGGGCCCGGGGTTGGTTGACTATGAGACTTTCATTGGCACGCTCAAAGAGATCGGCTATCAGGGTTACATCGCCTATGAAATCTGCGCCGTGACCGAGGGTGGCGGGTCGGTTGAAAACCTTGACCGCACGGCAAGACAGTTCCTCGAATACGTGAAGAGATTCCGCTGATTCTATGACCTGTCTCTGCAAGCTGGTGAATTGGAGATAGGGTGGACAACACCAGACAGGAGCCTGATGACAATGAACAACGATGGTATGGTTAGAAGACAATTCCTCCAGATGGCCGGCGCTGCAGCCGCGGCCACTCTTTCTTTCAGTGTGGGGGCGGAAGCTCGAACAAGCCCTGCCATCCCGAACAAACCTCCGCGCCTGCTTTCAGGATGCTGTGCCTACTCCTATGGCAAGTACCTGGAAAAAGGTCAAATGACCATGGAGGACTTCATCCTCAAAGGGGTGGAACTCGGCATCGACGGCGTGGACATGACAACCTATTGGTTCAAATCCACGGAACCTGAATACCTGTTCGGCCTGCGCCGCTTTGCCTTCCGGCATGGGGTTTCGTTCTCCGGAGCGGCAATCGGAACGGATATGTGCCAGCAGGATCCGGCCAAGCGGGCCGACGAAATTCAGAAGATGAAGAAGTGGATCGATGCCACCGGCACGCTGGGCGCGTCACACCTGCGCGTGTTTGGAGGAGAAGTACCCAAGGGCGTTCCGGAAGAACAAGCCATCCAGTGGGTGGCGGAGGCCATGAAAACCGCCTGCGAGTATGCCGCGACCAAAGGGGTTATCCTGGGCATCGAAAGCCACGGCGGCATTACTTCGAAGTCCTCCAATATCATCGAGATCCTCAAGCGAGTGGATTCACCTTATGCAGGCTGCAACCTCGACATCAGCAATTTCAAGGAAAATCAGTATGCTCAAATCGAGGCCTTAATCCCTTATGCTACCCACACCCACATTCGCGATCGATTTGGCGAGAGCAAGGAACCGATCGACCTTGAGCGTGTCTGGAAAATGTTCGCCAACGGGGGGTATCAGGGGTACATGTCCGCCGAATATGAGTCCGAAGAGGACCCAATGACTGGCGTGCCCAAGCTGGTGGAGAAGATCAAAACCTTGTGCAAGAGATATTCCAGTGTTTAACCTTGCGCCTCACAGGATCGCTTCACCGCGCTTCGCACAAGCAAGGTACTGGAATCCTGCCGCGCCACGATGACAGCGTCCAGAGGTGCACCGCGATGCGCCCCCCTTCTATGATCTGTGAAAATCCCCATGACATTCGACGGAGGAGTATATGACTTCGAATTTACGGCACTGGATATCACGAGTAACTCTCACCCTCTTGTTTCTCGTGTCGGCTGGCCTGGCTCTTGCACAGCCTGCACGAAGCAAAAAGGTTTACGTGGTTACTGACATGGAAGGCGTAGATGGCATCGTCGGAAAATGGGAAGAGCAATGCGATCCATTTAAGAGCCCTCGCTGGGCAGAATCCCGAAAGTTACTCACCGATGAAGTTAATGCGGCTGCCGAGGGCCTCTTCCAGGGCGGCGCAACCGATGTCGTTGTGGCCGATCTCCATGACAGTAGTCGCTCACTCTCTGTCGTGGATATTGAGCCACGAGTCCGACTACTTCAGGGGCCCGGCATCTCACCCACCATCGAGCTCGACTCATCGTACGCCGCAGTGATTTTCATCGGACAACATGCCATGGCGGGAGCGGAGAATGGCATTCTGAGCCATTCGTACGCGTTCGAGATTCAGAATATCTGGGTCAACGGCAAGCCGACCGGTGAAATCGGTGGCCGCGTCATGCTCGCCGGCTACTTCGGAGTACCGGTGATTATGCTTTCCGGTGACGCGGCTGCCTGCAAGGAAATCCACCAGCTTGTTCCCGAAGCGGAGTGCGCGGAAGTGAAATCCGGTGTGAGCCGGACCGGTGGATACCTGCTTTCACACCCGGCCGCCTGTAAACTCATTGGTGAAAAAGCGCGCCGCGCCATGGAGCGCCTGTCGGAATTTAAGCCTTACAAGGTTGAGGGGCCGATCGAAGTGAAGGTGGAAGTCACGGTTGAAGGCCAGGGAATCATCCGTCCGCGGGACGGCGTAGAACCTGTAAACGCGCGGACCACCGTTTACCGGGGGAAGGATATCGTCGACGCGTGGTTGAAGTGGAGTGACTTTTGATTCTTGATTCAAGTATCTGATGCCATGACGAAAAGCCGCTTGGTGCCGTAGTTACAGATGTGACCTGTGCAGCGTATTGATCAGAGATCAGCGAGAGAACATTTCTGGCCGGCGATGCTCGAGAGGAGTCCCTAGGCAATGGAACCCATCACACGGCGACACCTCTTAGGGCAGTCAGTTCAGTTGGTGGGCACGCTGGCCGCGGGAATGACCGTAGTGGGAGCCGCCGATAGATCATCAAGCAGCAAGCCCAAACCAAAGATCATCGTGGCGGGAGCCCACCCCGACGATCCTGAAACCGGGTGCGGAGGAACGATCGCCCGGTTCGCCGATCTTCAGTACGAAGTAGTGATCCTCTATCTTACCCGGGGGGAAAGAGGCATTAAAGGCAAGTCCTATGAGGAGGCCGCTGTCGTCCGCTCGGCAGAGGCGCAAAAGGCTTGTGAGATCTTGAAGGCCCGTCCGGTATTCGCCGGCCAGGTAAATGGGAGAGTCGAAGTAAACTACGATCGCCACGATCAATTCCGGACAATTCTGGAAGCAGAGCAGCCGGACGCGGTTTTTGCGCACCGGCCCATTGACACGCACGAGGATCATCGGGCCAACTCGTTGTTGCCCTACGATGCCTGGCTGAGAATGGGACGGCGATTCGCCCTCTATTACTTCGAAGTAATGACAGGGATGCAGACCTCGCAGTTCTGGCCGACGCACTTTGTCGATATTTCTCCGGTGGAGCCCCGAAAACGCGCGGCATGTTTCGCTCATGCAAGCCAGGAGCCGGATGAGTTCTACCGCGTTCACGACGAAATGGACCGCTTCCGCGGCATGGAGTTTGGCTGCAAATACGCCGAGGCTTTTATCCACCATGAACAAAGCCCGGAGATAGACCTCCCTCCGCGTCTGCCATAGGGAGTCCAAACGCATATGGACTGTCCCGTGAATAGCTGCATCGCCGGTGCCAGGCCGGCAGGAGGATACGAAATGAATAGATCCCGGATTTCTTTCTTGCTCTTCCTTATGTTCAGCTTGGGTGCATCCACACCGCGGGCTGCCTCCCCACCGGAAGCTAGTAGCGCACCTGAAATGCTGCTTCGGGAGAATTGGGCCATCCAGTCCTCCGCCGAAGTGCACGACACCGGGGCGGCCATCTCGACGCCGGGATTCAAGGCACGCGACTGGTATCGGGCCACGGTTCCGACCACCGTGTTCAATGCTCTTGTGGAGCAGCACTGCTACCCCGATCCGTATGTGGGCATGAACCTGCGCACGGTTCCTGGCACCACTTATCCGATCTATCGGAATTTTTCGAATTTTCCCATGCCGCCGGGCAGCCCGTTCCGGCACTCCTGGTGGTATCGCACGGAATTGAAGCTCCCCGCCGAATACCGCGGCAAAACCCTGTGGCTGGGCTTTGACGGCGTCACTTATCGCGCCAACGTCTGGATGAACGGGCACCAGATCGCGTCCGCCGACAATCTGGCGGGTACCTGGCGCCTGTTCGAGTTCGATGTGACCGCCGCTGCCCGGCCCGGGGAGACAAATTCGCTCGCCGTCGAGGTTTTTCCGCCCCAGCCGCACGACCTCGCCATTACCTTGGTGGACTGGGCCCCGATGCCGCCCGACAAGGAGATGGGCATCTGGCGCGACGTCTACATCACGGCCACCGGTCCCGTCGCTTTGCGTTACCCCGCGGTGTTCACGAAGCTCAACCTGCCTTCCACCGACCAGGCTCAGCTCACCGTGAGAGCGGAATTGAAAAACGCCAGCGCCAATCCTGTCGAAGGCGTCCTGAAAGGCAAGATCGAGGGTATCGAGTTCTCGCAGCCCGCATGCCTCGGCCCTAATCAGACGCAAGTCGTCCGTTTCACCTCGGAAAAATTCCCGCAACTCAAACTGGCGAACCCGCGCCTGTGGTGGCCGGCGCAACTGGGCCCCCAAAACCTCTATCCGCTCGACCTGCAATTCGTGGTCAGCGGCCAAGTCTCGGATTCCAGCCACCTTCACTTCGGCATACGTCAGGTGACCTCCGAGATTGATGGCCAGGGGCACCGGCTGTTCCACATCAATGGCCAGAACATCCTCATCCGCGGCGCGGGCTACAGCATGGACCTCCTGCTACGCTCGTCGCCGGAGCGACAGGAGGCCCAGTTAAATTACGTCCGCGATCTGAACCTCAACTCCGTCCGACTGGAAGGCAAGTTGGAGGATGAACACTTCTTCGAGCTCTGCGATCAGTTAGGCATCCTGGTGATGCCGGGATGGTGCTGCTGCGACCAGTGGGAGAAATGGGGCAAGTGGGATGCCGAAGATGAGTGGATTGCCGCCGAATCGCTGCGCGACCAGATCCGTCGTCTCGAGCGCCACCCGTCCGTATTCACCTGGTTATACGGCAGCGATAACCCGCCTCCCCCTAAAGTGGAGAAAATGTATCTCCAGATCATCGAGGAGTGCGATTGGCCCAATCCCTCCGTGTCCTCGGCCACGGCTAAGCCAACTACCGTCGGCCCGAGCGGAGTGAAGATGACCGGTCCCTATGAATATGTGGCCCCATCCTTCTGGTACCTGGATACCAACTTCGGCGGGGCGTTTGGCTTCAACACTGAGACCAGCCCCGGCCCGGCGATCCCGCCGATCGAGAGCCTGCGCCGCATGCTGCCGGCTGATCATCTCTGGCCGATTGACTCCGTCTGGGAATACCACGCCGGGGGCATGTCCAGTACCCTCAGTGTATTCACCGAGGCCCTCAACAAGCGCTACGGCGCCTCAACCTCCGTCGAAGAGTACGCGCGCAAGGCCCAGATGCAGGCCTATGAAGCCCACCGCGCCATGATGGAAGCGTATGGCCGCAACAAGTACACGTCCACCGGCATCATCCAATGGATGCTCAACAACGCCTGGCCGAGCATGATCTGGCATCTTTACGACTGGTATCTCCGCCCAGGCGGCTCCTACTTCGGCGTTAAGCTCGCCTGCGAGCCGCTGCACGTCCAGTATTCGTATGACGACCGCTCAATCGTGGTCGTGAACTCGTATTACAAAGCTTTTCCAACCCTCAAGGCCACGGCCAAGGTGTACAACCTCGACATGACGGAGAAGTTCTCGCGAGAAGCCACGCTCGACGTAGGCCCCGACAGCAGCACGCGCGTGTTCACCCTGCCGGAAATGGAGGGGCTTAGCTCGACATATTTTGTGAAGTTGACGCTCGAATCCTCGGGAAGCTTAGCCAGCAGGAACTTCTACTGGCTTTCGACCCAGCCCGAGACGCTCGACTGGGAAAAATCACGGGATGAACCCGATGACCCACACCACTCGACCTGGACTCCCACGAGAACGTTCGCCGACTACACTGCCCTGAGCACTTTGCCGCAGGTCGATCTGGAAGTGACGGCCCAGTCCCAGCGCGGAGAATCCGAGAGCTCCACCACGGTCACCCTTCGTAATCCGGGCCGGACGCTCGCCTTCGCCATCCGGCTAAAGCTCGAAAAGGCACCGAGTGGCTGCTGTGTCAGCCGCGAGGGTCCAACCGACGCGGGCGTGCTGCCGATCTTGTGGCAGGACAACTATTTCCCGCTGCTGCCCGGCGAAAGCCGCCAGGTCACCGCAACCTACAAAACGAAAGATCTCGGCCGGTGCGCGCTGGTCGTGGAGGTGGAGGGCTGGAACGTGAAGACGAAACTGGTCCAGCCCTGAGAGGCTCTGAGTTGAAACCGTCTCTCGCGGAGAGATGATCTGGTTCCTGCGGGTTCGCGGCGCGGGCACGGTGAGTGCCATGGCGAAAGCGAGCCCAAATGGGACAGGTCGACGAGGTTCGTTAAGTTATAGTGTCTGCCCCGGTTCATCCCTCAACTCCGACCCGCGCTTCCAGGACCTCCTGCGCCGCATGAAGTTTCCGCCGTAAAGGGGTTGCCCAAAACCCTGAGACACAGCCCGGGAATGGGAGCTCCAATCTCGGAGTTTATGCAGCAAGTATGACAAGTCCTCAAATTGAGAATTTTTGAAAACATTGTGCGCGATCAAGTGCGCACTTCCGACACCCCCACCCCACCCGCTGGACATTGATACGGGGGGTAAAAAATGCAGTCGCCTAGGGCTCCGCAAGAGTTCCTGAAAGGGCGCGTAGGATCGCTGCCAATCACGCTAGACGCCCCGCAGACGCACGCACGGGAAGGTGGTAGAACGATCCCCCCCCTCCCAGTGACCTTTTCTGCCGCTCTTTCGCCTCAGCCTGAAACTGCGGCAGGAGGTCAAGCGCCACGGCGATCTGCCCGGCATATTGAACGTACCGGGAACCCATAGCGCATGTCTCACGCGTTCGCCAGCATCGAGTGGTCCAGGTCAATGTCCACTATAGTGGATATGAGACGTTGCACCGCGCGCATCGCCCGGCACGTCATGGACCGCGATCTCAGAGTGCGCGACAAAGCCAGCGCCCGAAGCGTCCTCGCGTCCTGGCGTGGAAGGCCTCGCGATCGCGCCAGAAGGCAGCAGGACGCGACGGGCAAAGGCAGGCAGGGAGAAGCGTTCGAGGCGCGGGCTCAAAGGAACAATATCGGCCTTCGCGGCGAGGTTTTCGAGGCCGCCGTGGCGGGACGCGCAGCCGCTTTGGAAGGAGCTGCGAACGCAGGATAGGTGGCGCGCTCGTAGCTCGTAAACCGCTTTTCACAGGTGAGGCACAACCGGTGCCGGCGAATCGCGTTGGGAACCGCGCGTGAGTCCAAGACTGCCGACCGTGTGCCGCCACAGTTCGGGCAGATCATGGGG
>Ga0315282_10011690_pt1 | contig 13540 bp, 13 predicted proteins | sample YL17G07_20_MG_FD_203693 | JGI IMG/M metagenome (GOLD analysis project Ga0315282, IMG submission 203693) | Sediment microbial communities from Yellowstone Lake, YNP, Wyoming, USA - YL17G07_20 | ecosystem: Environmental > Aquatic > Freshwater > Lake > Sediment | place: USA: Wyoming | collected... | reverse complement strand
ACATGAAAAAAAGAGGATGTCAAGCCCTTTTTTAAAAAAACTTCACACCCTCCTTAACCCGTTGACTTCAATGGAGTTTTTTACCCCTGTTTCTTATGGCAGAATTTGAGTATGGTGAAATTTCAGGGTTTGGCCCCCGGATAGGCGCCGCCGGAAGCGGGATGAAGAACCCTTGGAAAAAGGCCATAACGATCAAAGTATTTTCTCGGAACCTGGCCTTCGCCTCACCATTTTGAAAATCATTCCCCGGTCGGATTCATCCAGAAGGTTCTTCCAGAGAACCCGTGAAAAGAGTGCGAGGATAGCTGCGAAAAGAAAAATTTGAAGGGATAGAGGAAGGCCTTCGGCTAGAATCTTCGTCCCGAAGGCAATGCCTGCCAATAAAGAAAGGGCGAGGATTGAGAGTTTCAAATCACGTGTGGTCAATAAGCCCGGAGGGAATCGGCAGATCTTGAAAGTCGCCAGGAACAATAAGATCGCGTCCAGGGTTACGCGAAAGGTCCAGGCCGCCCCTGCACCGGCGATCCCCCAATGCCGGATTGAGAACCAGGCGACTGCAATGTAAATCGGAAGCTCCAGCAAATGAAACTTGGCCGTAAGATCCGGGCGTCCTACCCCCTGAACGAGAGCATAGGAGACCTGGGCCAGGGAGTTCATCAATACCCCCACCGTTAAGAATTGCAGAACCGTTGAGCTTGCCCTCGAGAAATCGCCCCCCAGCCAGATTTGCAGGGCCTCCTTGGCAAACAACACCAATAGAACAGTGATTGGGCCCAAAGCCAATAGCGTGTATTTTATGGAGCGGCCAAAAATAACCCCGATTCTGTGGCGGTCTCCACCCCCTTCCAGGGTGCTGAAGGCCGGAAACAGGGTTAAGGTCAGACTAACGGGGATAACCCACAAGCGAGTCACCGCCTCATAGGGCGCTGTGTAAAAGGTAACTGCCGCGATGGTAAGAAGTGAGCCGATTAAGGCACGGTCTAAATACACCAAGACCGGCCCAATGATGCCCGAAACCGTGATCCAGCCGCCGAAAGCAAAGAGATGGTAAAAAATGGTAAAGGAAGCTGAAAATTTCCTTATTTGAGGTAAAACCCGCAAGTCAATCGCCAGCAGAAATAATAGGGCGATAAATCTTGCCACCAGAAGCAAAGCTACGATACCGGGCAACCCCAGGCCCAAACCCAGGCCGGCCAAAGGCAAAAGGAACGTTAAGGCGCTGGACGGGACCCGCACGGCATTCACCAGATTGAACCGTTGTAACGCTTCCAGCACCCCTGAAAAGGAACTGGAAATCAGGGCGACCGGGATGGCCGGGGCGAGCATATAAAACGTATTCCGGGCTTCCGCTGTTAGCTCCGGGGGGATATTTAGAAAGCGGTTCACGAGGAAGGGCGTGATCATGCATAAAAGGAGCGCCCCGACTAGGCCAAAGATTCCTTGAATGCTTACCGCCGTCCAAAGCAATTCCGGAACCTGCCCCTCATTGCCTTTCCCAAGAGCTTCGGCGATATACTTCGTCGTCGCCCGCCCCATCCCCAAGTCGAAAGCAGTGAAGTACCCTAAAACGACCCAGGCTAACGACAAAAGGCCAAAGCGGTCGATACCCAGGCCTCGTATGATGACCGGAATCGTTACGATGCCAATCAGGACCAGGATTCCTTGCCCCAGAAAATTCAGCAGGGCATTGCGCGCCAGGGCGCTACCCTTGATTTCTAAATTGGCCATGGGTGACCCCGAAAATGCCGTTTCTCAAATAATCTAATGTCTCATTATAAACGGAAATGGCCTCGGAGGAAATGGGAGGAAGAGAATGGAAATGGAATGAAGAGGTTGGCTACTGTCGAGATAAGAATCAAAATGTGAAAGTCAAAAATCTACTTTGGAAACGGCGTCAAAGGGTATGGGGGAACGGGGTGCAGAAAAAGCATTTTCCACAAGTTCTTATCTTTCCTTCACCCTTTCAGGCGCTGTTCTGTAACACCTTTTAAATGGGGAAAGACATCCTTCATATGGGGAATATGCATGGCTTCGGCAAATTCTTTCGAAAATTCCGGATAGACCGTAAGCTCAATGTACTCCACTTCCCGGGCCACGCGGTCGGCCTCGGCTCGCTTCTTCCGGTTGAGCAGGGCAATCCGCGCTCCATCTCCCGCGGCATTTCCCACGGCCACCACCTTTTGCAGGTCACAATCCGGGAACATTCCCAGGGTCATTGCTCTTTCGCTGTCGATGTAGCTGCCGAAAGCCCCGGCCAGGATGACCTTATCCAGCCGGTCCACCCCCAAAGCCCCCATCATGATCTTGGCCCCGGCATACAGGGCGCCCTTGGCCAGTTGCACGGCCCGAACATCGGAGAGAGAGACCGTGATGTCCTGTCCGATGGAGGTCTCTTCCGCCCGGGCGATGACGAATTCGTAGCCTTTCTCGGCTTTCCGCAGACGCGGATTGGAAATACTGCCATTGATGCGCCCGCTTCTTTCCACTACCCCGGCCTTGAACATCTCGGCCACGGCTTCAATGATCCCGGACCCGCAGATACCGCGGGCCTGGATTTCCCCGGGAGCACATTCATCGCTCCATGATTCTTGACCGATGACCTTGAATCTCACCTTAAGAATCTCCGGGTCGATGCGCACCCGCTCGATAGCCCCGGGGGCAGCCCGCATCCCGAACTTGATATGGGCCCCTTCCAGGGCCGGCCCTGTGGCGCAAGAAGAAGAGATCAATCGCCCCTTATTCCCCAGCACGAGCTCGCCATTGGTGCCGATGTCGATAATGAGGGCCATCTCCTCCTTACGGTACGGCTCCTCGGTGATCAGCACCCCTACGTTGTCCGCCCCTACGAACCCAGCCTCGAGCGGCAGAACATGCACGTTGGCCGCCGGATGGACCCGGAGGTTTAGCTCCCGGGCTTTAATATCCAGAGACCGGTGGACCGACGGAGCAAAGGGAGCCACGCCCACGTACTGCGGGTCAATTCCCAAAAAAATATGATGCATGGCCGTGTTTCCCACAACGGTCATCTCCATGATCTCCCCCGGAGCGATTCCCGCAATCTTGGCCGTGGACTGGGCAAGGACGTTCAAGCCCTCAACGATGGCCTCTTCCATGCGCTTCAAGCCCTCCGGGGCGTTCATCATGGCATAAGTGATCCGCGACATTACGTCTTCGCCATAGGTTACCTGCGGGTTCATCATGGAGTCCGTGGCCACGACCTGCCCATTGCTCAAATTGCACAGATAGGCGGCCACGGTGGTGGTGCCGATGTCGACCGCCAGCCCGTAAATATTCTCCACCCTTCCTGGAAGAACGTCGAGTACCTCGCGATCCATCCAGACCAAAACCGTTACCTTCCAGTCGGCCAACCTTAATTTGGTGGGGAGGTCTCGCAGAGTTAAGAAATCGATGGAAAGGTCCGGCAATCCGTGGCGGAGCCGCAAGGATTTTTGCAGGCGCTCAAAGTCTCCCAGAGGCTCTTTCAAAGTGGGAGGGGCAAGTTCTACGTAATAGGCCTTTACCCCGGGGTTCAGTTCGATGGCCAGGTCTCGGGCTGCCTTGCGGATGACCTGCTTGCCCCCCCGGCTCTCCTCCGGAATGTAGACCAGCGCATCTCCATCGAACTCGGCGATGCAAGCCAGGCGATACCCGGCTTCCCGCTCCTGATCGCCGATGAATTTACTTTCTTCCGGCGCAAAGGGGGAAAGATGCTCCCTCCGCGACCTCAGAGATTCCCGCTCGAAGAACCCTTCTTCCACGCGCACCTTGCATTTGCCGCAGGTATGCTTTTCCCCGCATACCGATTCGATGGCCACTCCCAGCTCCCGGGCGGCCTGGAGGACGGTCGTTCCCGCCTCCACCTGCCCCCTGCGCCCGGAGGGCTGGAAAATCACGGTTACTTTCCGCTCCTTCATAATCACGGTCCTTACTTCTGGGCCACCCGCTTTTGGTGAAGTTCCCGTAGGCACGAGATTATTTTGCAGGCCTCCTCCACGGCATTTCCGGCGTTGGCCGCGCCCCACCCGGCCGTCCGACCGTAATTCTTGGCCTCCCTGCTGCCTATTCGGCCGGCCGTTTTAGGAACATGATGAGCGCTTCGCCGTTCTGCGAAGGGATCGCAGAGACCAGCTCCCACCCTTCTTCTCCATGCTCCGTCAGCCGCGTCCTCTCCAGCTCCAGAAATGATGGCTGAATTAAAGCTTTGAAATCCGTTTTCCTGACCATGTACTCCCATTTCTGCATGGACTCACCTCCCGCCGTCCCTCCCGGGTTTTCCTTGCGCCGTTCGGTCTCTATCATACTCATTTCCGTGATCGGGGCAACAAAATTCTGAAAATAAAAAAGCAGGACTTAGGGTTCTAGGGTTCAATGGGGAAAAGGGTGTAGGGGCGGTTCACGAACCGTCCCTGCTGGATTCCCGCCCCCGCTCTTGCGAGGACAAGCTGTGCGGAAATGACAAACTTGCGCCACACGAATATTTATGCGACGTTTGGGTTGAGTTTCCAGGCATAGCTATTTGCGCCGAACGCCTTACGCCTCACGCCGAGTGCCGTATTTCGTAATTCTCACCCCCTAGACCCCCAGAACCCTTGGCTCCTTGAACCCCGTTTTCTTAGATTGACAAAGCCCGCTGTTTCAGATAACAATTTTTAAAAAACCTGCCGGCATCTTTGGGAAAGGGCAACAGGAAGGAGGAGCGACCGATGGAGGAAAAAGATCTGGACAAAATGACAGCCACAGAGTTGAGAGATTTCGCCCTTAAAGAATACCCCGCCATCACCGGGGTTCATGCCATGAAAAAAGAAGAACTCATCGCGGCCATCCATAAAGCCCGGGGTGAAGCAGTAAAGAAAACAAAGAAAAAGAAGGCTGCCGCCAAAGTCCCCATCGACAAGAAAGAATTGAAAAAGCAAATCCGCCTGTTAAAATCCGAGAAGGATAAGCTGCTGCGGGGAAAGGATAAAAAGGCGCTGGACAAAGTCAGGAGAAAAATCAAAAAGCTCAAACGCCTGACCAAGAGAGCGGCTTGATGACCGATGCCGGCGAAGGCGAAGTCCAAACCGAAGGTCCGGATTCCGGTCCCCAAACCCACGCGGTTCCATTCCACCCCCAAAGGGAATTACCGCATTAATGTGGGCAACGCTGAAGGGTTTTGCAGATGTCGTGGAAACCTTGCTCAGCAATGGCGCGGAGGTGAATGCGAAGACAACAGAAGGCCTGACTGCTCAGCGCACGTCCCAGAGAATTATTGCCGATCTCAAGCGATCGCTTGGCGAAGCCGAGAACAGAACGACGATGAAAAAGAAGGTATCCCCAGGAATCGCCTGGCCAGGCACGAATGGGTTTTTCGAATACTGGAAAGGACCGGCGGCGAATAATCCCATGAACCCCTAAGGTCGGAAGGAAAGGCCTTCATTGGCAGGCGTCCTCAGATTTGATCCGCTGATTATTTCACCTGCTGATTTGCTCCCCTCCCCTGGATGGATTATACAGAAAATAACTTTCAAATCCCCCCAACCCCCCTTTACGAAAGGGGGGTTGGGGGGATTTTCATCGTTCGCGGGTCGCCAAGCGGCCATAGCCAAGGCAATCGCAAAAGACCCGCCCGGAAGTTCAACCCGCTCCCTCATGCTGGAAAAGCCCGATCCCCGCCCACAACTCTCCCGCCAGGGATAGAAAAGAATATACTTGACAGGATTTTCTGTCCGGCTATCATTCTAAAAGTTTCTTATTGTGTCGTCATGTATAGCTTATTGGATGAAGAAATATGAATCGAGATGAAATGGCTAGAGAACTGGATGTGCAGCCCTGGGATGTTGACGATTGGCTCCTTGGGGGATGCCCCGCGGTAAAGATTCGAACGCAGTGGCAATTCGACATGGAACAGGTAAAAAGTTGGCTAAAGACCGAAAGAATCAGAGTAAAACGAATGAAGCCCCATCATTTACCCGCAAGACCCTTATTCGATCAACGCTGGTTGGGGAAACGATGCCCGATTTGCACGGACAGAGGATTTCCTGGAGACAAAGCCGGCAGGCTTTACGTCCTGGGAGAGATATTTGAAGGGGAATGGCATCTTAGAAAAACCGGATTCCCCTGCGGGCACTCGCAAAATTTAAATTATATCTTCTAGAGGAAAAGTTCAGTCGGCAGATTCAGCCTTTTTGGCGAATTTCCAGGGGAGTAGTGGGAGCTGCTTTTTCTTTGGCCATCTGGAGGAGGATGACCGCCGCAATCACTCCCATACCCCCAACGACCTGCAGAGGATCCAGCACCTCCCCCAGCACAAAATAGGCGGTAAGGCCCGCAATCACAGGTTCCCAGGTAGCCGTGATGCTCGCCCGGGTGGCCCGTAACCGTTCCATTCCCTTGAAGTAGAGGCCGAAGGGGATGAGGGTGGAGAAGATGGAGATGTAGAGAAAGGCCACCCAGACTTTAAAAGAATGACCGCCGGTGACCACCTTCACGGGCGAAATCAGGACCCCGTATAAGACCGCACCGAATCCGAAGCCATAAAGAATGAGTGTCCACGGATCATACTTTTTCAATCCCTTTTCTCCCAAGAGGGCATAGAAAGTAAAGAAAAGGGAAGCGGCCAGGCCGCTTAAAATCCCCATCCGGTTCATCCGTAAAAGATCGATCTCGTACCCGCCTGCAACGAAATAACACCCCAGTATAGCGAGAAGCAGGGAGAGGATTTTCCCTTTCGCAAGAGGTTCTTTCTGGAAGAGAAAAGCATAAACCGATACCCAGAACGGTTGGAGATACTGCAGGAGAATTGCCGGCCCAACCTGGATCTTACTGATCGCAAAGTAGTAGAAGAATTGCATCCCGCCAACGCCGACAAACCCCAGGGCCAAGAAGTAGGGCAAGTCTTTCCAGGAGATGATCATCCGTCTGCGATCAAAAAAGAGAAGGATGAGGGCCAGCGTGAGGGTGGTGAGGGTTAACCGGACGAGGACCAGTTCACCGGGAGGAAGTCCGACGTTGAAAAGGGCTTTGGCCACCACGCTGGAGACGCCCCAGAGTGTCGCCCCGATCAGAATATAGAGGTAGCCGCGAATTTCGGTCTTTTCCATTGAAACGGAATCATGCCACAAGCCCCGAATAAAAATCAACCCATTTTGACGCTTGAGGTATGTTGCCATTAAGAGATGAGTGACACTGGTTGAGGGGTCTCTTATTGAAAAGATTTATAAAATAAGATATGCTGAGGCAATAAATGCGGGGAAGGATCCCCAATTTCTGAAAAGGCAACTCTAGGCACTTAAGGCATTTAAGGGCATTTTAGGCATTCTTTGCGAGAGTGGCGGAACTGGCAGACGCGCTGGACTTAGGATCCAGTGGGGAAACCTTTAGGGGTTCGACTCCCCTCTCTCGCACCACCACCTTTTTTCTTCCACATTCTCAACCTTAATCTCCCGTCTCAATTCTTGACAGGCCTCCATCTTGTAGTGTATTGTAATACAGGAGGTGCGACATGCGATCCGTTTTGTCTGTCAGTCTGCCGGAGAATTTGTCATCCGAGCTGGATGCCTTTGCCAAAAAAACGGGCCGGAATAAGAGCGATATCGTGAAAGAATCCGTCAGCCTCTATCTTTGGGAAGCCCGATTCCGAAATGTTCGTAAATCTCTAAGCCTCAAGGCAAAGAAGGGGGGATTGATTACGGAAGAAGATGTGTTCAGGGCGGTTTCCAAGTTGTCTTTGAACCTACGTCCCCTTTTCCATTCTTAAGATAGTGCGGAAAAGGCGCTCGTTACAGCTATTTAAAAGGTTGCCGTTCTGAAATTCTGCTGACTTCTTCAACTATTTTGGGTAAGATTTGGCCGGTTTTGCCCTGGATCAGATAATCCGAGACCTTCCCTTCGGTCAGGGAGGTAGGCTCCGCATTGATTTCAATTAATACCGCTTCCTTTCCAAGCTGACGTTGCTTAGCCACCCTGGGTAGCATGGCAAAGGGGTACACCACCGCCGAGGTTCCGCAGACCAACATCAGGTCGCATTTCCCGGCCTCTGCCAGGCTTTGTTGGGCTACGTCTGCGGGAATCGGCTCGTGGAAATGAACAACGTCTGACTTCAGCACGTCGCCGCATCTTTGGCATAAGGGGGGTAGCTGACCTTCCATTCGTAATCGCCGCAGGTCAAATTCCCTGGCCTCAAACCGGGCGCTGCAGGAAACGCATCTCAGCTTGAAAGCATTCCCATGGTAATCCAGGACCCTTTTGTTTCCCGCCTTTTGGTGCAGGCCGTCGATATTTTGAGTAATGAGGTATTTCAGAATTCCCATTCTTTCCAATTCGGCCAAGGCGTAGTGCCCGGAATTGGGCGCCATTTTGTCCAAATCACCCAGCAACGAAGGGCCGGTTAAACGGTCTTCCCAATATTCTTTCGGGTTTCTCTGGAACTTCGCATAACTCTGGTAGGCTCTTTTTTCGGCCTCCGGGTCTTTGGTCCAGATCCCCGATGGCCCGCGGAAATCGGGGATTCCAGACTCCGTGGATATGCCAGCCCCGGTCAAGGCGATGGCATAGGTGCTTTTGGCCAGGTCCGCGGCCGCTCGTTTCATCAGGTCCATCATTCTCTCTCCCCCCATCAACCAAAAACCCCATCTTCTCCCGAAAACCGGCTCTTATTGCTTGGCCACCTCTTCGCTCCTCCGGGAATTGGAAAAGTGGAAAGCCAATCTATAAATCGAAAGGTTTACGTGGGCCTACGACTGAACGGAGTCTAACAAAAAGGAACGGGCATATCAAGGGTATATTCTCTTGTTTGTCGAAAATGCGGTAGAGGGGACCTGATTGTTTGGAAAAATCTTATAATCGAACACGTACAGGGCTACCAAGGGGATTACGAAGAAAACCGTGATAAAGGCAACCAAGATTACGTGAATTAATCTTTCTTTCAAAAATGGAGCTAACATAGGATATTTCCTTAAGAATATTTTTTGAACCGGGTGAGAGCGGGGAGGAATCCTTATTGGAAACTTCCCGCTATTCATTGAAGTTCTTTTTAATCTGATTATCGGCATAAAATTTAAGATTCGTTAATCATTGATCACCAAGAATTTTCAGCTTAATAGGCCCTCGATCCCGCTCCTTTCTCGCCCGCATGATATTGCCAAAGACTCCATCGGAAATCCCCACTTTCCCGATGGAGAACGGCCTTTCAAAGGATACAGATTATAGGCCGCCCTTCCGATAAGATTATGGTAGTTCGGAATTCCATCAACCCTAACCCTTATAAATTTGGCGGTTTTCTTTTGGAAGATTTCGAGCAGCGGGAGATCAACGATCGTCGCCAACAGCCCACACCTGGCTTGAGCCGATTCTCCTTCTTCGGTCGAAGAAGGGCCTTTCGAAGAAAGGCTGACCGGCAGAAGGGTGGCTACATAGACCGGTATAGTCCAGGTTTGTTTTTTCTACTGCTCTTGATTGTGGGTTTGAACATCCTCGACGCCTTGCTCACGATTATGATTCTGGATCGTGGAGGAAGGGAGATAAACCCCCTTGTTCGCTCGGCCATTGAACTCTTCGGAGAAAGATTTTGGGCTTGGAAATTTATAATCGTCTCTATCGCCTTAATTTTATTATGCATTCACAGCAAATTTAAGCCCATCAAGACCATTATTGTGACAACGGGATTTATTTATGCCAGCGTCGTGCTATACGAGATCTTCCTGCTGATGGACCAATTGAACATAAATCCTTGATAAAGACCCGCAGACCACTCCCCGAGGACAATCAAAGGACTACCTAATCTACTTTTCGACAGAGGAAGAGGAAGACGAAACCTGGAATCCTCCCAGTCTTTCTTTGGGTTTACGCTCCATATTATAGGCGACCCGGCAACACGGCCCCGAGATGCATACCCAGGCGGACGTAGAGCATGGCCGCCAGGACTATTGAGAGCAGCCCGATCACCCCGTAATCGAGCGCGCGCAGGCGCGGTTCGTAGTACAGGGTCCTTTTGGATTCGGGGCTAAACCCTCTCGACTCCAGGGCCATGGCCAGCAGGTTCGTGTGACGAATGGCAAAGAAAAAGAGGGGCACCGCCTGCGGAATAAATTTGCCGATACGGCTGAAAATGCTTCCGGACTCCAAGTCGAGTCCCCGGGATACTTGGGCCTCAATGATCGTCGCTCCGGCCCCGGCAAAGGTCGGGATCAGCCGCAGCGAAGTCGAGAAGGCAAAGGCCACGGGATAGGGGACTCCCATGCGGATCAGCCCGTTGGTTAGCTCTTCGTTCCGGGTCGTTGAAAGGAGGATCAATCCGGTAGCCACGAAGGAAGCCAGGCGCAGCCCCATGGCCAAACCATAGAGGAGGGACTCGCGGCTGACCTGGATGGGCCCCCAGGTCCACATTGGCGTTGGCCCCCGGGTGAAAAAGGGCCACATCAAGGAGCTAAAAGCGACGAGCAGGATCAGGACAAACCGGAGTCGCCAAAAATTGGGTAGCGCCCGGGCGGCAATAGCGATCCCCAGAATTCCCAGGCTGACCGCCGCCATATATAGAGGATGATTAAAGCACAGGCAGAGGGTGAAGAGGGCCAGCATCCCGAAGATCTTCGTTCGGGGATCGAGACGGTGGACCCACGTTCTCTTGTCAAGATAGAAGAAGATGTTCATAACGAAACTTTTGAAGCGCAAAATGCAAAGTGCAAATTGCCAATTGAAGAATTATTTGGCGCTTAATTTTGCCTTTTTCATTTTTCATTTTGCCATGAATCTTCTTGGGCTTTTAGCTCCTGCACCATCTGCCCAAGGGTGAGCGCCTCTGTCCCCAACCAGTTGCTCAACCGCAGAAGGGAAGAAGGACGCAGCGAGGCTGCATCCAGCCGGTCTTCTTCAGCAAAAACGGCACGGGTCGGCCCGTCGAGCAGGATTGAGCCGTCTTTCATGACTACCGTCCGGGCGGCATATTTTTCGGCCACTTCCATGGAGTGGGTGATGATGATAACCGTATGTCCGCGTTCATGCAGACCTTTCAGCATCTCCATCATGGACCCCTGATGGCGAACGTCCAGGCCAGTCGTAGGCTCATCGAGGACCAGCACCTGTGGCTGGATGGCCAGGACCGAAGCCACGGCCACCCGCTGCCGTTCCCCTTTAGTCAAGGCAAAGGGAACTCTTGGTTCGTATCCTTCCAACCCTACCACTGCCAGGGCCTCGGAGACGCGCCTCTTGATCTTTTTCGAATCCTCCCCCAGCATCCTGAGGCCGAAGGCGACTTCCTCGTATACCGTATTGGAAAAAATCTGATGGTCGGGGTTCTGAAACACATATCCAACCAGCCGCGCTAATTCGTGCTGGCGATATTGGTTCGTTGGCCGGCCCCGCAAAAGCATCTGGCCATGAGTGGGTTTGAGAAGACCATTGAAGTGCTTGGCCAGCGTGGTTTTACCGGAGCCGTTCTGGCCGAGAAGGGCGAGGAATTCGCCTTCCCGGATGCCCAGATCAATCCGGCGCAGTGCCGCAGAGTGATGCCGGGGATAGATATATCCAAGCCCATCGGCCTGCATAATCAAGGCCCCTCGGGGACTGGCCGGAGATAATTCTGGGGGTTTGGAGCCCCGCCGCCGAGCGAGGTTGTATTTCTGAATGAGAGCGATGGCTTCACCCACCATTATCGGCCTCCCCGGCCAACCCATTGCCGAGAACAGTTCTGCCAGCGGCGGCACTTTGACCCCGCAGGAATTCAAGGTGGGTACGTCCGCCAGGATTTCGCCCGGTGGTCCTTCCGCTGCGATCCGGCCTCCGCTCATTAACCATATGCGGTCGGCCTTTGCGGCGATTTCCGGATCGTGATCAACGATCAGCAGGGTACGCTTCTTTTCCCGAAGGCGCTCAGCCACCGAGAGCACTTCTTCGCGTCCCCGGGGGTCGAGATCCGTTGTGGGTTCATCCATGACCAGAATCTCCGGCTCCATGGCGAGGACCGAACCGATGGCCAGCCGCTGCTTCTGCCCGCCAGAAAGGGTGGCCGGTTCACGGCGTCGCAGTTTTTCCAGGCCGACGAAGGAAAGGTAGCTTTGGATGCGGCGCTCGATTTCCGGACGCGCAATACGCAGGTTCTCCGGTCCAAAGGCCACTTCCAATTCTACGTTGGTAGAAAAGAGCTGGTCCTCAAAATCCTGAAAGACCATTCCGATGAGGCTGGCCATCTCCGACACTTTGTGGTGGGACATTTCCCGCCCTTTTACCAGGATACGACCTTGATACCGGCCGCGGAGAAACTTGGGGACGAGTCCGTTGAGGGCGGAACAAAGAGTTGACTTGCCGGCGCCTTCATGGCCCATCATCACAAGAAAGGAGCCTTCCTCCACTTGAGCGCGGATATTCTGGATCGCGGGAAGGTCTCGCCCGCGGTAGGTGAAGGTCAAGTCTTCGATCGCAATCGCCTGGCTCATCCGGGGAATCCCTGATTTTCTATAACAAGAGGCTGCCGATGAGAATGGCCAAAGTGGAGATCCAGCCGACGGTGGGTGCGGGAAAACCAGTGACCATCCCCCCCAGCAAGCCGACCACTGAGGCGACCGTCACCAGCCAAGCGCCCAGAATGCCCGCAGCGGGTTTTCCGATGTCCTCTTCGTCCATTATATCCGCCCAGAAGAGGCCGAACTGATCCCGGGTGACACCGAAAACCGCTACCAAAAGAATCACTCCGATCCAGCTGGCCAGCGTGTTATTGAGGGTGATGACCTTGGTCAAGATCGCATACGGAACGATGCCCAGGGCATCCACAAAGGTACTGATGATGACCGCGCAAGCTGCGCTCGACACAAAGGCAATGAAGAAGTAGCTCATCCGGCTGCGCCAACTTCCCGCCTTCCATTCCTGTGATTTCTCCGCAAAAGGAATGAGCCGGGTCCACATCGTATAAGGAAGATAGCCAAGGAGAAAATTACCCACAAAGCCGGCGATGGACGCTGGTCCCAGCGTGCCGCCAAAGAGGTCTCCTAGTAGATTGCCGATCGCCGTACCCCAGGCGCCCGCCGGGCCAAAGACCAGTCCGAACACCATGGGGAAGATGTTGGCCACCCGCAATTCCGTAATCCCGGGGATAAAAGGGACGGCCGTTTTGAAGGCGATGAGAGCCGCACCGTAGATGGCCGCGCAGACAGCTACCAGGATGATCATCCGTGTGTTCTTCCACATATTCAACGCAGCTTTCATGTCTTTTCCCGCTCTTTCGTCTCTTTTCGTCCCCGTCTATTATGCGGGTTCTATTGTATCAGCGGCCTTGGAGGTCCGCAACCATTCCTTATGCTAAAAATATTTGACTAAATGCCTAATTTATGCCAATCTTGTATAAATTTTTCATCATCCGAGACCCTTCCCGCTTTCAGGAAGATGAGCTGGCCCGGGGAATAGAGGGTGGGTTGAACTATGGATAAGTTGAAGGTGCTGGTCGCAGAAGATGATAAGACAACTCAGAAGCTTTATGGTCGTTTCCTGGCGGAAGAAATTTTTGATCTACGTTTAGCCAAGACCGGAGGGGAGGCGCTGGAGATTTATCGCACCTGGCAGCCGGAGGTGATGA
>Ga0315282_10011689_pt1 | contig 13540 bp, 12 predicted proteins | sample YL17G07_20_MG_FD_203693 | JGI IMG/M metagenome (GOLD analysis project Ga0315282, IMG submission 203693) | Sediment microbial communities from Yellowstone Lake, YNP, Wyoming, USA - YL17G07_20 | ecosystem: Environmental > Aquatic > Freshwater > Lake > Sediment | place: USA: Wyoming | collected... | reverse complement strand
AGGCCTGGAATGAAGGCTTGTGAAGGGGTTCTTATGCCTTTGTGCTCTTTGTGGCCTCTGTGGCTAAACAATTTCTATTTTTGAAAAATTTTGCAGGAGGTTTTTATGTTCTACGAAGTCAGAGTCCCTGAGCCCAGTGCGGACAAGAAAAAGATCGCCGCCCTGGTCATTTTGAATCCCTCTGAGTCCCGCCGTCTTCTAGCCAAGGCCACCGTGGCCCTGCCCGAAGTTCAGAATGCCTGGAAGAACGGTATGATTATTATTGCGAGGGGCATCACCAATGCCTACGTGACCGAGGAATTCTTCAAGATTTCCGTCGAGCCCAAAGCCGGACAGACTGCCGGCTTGATCTGCAACGGCATCGCGAACAACCATTCCGGGCCACCCGTTTGCACCTGGCACGTCATCCATAAAGGGAACCCGGTTGAGAATGCCGACTCGACGGTGGAAATCCAGAAATTCGGCCCCGAAGACGTAATGATCAAAGGGGGCAATGCCGTGGATATGCAGGGCAACGTAGGGATCTGGACTACGGGGGCCAAAGGAGGGACCATCGGCATGTGCTGGCCCATCATCACGCCCAGAGGATCCCACCTGATTCAGCCTGTGGGCCTGGAAAAACTGGTGCCCTCCGTAGCGGAAGCGGCCAATCATTCCGGCATTTACCATTTCAAGTACAGCATGGGTCTTCCGGGGAGAATCATTCCCGTCACCACGAGCAAAGTCATAACCGAGATACAGGCCTTGGCCATCCTGGCGGGGGTTAAGGCTCATTTAATTGCCTCTGGAGGCGTGGGCGGGTCCGAAGGGGGTATCTCCCTGGCCGTCGAGGGGGAAGAGGATAAAGTGGAGAGGGCTATGGAAATAGCCAAGTCGGTGAAGGGCGAGTCTCCCGTTACTCTACCCGATAAATACACGATCCGTTCCGCGGCCGATTACGGCTACGATGCCCTGGCTCAGTATCGGGCCCTTCATTAAGACCGGGGTTGAAACGGAATGGCAGACTGGAAGGCCTTCGGTCGCTCGTATGCACCTTTAACTATCAAAACGTTTGTGCTGGACCGCCTTCCGAAAGAGATGAACGTAGGAAAAGTTTAATGCCTGCTCACGACAACAATCGCTGGCTAAATTCGTGTTGACATGTCTGTTTAGAGGGAGTAGATTTTGATCAAGATATAGGGCAGGAGCCTGATTTACCCCCCAAAAATATCCTTAACCTTTTGGAGTTTGATATGAGATGGATATTCCAGAAGGTGCTGCTATGGAGTCTGCAACGGTTCTCTTTATTCACCGTCGGAGGCTTTTGGTTTTTGGAGAACAAAAATAAGTCTCGGTTTTCAACTGCATCAGTGTTGAAGACGTGCTGATGCGCCCCGACAGGGTCTTGATTAAAATTAAATATCTAAAGGGCGTCCCTGATATTCCCTGGCGGCCGGGGGCGGCATGAGACGATGAACTTGGATTTGGACAAGGCAATTCAGGAATTCCAGGGCATCCTGAAGAAACACCCGGTCCTCATAGTCGGGACTGGGGCGTCATGCGCTCTCGACCCGCGTTTTGGAATGCCCGAGTTGGGCAAGGAACTGCGTCGAACGGTCCAACCGGGCTCGGAATCTGAGCAATGGAAGCGGGTTCTAGCGAGTCTGGATGGCGGGAAAGGACTGGAAGACGCTCTTGATGCGGTTACGGGAACGGGGCTGAAGGAACGCATCGTCACGGCCACGGGCGCGTTCGTTGCCTCCGTGGACCGGGACTGGATTTGGCGTGTCTCTACTGGCGAAATGACCGGGCCGTTGCACGGACTGCTGAGGAAACTGGTTGACGGCTTGCCGCCCACCAATCCGGTTCAACACGTCGTCACGCCGAACTACGACATGCTTATCGAGCATACCTGCGACGCACTGGAAGTGCCGTGGACGGACGGATTCACAACTGGCAGCACGTGCCGCCGGGACTGGGGCGCGGCGCGTAACTCGATGCTGAAGATGACCCGCGAACCCAGAGGTAGATCATATATAGACACGCCACGCGTTATGCCTCACATCCGACTCCACAAGGTCCACGGATCAATCAACTGGTTTCGGGACGATGACGAAACGCGTCTGCTGCGGTGTGACCGCATGATCGACGGGATCGACGGGGAAGCCCCCGCGGGTTGGAGGCGCGCGATGATCACGCCAGGCGTCCGAAAGCTCCAGGAGGCGGGCAAGAACCGGGAGTGGTTCGCCGGGGCTGACGCCGCAATCGCGGAAGCAGGCGCCTTTTTGATCGTCGGATATGGCTTCAATGACGATCACATCCACAACGGGATACGGAACAGGCTTGTCGATCAGGGATGTTCTGGGATCGTCGTGACACGGGACTGGCCGGAGGAAATCGGGGACTGGATTCGGCGTAGTTCAGATCTCTGGGCCGTGTGTCAGAATCCGGACGGCGGCAAACCGGGCACCATCGTCGTCGGGCCGGGGAACGTGGATGCGCCGCTGGTGTGTGAAGGTCAAGACTTGTGGAACATCACGGCCTTCGTGGGAACCGTTATGTAGGAGGGACGAACATGTCTGTCTTCGATTTTTCGGAAAAGAGCCCCGCCCTTCTGGGGCGGGTGGTTGCCGTGAATACGCGACGCGTGACGCTTAACGTCGAACCTGCCCGGTTGGCCCATGCACATGTGAGCAAGTTGGTTGCGATAAGGACCTCCAATCCCGTCGAGGAGTGGCTGATCGCCATGGTGGATCGCGTTCAGCGTGCGCTGGCCGAGCCCGAACGCAAAGACAGTGACGTTAAAAAGTCCGTAGGCGAGTTGCCGGGAACGCTCTTGGAGCGGGAGATCAACTCGGTGGTCGTCGTCCTCGTTGGGAGCGTGCGCGCGAAAGTGGGGATGAAGACGAACGTCTTCTCGCGATCTTTCATCGATGTGCCGGACATAGACGCGTGGTGCTATGCCCTGGAAGACAAAGAATTGCAGCGCTTCATGGGCCTACTGTCCAAGTCGGCGGAATCGTCGAAAGCCCTCGACCTCGGTGTCTACACGCTGGACCCGAAAGCGACGGCCTACGTGGACGGTGACAAGTTCTTTCAACGGCATGCGGCATTGCTGGGCAGTACCGGCTCCGGGAAGTCATGGACAGTGGCGACGATTCTCGAACGGGCCAAGGAACTTCCGTCGGCCAATCTTGTGGTGTTCGACCTGCACGGGGAGTATGCGAATCTGTCGTACGCTACGCACCTCCGGGTCGCGGGGCCTGACGATATCGGGAAGAGAGACCCGTCTCTGCTGTATCTGCCATACTGGCTGCTGAACTCGGAAGAATTGCAGGCGATGTTCATCGACCGCTCTGAGTTTAGCGCCCACAACCAGGTCATGGTGTTTCAGGATCAGGTTCTGGCATCTAAGCGCCAGAAACTGGAAGCGTCCGGTAAGCACGACGTCATCTCGGCGTTGACGATCAATGCACCGGTACCGTTCTCTATCGAAGAGGTCGTGACGGCGCTCACGGAACTAAACGAGGAGATGGACCAAGGAGCACGGGGCTTGAAACAGGGCAAGTTCTTTGGCCAGTTCAGCCGGTTGCTTGTCCGCCTGGGGGCGAAACTCAATGATAAACGTTACGGTTTTCTGTTCCAAGCCCCAGCGGCCTTACACACGTACGAAGCATTGCATGGGATCGCCGGCCAGTTGATGGACTGGACTGGGGAAAATCATCGCGTTAAGGTGATCGACTTCTCGGAAGTTCCGGCCGATGTTCTCCCCGTGATCGTCGGACTTGTCGCCCGCCTGATCTATCAGGTTCAGTTCTGGACCCCGCAACCGAGCCGGGTGCCGATCGCGCTGGTATGCGATGAGGCCCACCTCTATCTGCCACAACGCGCAGAGGCGGATGCTCCGGAGAAACGGGCGCTGGAGAACTTCGAGCGGATTGCCAAGGAAGGAAGGAAGTACGGCGTGGCATTGCTGGTGGTGAGCCAGCGGCCTTCGGACGTAAGCGATACGATCCTCAGTCAATGCAACAACTTCGTGGCGCTGCGACTCACGAACGGCGAGGACCAGGTGAAGGTCAGGCGCCTGATGCCCGACAGTTTGGAAGGATTCATGGACATGCTCCCGGTGCTGGATATCGGGGAAGCGCTTATCGTGGGCGATTCCGTCTTGCTCCCAAGTCGCGTGCGCATCACTGAGCCGTCGATCAAACCCCTGAGCGCCACCATCGAGTTCTGGTCGGAATGGGCCAAGTCGGGGCGCGTCCCGGCCCTGGTTCAGGCCGTTGAGAACATGCGTCGGCAGAGCAGGAGAAGCCCGTGAAGCGGCAACCCAACGGAGTGAACTTCGACGAGGGCCTTGCGCTCCAGACGCCGGAAGAACTGTCGTTGCTGTATGTCGACGCTCGACCGGAGCAAATCGGACGGCTTGTCGAGTGGTACAACAGCGAGGAGCGAGAAGCACTCCTGCTGGGTGGCCAGATCGGTGTAGGAAAATCCACCCTCTTGAGCGCCTTGAAGGTTCGTGAGGGGTGTAAGTCTGACGTTCTGTTTGCGTTTGACCGTGAGACTCCGGCGTTCAGCCCTGGGGGATTCTGGGGCTACGTTCTCGGACGACTCGTTGAGCGCGCGTTGCGCGATGACGTCGCGATCCCGGATGGGTTTGCCCCATCGGATTTCCCGGAAGCCGAGGCCGCCGATTGGACAGCCGCCGCCCGTTTCCTGGCCACCTTCCCTAGGTTGGTGGCCGAAAACGATCGCTTAAGCACCGTGCACTCCCGCATCGCCGAACGCGCGGGACTGGTGGAGAGGCAATGCAAGGCAATACTCAAGGCACTTGAGGAGAAGTCCGGGCGTCCGTTGCGCATCTTCTGCGAGGGCGTGGACAAGTTCGCGCCTGGGACGCCAGACATGCAGTCGTTAGCCCCTGTGTTGGATCTGCTCGCCGAGTTCAAGACCGTGTTCGAAGTCAACGCCGTGCATCTTTTCGCTGATGAGTGGAAGTGGCAGAGGGTACCCCGCCTGTATGTCTCGCCGTTCGAGGAGAGTACGATTATCGACCTCTTGCTAAAGCGGCTGGGTGTGTACGACGCAGGAAGGCGGGACGTCTTGCCGGCCATTGCTCGGTTCTCCGGAGGGAACCCGCGCCAGGCGCTGCGGCTCCTCATGGCTTACGACTACGCAAGAGGAGCGAAGCGAATGCCCAAAGAAGATGCGTTTGGCTATGCATGCCGACGCGTGCGCGACGACTATCTGTACCTCTCCTTCGATGTTATCCCTCAAGATATTCTTGCAGCCGTGGATCGCGATGGCTTCGTCAGATCAGGCCTGGTGGCCGGTGTCGGACTGCTGACGCCCGCAGCAGATGCGTTGTACAAGAACTGGCTGATTCTTGGTGCGAAGCCCGCGGACGACGACAAGTGGCCCGCTCAGTTGAACCCGCTTCTCCAACAAGCCAGGCTTGTCACGGATGCGTTGCCGGACAGCCCAGAGATGGCGGCAATCAAGAGGTGGGCGGAGAGACATGGCGTGAGTCCGTATGGTCTGGACTTCGACGCTTCGTGCAAGTCCAGCGCCGAAGTATTGAGCGAGATATCTTCTTCCTCTTCGTCCATGGATGTTCTGAATATCGTAGATCTTCTCGACACCGTTGCCGCCGCGCTCTTCTCGGTGGATCGCCGCGACCGCGTGCTCATTGCCTATCGCGAGCCATCGGTCATGGAGACCGCGCGGGACTATCTGGTCGGCAAGGCGAGCGAAATGGGGTTTTCGCCTGTCGTCAGTATTGATCTAGGGGCAATGCCAGAAGGAGAGCGTCTGGCCGGGTTGTTCGCCGCCCTAACTGACGCGGAAGGCCATGCCATCTACTCGATTCTGCTGCCGCAGTTCCCCGATAAGCCATTCCTGTGCCAGTTGGATAGGCGGCGGGATGTCTTTGTTCCGTACGAGATGCTGTGGTGGGTGCGGACGGAGGATCTGCCCCTCTGTCTTCAGGAGTGGCCGCAACTGCGGCAACTCATGTCGGTCTACATTTTGGAGGACGAATTGCTGGGCAGTCTCAAGCCGGACGAGGTGCAGGCGGACTTGAACTACCTCGCGCTTCTGGAAAAGGATGAACCGCTTCATGAGGCCGAGCGGCGATTCCAGCGTGTCTTGAACGTCGTGAGAGAGAGGCGGGGATGATGAACGACGCGCGACGCCGCACCCACGTATGGGACATCATCGCTCGCCACGCCTTTACGCCGCGCGATGACGGCAATCGCGCAGACTGGTTGATGTGTTTTTCGCAAAGTATCTATCAATACTTGGATGACCCAACTCTGACAATCCCCCGACCGGGTGTGTCTTTCGCTGGCGCGTTTGGGTGCCGCTGCCTGGACTTTGAATGCCGATACAACATTCAAAGTGAACGTGCGGATTTCACGTTGCTGGTGCCTTCCTGCGAATGGCAACTCGGAGTCGAGTCCATGGTCTTCGCCTGTGTTCCGGACTTGCATGGATGGGAAGAGGCGCAGGGCGAGTTAACCCAGGAGGACGTGACGGAAGTACTACGCGGCATGATCGAACATCCGAGAACACATCTGCACATTCACCAAGACGCATTCCCCCATGATGTGCGGATTGGCACGGGGTTTTGCGCCCCCTTTCTCTTCCTTTTTCAGCTTCGTTTTCAACTCTGCATTGATCCAACCAGAAGACAGGCTGAATTGTCACGGCTGACGCGTATCTTCACGCTGAATTGGCTGAGACGCGAGAGTGACATCTCGCCACAGGCGCTGTTTGGGCTGCAAAGGAACGCATAGCATTGAATTGACCGGAAGCCAAGGCGGCGGGCGCTGCTTGTGTTATGCCCGAGGGACACCCCCGTATCGGTGGAGACGACACCGAGCCAGGCGTCTAACGCCCAGCATCAGCTGACGGCGCTTCGCGCCGCAGCTGATGCTGGGCGTTATCGCTTTCTATCCGTAATTTTCTACTCTTCAAAATGCTTCCCCCATATTGACTTGGGTGAACTCGTTATCAGTCAGCCCCTTCTTCTCGCACATATTGAACATAGATATTCTTCTAAAATCTTCTATTAGCCCTCCCCAAAAATATCCCGGAGGAATACATGAATTTTCCTTTTAGGAATATCGTTTCATAGCCTGTAGGGGCGGGTTTGAAACCTGCCCCTACGAGATGGGACATCCGTCCTTGCCTTTCCTATCGAGAGGGGAGAGTTGGGAGGGTTTGGCGCCGTAGGAATTCTTCAATCACCCGGTCGAGGCTGGGCTCTCCCCAATCCTCTATTTCGGGAAAGTAGCCTTCGGCCAGCAGGACCTGGGTCAAGTGGGGATAGGCTTCAAAAACGGACTTGAGGGAACCGGCCGCAAAAGGCCGCGGATCGACCAATTCCGCCGCCCCGTGCCGGCGGGCGGCCAAGGCCCCCGTGGTTCTAGGGGACGGTGTTGACAAGGTTAACTAGCTCTTTTCCCTTCCGCGAAAAATCTATAGGCGGGAGCGTTGTTTAGGTCGTTTAGCTTCGTGGTTCCCAGGCCAAGCACCTCAGAGAATTGCGTCTAAAGGGTTTCTTCATTAGCCGCCAAGTATCTCTTCAATCTCCAGAGTCATGCCGTCCCGGGCGGCGATGATCTTTTTCCCGGTCTCTTCACTCAAACGTTCGGCCACCTCCCAGGGCTTGGCCTGGAGCATGCGCATACCGAAATGAGTCAGGACAACTGCTTTCGCCTGTGGGGAGGGGACGTAGTAGAAAATGTGCACTTTAGTTTTGTGTTGGTTTTTGGGTTAGGGGGATGTGGGTGCGAGGTGAACTTTTACTGCTTGGAAAATCCCCCCTTGGCGCCCGAGAAAGATCATGGAGGCCGAATCCCCTGAATGCTCATCAGAGTACGGAAAATCCCAGGTGATGAAAGAATGCAAAGACAATTTGGAGAAATCGAGCAGCAAATTGATTCTTTTTCAAAACGAGAGATCTGGCTCCTCTTTCCCCCTTTCTTTGAATGATCTTCGACCGGCTATTTCACAAGATTCAACTCTTGCCTGATCTTGTCCGAGAGCCAGTGGCGGAGCAGGGTTTGATAGGGTATAGATTTAATCGTAGCCAGTTTTCGAATGGTATGGACCTGGAGGGGATCCATTTTTATGGTCACATTCTGAAGCTTCCTTTTACGTTTTTTCTCAAGGATATCGCGAAGCAGCTCATCGTCTAAGCTGAATTCTACAGGATCTTCAACTAACTCCTCGAGGAGGTCTCTTTGCTCATAATAATCAGCCCATTCTTTGTCTTTGCGTTTTCCTTTCTTCATGATCTTCCTGATTTACCCCCTATGTCTTTTATAATATTGAATTTCGGATCGTTTCATGTCCCAGCCAGTTATGACCCGTACAACTCCCTTGAGTTTCAATTCAAACAGGACTGTTAAATATCTTCCTGCGGCGGTAGGGCCGAATGCTGCGTAATGCTTTTTCTTCGTCCTCCGGAAAAGAGGTTTATGGACAAAAACCTGCTCAGCTTCCTCGGGAGTAATTCCATGTCCGAGCTCCAGATGAAACACATTCCCTTCGTCCCATTCGAAATCCGCTATCCGCACCAGGATCTCCTCTTTAAGTCATACATAGTATGACATTTTTATTGCCCAATGTCAAGAATCCTCGCTCGAGGGAGTGGGAGGTTCATGAGATTATGCTTTCGGATGTAAATAGGGATGCTCTTAAGTGATTCAGTTCGCATCTATTCTGGGTCCATATTTCGATAGCCTCGTGGTTCCCAGGCCAAGCCGCTCAGAGAATGGCGTTTGAAGGGTTTCTTTATTGGCCGCCAATTACCTCCTCAATCTCCAGAGTCATTCCATCCCGGGCGGCGATGACCTTCACCCCTGTCTCTTCACTCAAACGTTCGGCCACCTCCCAGGGCTTGGCCTGGAGCATGCGCATACCAAAATGGGTCAGGACAACTGTTTTCGCCAGTGTCTTTCTTAAGAGGTTTCTCACGTCATCTAGGGAAAGATGATCAATCTGCCGTTCAGGATTTTCAGCGAGGAGAACAACATTCAGGAGAAGGAGGTCGCCAGGGTACTGCGTGACCAGGTCGGGATGAAATTTTGTGTCTGTAATATAGGAGACCGTTGCGCCGGAGAGATAAAAATTGAATCCGTACGTCTCGACCGAATGAATGTGTCTTCTGGCTGTGGAAAATTTTAGTCCCCCGATAGAATAATCGCTGTTTTCCCGCAAGACCTCGATTCTCTCGAGGTAATTCCGGATATACCGGAAGACCACTGGGTCCTCTTCCAGAGCATCCTCGGGGGCAAAGAGAACGCCCCGCCGGCGGTATCCTCCTTCGGTCATGGCCTCGATCATCGCGTTGATGTCGCCGGAATGGTCGAGGTGTTTATGGGAGAGGAGAATCCCGTCCAGTTTCGTGGGGTCCAGTTTGGGCTTGCTGGCCAGGCAACGCACCAGCGCACCCGGCCCGGGGTCCATGTAGAGATTCACTCCCTCAAAGGATAGCCAAAGGCCCCCCGAAGACCGGAGCTGCTTGGCCACCACGAACCGGGCACCGGCGGTACCGACGAACTTAATCCAGTTCTTCATAATAAGTGCCTAAAATTCAAGTGCCTTAAATGTCTTAAATGCGCTTAAATGCCTAAAGTTAGAAACCTCTGCGGTCTCTGCGCGCTCTGCGGTGAAATTTTTTTATTCCTTGACGACGCGGCAACGGATGGCTCGTAGGTTTGTGGAACCGATGGTCGGCTCGTAGGGAGGGTTGTTCTCCGTCAGGATATTGATGTTGGATTCCTTCCAACCGCAAAGTTCTAAATCCTTCCGCTCCGGAAACCACCAGCCATAGGCCGCGACCACGACCCTGGGGTCCAGATCCGCGCTGAAGGCGACTTTCTGGCGAATCGTTCCCATGCGGGTTTCAATGCGGGCCCAATCTCCCTCCCGGATGTCGATCTTCTGGGCCGTCTCTGGATGCAGGAAAACCAGCGGCTCCGGTGAAAGCTTTCTCAAGGAGGAAATGTTCCGGTAGGCCGAGTGAAAGTAATTCGGGTCCTTGGCCGAAGTCAAAAGTAAGGGATAATCTTGAACGCCTGCGGCATTCGGCTCTGGGCCTTTCAGTATTTCCCGAAAGACAGGAAGCGGGTCATATCCCCACTCCTTAAACTTGGAAGAAGAAATCTCCACTTTTCCGGAGGGGGTGTTGAAGCCCCGGCCTTCATAACTCCTGTATGTCCACTGGCCTCTCAAGATGCCGACCTTTTTGAGGTCTTCGTAAGTCATCCCCGCCGGCTTTAGCACATCATCCAGGCAGGCTCGGAGCGTCGGCCAAAAAGATTTTTCCTGTCCCAATTTTTTCCCCAGCTCGTTCAGGATCCAGAGGTCCGGCCAGCATTCCTCCGGCGGGTCCACAACCTTCGGGCGGGCCAGGATAAAACCGTGAGGCAACCCGTAATGTCCGACGTCGTCGAACTCGAAATTCGTGGCCGTGGGAAGAACGATATCTGCCAGCTGGGCCGTAGGGGTCATGAAGATTTCCGCCACGGCCAAAAATTCAAGGTTTTTCAAAGCCTGAAAAGTTTCGGCGGAGTTGGGATAACTTAAAAGGGGATTTCCTCCTTGAATGTACATCATCCGGATGGGGTACGGGCGGCCGGAAAGGATGGTCTTAACGATCAACTGGCTGGGCGTGAAACCCATCATGGTCGCGAGGCGAAACTCTGGGCCTAACAATTTCTCGCGTTTGTCAGGGAAACTTTTGCTCAGGACCAATTCACCGGGCCGCAGAACCGCCGGGCCGACCCGGTTCACATTCCCACCCGGCGCATCCAGATTCCCGGTAACCGCCTTCAGGATCATCAACGCCCTTGCGCTCTGCACGCTATTGATGTTGTGCTCCAGGGCGTTCCCCCATTGGATGCAGGCTGGCCGGGTTCCGGCATAAAGGCGAGCCGCCGCGGCAATCTTATCCCCGGCAATCCAGGTGAGGGTCGAGACCCGGTCCAAAGGATATTCTTGTAACAGAACCCTCAGCTCTTCAAAGCCTACGGTCCAGTTCTGTACGAATTTGTGATCGTAGAGATCCTCTTCCACGATCACTTTCAGCATCCCCAGCGCCAGGGCCAGGTCACTCCCGGGCCGGGGTTGAAGCCAAAGGTCTGCCCGGGAAGCCAGGAGGGTTCTGCGCGGATCGATCGTGATCAGCTTTGCGCCCCGGTCCAGGGCCCGGCGCAACTGAGACCCGATGACCCCTTCTTCGTTGGTCTGGAACAGGTTGCTTCCCCAAACCAGGACCAAGGCGGGGGGATGGTCATAATCCGGCACTGGAAAGAAGCCGCAGGTGATCATCGCCGCAGTCTCCCGGGGCATATGACAGATGGACCCGGGGGTGGCTACGTGAGGAACTTTGAGCTGGTTGGCCAGACGAATCATCATGTAAAGCTCGAGTCCCTTGGGGGTTCCCTGGGCAAAGGCGATGGCGCGCTGCTCCCCGCGATCGATGTTCTCCTGGATCTTCTGGGCGATCATCGAAAGGGCTTCCTCCCAGGAAATTCGTTCCCATCGGCCTTCCCCTTTGGCTCCAGCTCTTTTCAGAGGATATCGTAGCCGGTCCGGATGGTTGAGCCGCTCGACCTGGGCAATCCCTTTGGCGCACATCGTTCCCTGGTTCAGGGGAGATTCCGGGTCTCCTTCCACCCGGACGATCTTCCCGTCTTCCACATGGATGAGCAGGCCGCATCCACCATGGTCCATGCGCGCACAAAAAGTCTTAACGATCATTTTCTATTTCCTCACCGCAGAGATCGCGGAGAACGCCGAGATTTTCGGAGAACGTCCACAAGTTATTGCTGTATAATAATTTTGATGGGCTCGTAAAAGGTCGTCACTCCGGTGAAAACCGGAGTCCAGAGAATTTATAACTGGTGGAAAAAACTGGATTCCGGCTTTCGCCGGAATGACGGGAAACTCTACTTTTTGCCTTTTTACCAGTTCAGCAATTTTTTCAATTTCTATGATTTTTCCTCTGCGTCCTCTGCGTGCTCTGCGGTTAAGTTTTTATGCCCGAAAATTCCCGGTTCGGCGAAATCCATCACCCGCAAGGGTTTCTCGCCGATGAAGGTCTGGAGGATTTTGGCGATACGCAGGGCCTGGCCGACCAGCATGAGCCGGCAATCTTTGAACGTGCAGTTCTCGATCTCCGTCTCTCCCCGCTCCAGGATGATCAGGCAGCCCGCAAAATCACAATGTTCATAAGAATGGCCGTCGAGTTCGACTCTTTCTTTGATGAACTTTTTATTCTTGTATTTTACCCGGAAGCTGCTCATGACCCATCTCCACCCAAATACCTGGCCAGTTCATCCCGGTTGAAAATAGGCAAGTCCTCAACCCGTCCTTCCTGCATCAGCTTGACGCCCTTTTCCCTTTCCCAAATCTTTCCGATCACCGAGACGGGAATCTCTTCGGCCTCGAGCGCCGCCAGAATCTTGGCCGAATCCCCTTCCGGGGCCACGATCAAAAGTGCCCCTGAGGCAATCAATCCCAGCGGGTCCAGTTTGAGCTCCCGGCATAGAAGAGCCGTCTCCGGCAGAATCAATATTTTTTCCCTCTCCACCAGCATTCCGACCCGCGCGGCGTAAGCCAGTTCATGGAGGCCGGTTGCCAACCCCCCTTCCGTCGGGTCGTGCATGGCATGCACTTCGGCCACCCCGTTGGCGATCCGGGCCTCCCGCACGATGCTGATCCCCGGGACCCGCAAAAAATTCCGGCATCGTGTCACCCAAGGCTCGCCGAAACGTTCCCCCAATTCCCTTCGCTCCCGGGCAAGGATGGCTGTCCCCTCAATGGCGATTCCTTTGGTCATCAAGATCACATCTCCCGGGTGGGCCCTTTCCGGGACGATCAGTTTCGCCTTTTCCACCTCCCCCATCATCTGGCCCACGATGATGGGGCGATCAAGGCCATAGGTAATCTCGGTGTGTCCCCCGCAGAGCACTGCGCCCACTTCCTGACAAGCCCCTGAGATTTGGGCGAAGGTGGATTCCACTTCTTCCGGGCCGGTCTTCCCTTCGGGCAAAAGTAAAGTAGCCAGAAACCAGCGGGGAATCGCGCCCATGGCGGCTACATCGTTGGCATTGACGTGGACGACATACCAGCCGATCTGGTCGGTGGCAAAGGTGATGGGGTCGGTCTTGGCCACGAGGTATCGGTCGGCAATGGAAATGACGGTGGCATCCTTCCCGATTCCCGGCATGACGACCACCCGTCCATCCTGTCGGGTATGCCGGGCCAACATCCCGGCCAGCTCTTCGGCGGGCAGCTTACCCACCGGGAAGAAAAAACCTTGCCTTCTTAGGTTATGATTCTCGCCCATGGCCTAACGTGTTTTGCGGAAAATAGCCGGCAGGGTAGATCCGGGGAGTCGTTATTTTCTCTTGGCCCCGTAAAGATCTTGGGCGACATCCCGGAGGCCGAGGGATTCGAGCGTCTTGCGCGAAGGCTTGCCGCTGGGGGTCCAGCCGCTCGCCTTATAAAACTCTTTGCGCATGACCTCCATGTCCGGGAC
>Ga0315282_10011688_pt1 | contig 13541 bp, 11 predicted proteins | sample YL17G07_20_MG_FD_203693 | JGI IMG/M metagenome (GOLD analysis project Ga0315282, IMG submission 203693) | Sediment microbial communities from Yellowstone Lake, YNP, Wyoming, USA - YL17G07_20 | ecosystem: Environmental > Aquatic > Freshwater > Lake > Sediment | place: USA: Wyoming | collected... | reverse complement strand
AACTAACTGGAGCGTGAGGTTTAGAATTTTCTCTCCGTATATTTCACAATTGACTCATAGAATGAATAGCCATCTCCATATTTTTGGCATTTGTTTCTGGTCCACTCAGGCATTAGCCAACCCCAATAAGCCCTTTCAGGGTGAGGCATTAAACCAAGAACGGTTCCCTCAGGGTTACAGATACCAGCGATGTCATGAAAAGCCCCGTTAGGGTTTTCAGGCCAGCTTCCTTCAGCGTATCCTCCATCAACTTTTACATATCTCCATACAAGCATGTCTCTATCATACAGTTTTTGAAGCCACTCTTCCTCTTTTTCCTTGGGAAAAACAAAACGTCCCTCGCCATGAGCAACAGGACATGAGATAATATGTTGCTGCTTTAAACTATCCATTAGACCACAGTTTCCTTTGCCAACATATTTCATTCTTATCCAACGGTTCTGGTAACCGTGGCTACTGTTAGCTAATGCTGCTTGCGGATATTGGGACTTTCCATCAAACCCTGGGAGAAAACCGAGTTCTACAAGTTGCTGAAAACCATTACAGATACCGAGTACAGGTCGACCCTCATCAACGAATTGCTCTAGCTCCTTACCGATGCGGTACTCGCATTCCTTCGCCCAAATTGCTCCACTTCGAACATAATCTCCGTAGCTGAACCCTCCGGGAAAAACAAGGATGCTATAGTCTAGTAGGTTTCTTTCTTTGAAGATTTTCTGCGTATGAATTAAATCAACTTGAACACCAAGATCGCTGAAAGCCCTAACTGTTTCAAGGTCACAGTTTGTCCCAGGGGCACGCATTAGCAATACGTGGATATCCTGCCTCTTCATCTTGATGCCTCCAGCGGAGTCTTCCATGCATCCATAAGAGTCTCCAGCTGTGCTTCAATTATCTTCTTTCCATTCTTAGTAGTAATCATCCTCTTTTCTTCAATTACTGTTCCAATATGAGCACAAATTGAGCCACTGAGCCGTTTCTCGAAGGCATTCGATTTAGCCTTAGGTACCTCGACTAGAAGCCGGGAATTTGACTCGCTGAATAGTAGTGAGCTAATCTTCATTTTTCTGCTTACTGGGACTTTTTCTAATTCGAGTTCTATGCCCAAGCCTCCTGTGAAGGCCATCTCGGTTAGGCTAACAGCTAAACCACCTTCTGAGAGATCGTGGCAGCTTCGAACTAGTCCTTCATCTATTGCAGTGATGAGTTTCGAATAGCTATCCGAAGCTTTAACTGCGTTTAGATTTGGAACAGAAGCGCCAAGATGTTTATGGAGTGCAAAGTATTCGCTTCCGCCAAGTTCCGGTTTTGTTTCGCCTATAATATAGATTCTATTGCCAGGCTCCTTAAAATCCATGCTGATGGATTTACTGACATCAGGGATTAATCCAATGGCAGTTATGAGGAGGGTGGGTGATACAGGCCCCAGGGGTGACTCGTTGAATAGACTATCTTTGCCACTAATGAAAGGTGTATTATAGACTTTTCCAAATTCATAGCATGCTTTACATGACTCAACGAGGCCTCCAAGCCTATCAAAGTACTCTGGGCTACCCCAAGTAAAATTATCAAGAAGTGCTATACGCCTGCCGCCTAAGGCGGTGTTATTTCGAATCGCTTCATCAATGCTACAGCCAGTCATCCAATATGGACTAATTTTTCCAAAGCGGGAGTTGATCCCACAACTAACTGTGATTCCAATCATACTGTTATTTAATGGTTTTAGCACTGCACCATCGCTTGGTCCAGCGTTCCAACCTTGAAGCGGTTTAATGACGGTCTGCCCTTTGACCTCCTGGTCATAACGGCGGACTACCTTTTCTTTGCTCGCGGTGTTGTAAGATGACAATAGTTTCTGCAGGGTTTTATCATAATTTTTAGGCTCTGGAATCTCAGGATCGCTTAGATTTGGAGGATTCCAACTGGCTATTCGAGTAGTTTTAGGTGGATTGAAGAGAGTTTTGAGGTCAATTTCAGCAACTTGAATATTATGATAAGTTAGCACAGCTTTACCTGTATCAGTGTAAACGCCAATGGGATTAGCTTCAGTCTGCTCATCTCTGAATATTCTTAGAACTTTCTCAAGATTCTCTTCTGGAACTGCTAAAAGCATTCTCTCTTGACTTTCACTGATCCATATTTCCCATGGAGCTATTTTTGCTGCTTTGAGAGGCACTTTATCTAGATCAACTTCAACTCCAAGATCATATTTTTCAGCTGTCTCGCATACGCCACAGCTTAAGCCTCCTCCCCCAATATCTGTGATCGCTGAACCCAGCCTCTGTTCGCTTATTTCCTTTATTGCACGCTTGAGCTTCTCCTCTTCTATTGGATTAGCTATCTGGACAGCTGGGCGGCTTGTCTGCTCTGATTCTTTTGTCAGTTCAAGAGATGCGAATGTGACACCATGTATACCATCAAGACCTGTTCGACCTCCAGCTAAGACCACGAAGTCTCCAGCTTTCGCCTGATGAAGATATTGGTCTTTTCTTAAGATACCTATACAACCAGCATATACGACGACGTTACCTGTGTAGCTTTCATCAAATAGAGTTGCACCATTAACGGTTGGTATTCCTATACTATTTCCATAACTTCCAATACCATCGATTACACCGTTGAATATGTAAGTAGGGTGTTTAACACCTTCTGGAAGTTTATCAAATGAATAATTTAGAGGACCGAAACATAGAACATCGGTGCATGCTATGGGCTCTGCCCATACACCAAGAATATCCCGAATGACTCCGCCTAAACCTGTGGCAGCGCCTCCATAAGGCTCGATGGCTGAGGGGTGATTATGGGTTTCAACTTTTACTGCAACAGTATAGACCCCCTCTAAATCTACAATGCCAGCATTGTCCTCGAAAACACTATAGCACCACGGTGCGTTAATTTCCTCAGTCTCCTTCCTGATAAAAGTCTTCAAGAGGCCATCTATTTCACCTTCACGGGTTTTTATCTTACCCCTGAATGTCTTGTGGCTACAGTGTTCGCTAAAGGTTTGATCATAGGTCTGGAGTTCAATATCAGTTGCCTTCCGCTCTTTTATTGTGTATAATTCTTGGATATAGCGAAGCTCTTCTAGGCTAAGTCCTAATCCAAGTTTGCGCCTTATTTCAATAAGCTCTTCATCTTTAGCATTAAAAAGATCAACTATATAGTGTTCAAACGTGTTGTCACTTGGATTGATCCTGATCATTTCATCTCACTTAGCTCGAACCTATAATCATCCTTCGTCGGGTTTGTAAGAAGCCGCCTGCACATTTCATTGATTAACCTTTCAGCTTCTTTTCGATTTGGAGCCTCGAATGCTACTTCATATGCCTTAGTTGACCGTACATCTAAAACTGAATAACCTAGACCCTTCAGAGCTCCAGCGGCTGTTTCTCCTTCGGGATCACTGTACCCAGACTTGAGTGCCACATAGACGAAGGCTTTAAACTTCATAATTTGAATTACCCCATTTGAAGGCTATTAGCCTTAGTGTATAAATTAATGTTAATTATTAAAAGCATTTCCGAGCAGAATTAACATAAATATTACATATAATTGTTTTTTGAGTTATTTGAGAATTTTTTAAAGAAGAGAAAGGGGTTGGCTCGGATCGCCGTCATACGGTTACTTATTCATCATCAAAATTGTGACGATGAGACCGTAGATGGCTAGACCCTCACCTAGAGCTACAAAGAGTAAGGACCAGATAGAAAGCTCCGGTCTCTCTCTAAGCATCTCGGATCCTGCCTTGGCAGCAACCATGATACAAAGCGCCGCGGAAAATCCAGCGCCGATCATTGTTAGCGCCCCAGACAGGAGAGGCCACGCTGTTGCAGGTATACTCATTCCTTCTCCTCCTAGAACTACTGTTATCGCGAAGAAGACGCTTAAAACCATCATGAATGCTCCGAACACGAATAATGCGGAGCCCCAGATGGTGCTCTTCCCCTCCACATCTGCTGATGCGTTGATGACCGAACCTTGATACATTGCGTATATAGCTGAGACCAGAGCAACGCAGGTGATTATAGCAGAGGGAAGAACATTCGCCTCAGCAGCTGTTTGGGTTATTAGCTGCGGAATCATTTTTATTTCTTCTCCTTTTTCTCCTATAGGTCAGCCGTTCCGTTTATAACCTTTTCCGGTACTATGGATTGGGGTTCCTCTTCTCCTGGTGAGAGTGTGAACGGCGTGTAAGGCACTCCGCTTCCATCAAAGAATTTACCCATGAACTCATAATATAATAACCTCATTGACTGAACGCTGCTTGACATAAGCTCAAAAGTCATAGCTATTAAATTCATGACTAAATATCCTGGAATGGTTCCTAATGTGTTTCCGAGGGCAACCGCAGCAACAGATAAACTTGCATGGGCAAGAGCAAAGGCTGCAACACGAAGGAAGCTGAACAAGTTGCTTAATCCTTCTACGAATGTCATTAGCAGTCCTCCAATTCCTTCACTTACTGTCTGCATTCCAAAACCATGTCCATTGATTATTCCGTGAATGATTGGCTCAATGAAGCTGCAGGCTAGCCCTGCTAGCATTAAGTTTATGGTTGTTGATCCAATATTAGGGGTAAATCCTGGTCCAATAGCGGAATATACTGCCAGTACATATAGAGCCATACCTATTCCGTGCTCGCCAAGGATGCCTATGTAATTCTTCTTCTTGATTTGGTTTATTGAGCTTAGCAGAAGCCCGAAGAGTATTTCGACCACAGCCAAGGTCGCTATTATCTGCATCAGGGGAAGTGTGCCTTCTTTACTGACTGGGTTAGGCAGGATGGCTGTGTAAAGTCCATGTGCTTCAGCTTCGCTTTGGGGTAGCCAAGCAGGAGGATTTGCTATTTCATGTAGGAATACTGAGCCATATAGGGCGCCAAATACAATGGCAGATAGACCCATGGGAACGAATAATGCACCAATTTTCTTCATCATACCCTTTTTATATTTTCGGCTTAGAACAAAGCCAATTATTAGAAAGAGTGCACCCTGACCCATGTCGCCGAACATGAATCCAAACTGTAGACAGAAGATGAATAGACTGATGTATGCTGGGTTGATCTCGTTTATTACAGGCCATCCTCGGAGCGTTGTCAGCCTCCAGGTGGGTTGTAGAAATGAAATCATTTTTGGGGATTGCACTGGTACACCCTTATCCTTATTGTCAGCATCCTCGATCTCAAGGATTATTTCAGATCCAATATTTTTAGAGATAGTGGATACTGTTTTTTCAAGTGCGTCGATGCTATTATCCGGCGTCCAACCCTGAAGTATATTGAAGTATCTGCTTCTCCTTATCGGGACTTTGTCATCGCATGCGAAACGGAGTGTTTTGTGAAGGAAGCTTATCTCGCCAAGGTTCTTCACCTCAGATTTAAGAACATCAACGTCAGCCTTCACATCGCCCTCAAGCTTCCTTTCTGACAACGCCTTCTTCTCAGCAGCCACCTTCTTCTCCTCCTCAACATCCATCTGCTTCAGACGATCCTCGAAGGTGCCTGCCCCAGGCAGCAAGTTAACCCAGTCGCTTAGGGACTTCTCCTCCTCGGCGATGATCTTCTCTCTCTTCGCAGGATTTCCAATGGTTGAGGCGTCGGCTTTTACAGCTGCCGAGATGTCATTGACCTCGAATACGAGGAATAGGGATTCTATCCACTTCTTTGTATCGGCTGGTCCTGACAGTGTTATGAAGCTGCGTTCAGGTGATATAGGAGTGGCTTTTACCTGAACATCCTCACCCTTAGCGAGGTGTTTTTCAAAGCGTGAGATATTTTCTGTATCGATCATTGCGTACGCAAGGATGTTAAGTTGATCGCTCTCGCCTAATGTTCTGAGAGCCTCAATAACTTGCTTTCTTGAGTTGTACTCTTCAAGAATTATTCTTCTTTTTTCGCCATATTCTGCCTTTTCATTTTCTATTAGTTCTCGTGCCGCAAGCTCAGCTGGGCCATTGATCTCTTTTATTTCTTCGCTCTCAATTTTCTTTACAATATTGTCAAGTTTATCAAGAGTCTCTTTCGGTTTAATTTTTAACCGCTTATCAGTTGCCTTTCCAAGGTACCCTGTATCAATAACGCCGAAACCGAGATAATTAGTCGCATCCTCATTTCCCAGAATTTTTAGAGCCTCGATTATCTCCTTACGGTTATTATGATCTCTTACAAGAGCATTTCTCTTCTCGGTATAATTAAGCTGCTCATTTGCCAGCATCTCCGTTCTAGCTCTTTTATCTGATGAGATATCACTATTCTCTCTGCTAATCTCGATACGTTTGATGATGTCATCAAGCTTCTCGATAGCTTCCTTAGTTTTGTTCTCTGGATGAAAGACAATCTCCTTCATCTTTTCTGGACTAGGCATTTCACCCTTTATACTTCCCTTAGTAAGCTTGGATAACTCCTGATAATACTCGTCTAAATTTTTTAAGAGTGTTTTATAATCTATATCCTTGAATACATCTTGCATATCCTCGAATTCGGTGCCCAACACAGGTTTTAGCTGTGTTACACCAGCTTTACCTAGAGAACCAAGTAAAATGGTTTCGTACTCTGGAGATGTAATGATCGTGACTTTTTTCATCACGGTGGCTCATCTTAATGAAACTCTTCCTCTTAAAAAATCTAGCACTCAAAGTATCAATTGGAGGGCTCTTTCGAAGCCTTTGTTAAGGCATCCATTTTCTTTGAAGTATAGTAAATGATAACAAGATAGAAAACCATCAGAAATCCTATTGCAGATATTATTATCTCAAAATTTTTGGGATGTTGAATCCAAATTATTGCTATTGCCATGAACATGCCTATTATTGGAAAAATCATTACTGCAATAAAAAAAATCTTCAGCTTAGGAAGAATCTCAGATAAAGTCGGTTTCTTCGGCTCTTCCTTCGGCATCAGATCACCGGGGTGCATCCTTGATAGGCAAATAAATAAGGATTTAGTAAATTGTTAGAAACAGACTTTTTTAATTTGGTATTATAGAAGGGCTTTCCGATGAAATCATTTCTGGCTCTGGTTTAACTTTTACAACTTCACCTAGAGTATTTTCTAAACCTCTAAGCCTATTTCTAAGAGTAACCTCTGTTGTACCTGCTGCCAATGCGACATTCTTCTGGATGCGGCGGTCGTTCTTACTTAAGCAAGCCATATATAGAGCTGCAGCAGCCAGACCTCGCGGATCCTTGCCTGAGAGGCCATACCTTACCTTTGCTTTTCTCAATATTTCAACAGCCTTCTGTTCTGTTTCTCGCCGAAGCTTCAACTTCGCAGCTATGCTGGCTACGAACTTAGTTGGATCATCCACTGGCATCCGCAACTTTAGCTCCCTTATCAGAAGCCTGTATGTTCTAGCAACCTCACTATGATCCCGAGTACTAGCTTCACTAATCTTCTTTATAGGTCTCGGAACCTCTGCCTCTCGACACGCTGCATATATACTTGCAGCGACAAAAGCGTCAATGCTTCTACCTCTAACCAGATCAGCTTTAAGCGCTTTCCTATAAATAAGAGCAGCCTGCTCCTTAATATTACCAGGTATGCTTAAGATAACAGTCATTCTATCAAGCTCAGCCATCGCAATACTAAGGTTCCTGCGCCATGTCTCATCGAACTTACTTCTATTATCGTATCTTCGAAGACGATCCATCTTAATACGTGCCTCAGTATTCAGTCTCTTGCCAGAAGCGTCTCTATCACCACGAAACACTGTTGATAAACCCTTATCGTAAAGTGTTAGAGATGTTCCTAGACCTGTTCTGCTGCGGGTGTCTTTTTCCGTGGATGTGAACGCTCTCCATTCGGGCCCCATGTCTATTATATCAGACTCTAAAACTAGTCCACAACTACTGCATATCCGTTCACCATTTTCCTCATCGGTGATGATGTTCACATTACCGCACTTTGGACACTTTTTTGAATCTTCTTCCATCTTCATTAATTTCTCCTCCAATTATCTTCTCGAATAATTAGTCCTGAGAAGAGTATATTTTACATATACGTAAGTTATATATATCGGGGTTACTTATAAGTATTTCGAGGCAGCTTATTTGCCAAAACCAGTAGGCTCAACAGGAGCCACGAAGATGAAGATCCTTGCAGTGATATGTTATAATGGTGGCTGCAGCAAGGAAAGCTATGGCTATGATATATGGAGGATACTTCAAGAACAATTTCATTTGTACCTTGAGGATAATGATATTGGAAACGTTTATCACCACCTAACAGATATGTGTGAAATGGAGTTCATCACACGTTTAAGTCCGAATAATCCGGAGAAACGTTGTTTCTACTCAATCACTGAAAAAGGGAGATTATTACAACCTAAATACCAACATTATCTCAATTTACTAGAGAAAGCTAAATAAAACTATCAAGTATGGAAAATTGCCACTCGATCACCAGTCTTGAGTTCAAAAAGTGGTACATTAGTCAAGAGCAGATCAACTTCTCCATTTTCCAGGTCAACGCTCTTCACTATTGCATTATATTTCTCTTCAGCCTCAGCAAGAACAGAAACTCTCTCTCTAAGGTTTCTGAACTCTTTTAATAAAAACTGAGCTGTTTCAGTTAGAACAGTTCCCCCTCCGCCATGACTTCCACCCTTGAATGCAGCAATAAGTGGCTCCCCCAGAGTATCCTCTGCCTTCTTTATTAACCCCCAAGCATACCGATAAGACATCCCGAGGTCTTTTGCAGAATCACGGAGGGTCCCTTTCTCTTTTATACTTAAGAGAAGACTATAAACACCCGGTCCAAAAACATATCCATCCTCCGTCTCTAACCATACTTTAAATGCAACATGCGTCTTTTTCATTTTCAGCACGCATAACCTCATTTCGTTATGATATGAAACGTGTTAGACATATCTAAATAATGTTAATTTAAATAGCTCTAATAAAAAGGGTTTGAGTTGCTTTCTCATTTTAAAAAAACAGAATGGATATTATTTAAGTTCGGCCAGATAGAATTGGTGCTTTTTGACTTTTAGGTTGAGTTAATGCATCAATTTCTTCGTCATTGAATTGCATATCGTAGTATTTCTTGTAGAGTCCACCTTTTGCAAGTAGTTCTTCGTGTGTACCTTTCTCTGCAATTCTTCCACTATCGATCACACAGATCATGTTTGCATTTCTGACGGTTGATAGTCTGTGAGCGATAACTATTGCGGTTCGCCCAACGAGCAGTTTATTCAATGCTTTTTGTATGACCAATTCTGTATAGGCATCTATACTGCTTGTGGCTTCATCCATGATGAGTATCCTGGGGTTAGCCAGCATGGATCTGGCAAGGCTTACAAGCTGGCGCTGGCCTATACTAAGTCTACCACCCCTCTCCTTGACTTCGGTTTGGTAACCTTCTGGCAGACGCATTATGAATTCGTGTGCGCCTAACGCTTTTGACACCGCTATTACTTCTTCGTCTGATGCTTCAGGGTGGCTGTATCGAATATTTGACATAATTGATCCACTGAACAGGAATGGGTCTTGTAGAACTATTCCCATCTGCTTTCTAAGTGACTGTATTTTAACTTGCTTTAGATCGTGGCCATCAACTGTAATTCTACCATCGGTTGGATCATAGAACCTATAAAGTAGGTTGGCCATAGTGGTTTTCCCTACTCCGGTAGGTCCTACAAAGGCTACTGTTGTGTTTGATTCTATTGTAAGGTTAATGTCTTTTAGTACTGGCACATTTTTATCATAGCCAAATGTCATGTTTTCGTATACAATTCTTCCTTTTATTGGTGGGAGTTCATATGCGTCTGGTGCATCCTTTATTTCAATTGGTGTGTCAATGATTCCGAAGACACGTTCTGCGGCAGCTAAAGCGGATTGTGCGCTTGCCCAGAAGTTACTTAGGTCCTGTATGGGTGTGAAGAATCGGGTTATATAACTCATAAAGATGAATAGTGTTCCAACCTGAATTGTACCTTGAAGTGTTGCCACCCCTCCGTACCATAGAACCATTGCTTGACCAATACTTGTGAAGAAATTTACAGCTGGGAAGAAAGCTGACATTACTCGCCCAGCAACTACATTTGCCGCCATATTTGACTCATTTACTCTCTGAAACTCCTCTCGGGTTGCATTCTCTTTACCGTAACTCTGGATTTCCTTTATGCCACTAACAGATTCTTCCATTTGGGCGCTTACACTTGCGATAGATTTTCTTGTTTCACGGTAAACTATACGTACCCTATTACCCCATAAGAGGAGGAAGATTATCATGACTGGGACAATTGCTAAACTAATTAAACTTAGTTGAACATTTAGAGAAAACATTATTGCGACGATGCCTACAAGTGTAAGTAAATCAGCTACTAATTGAACAATACCTGCTGAAATGAGTTGAGATATTTTATCAATATCATTAGTGGCTCTGCTAACTATGCTACCTATGTCTTGATCAGAGAAAAAGCGGAGACTTAGTGCCTGAATGTGCTCGAAAATATCGTGACGCATATCGTATTCCATTCGTCCGAATAACCACTCGAGTAAATAGTTTTGAACTGCTTGGGCGCCAAAGGTTATGACAGCTATTCCAAGGTAACCTAAGGCAGCTAGATATAGTCCTGTTGTATTTAGATTAGGGATGTAAGTGTTTAGAGCTAGCCCATAAAGTAGCGGTGGGATCAAATTTAGACCTGTATTTGCCAGAACTGTAACGATCATCAATACTGCTCGTTTATGATATCGAAGGAAATACCGGAACATTCTTGTGGCTAGCACAAGATCTGGGACCTTTCTAATACTGTCCTCATCCTCCACAATGCCATGCATATGTCCTCCTCCGCCGCCTCCACCGAAATGCATGCCCATTCTAATCAGCCTCCCTACGCTGTCCGCCAGAGGTTTGTGTCTCATAGAGTTTCCTATATGTTCCATTCAATGCCATTAATTCCTCATGAGTACCTTCTTCAATGATTTCTCCATTATCCAAAACAACGATATAATTAGCTTTTTTAATCGAACTCAATCTCTGAGTGATTATAAAAGTTGTTCGATTAGTCAATAATTCATCTAGAGCTTGCTGGATTTCATGCTCAGTCTGAGTATCGACACTGCTCGTTGAGTCATCTAAAATTAGGATCTTTGGGTTCTTTAAGAGAGCTCGTGCGATAGCTATCCGCTGCTTCTGTCCGCCTGAAACCGTTACGCCGCGCTCACCAATCTCATTATCATAGCCTTCGGGTAAAGAAGCTATGTAATCATGGATCTTCGCCTCTTTTGCAGCGCGTATAATTTCTTCCATGGAACAGTTTTCTACACCATAAGCAATATTTTCCTTAAATGTAGTGCTGAAAATGAATGGATCTTGTCGAACTATTCCAATACAATCGCGAATACTTTTAATTGTATAATCACGGATGTCTCGTTCATCAATTTCAATAACGCCTTTATTTACATCATAGAATCTGGGAATTAGATTAATTATGCTTGATTTACCTGAGCCTGTTGAGCCAAGTATTGCCACGGTCATTCCGGGTTTCACATCGAGGTTGATGTCGCGGAGAACCATATTTTTACCATCATAACCAAAACTCACATTTTTGAATTCAACGTGGCCTTGAGGATCTTTTAATTCGATCGCGTCAAGTTTGTCGGTTAAGGATACATTCATGTCAACTATTTCAAAGACACGCCCTGAGGCTGCGTTACTTCGAAGTATCATATTCCAAACGTTGCCAAGCATTCGGACAGGCTGAACAAGCTTGAGTAAATACATGTAAAAAGCAACTAGGGCTCCAACCGATAAAACCCCAGTTATTGCGAGATTGCCTCCATACCAGAGAATCACGACAAAACCTATTGTCGATATTAAGGTAGCAAATGGAAGGTATATAGCACGGTATTTCGCTGAAAGTAGGTGTTGATTGAAATACTCGGTAAGGTTGTTACTAATTTTTACTTGTTCTTGGTCTTCCTGAGCGAAGCCTCGGATAACTTTGAGGCCCATAAGATTTTCCTGAAATGTGCTGGTTATCTCACCGTATTGCTGCCTCATTCTCTGGTTAACTGGGAAAGATTTTTGACCAAAATTAAACATTGTTAAGAAAATGAAAGGCAATGTGACTAGGATCATTAATGCAAGGGTATAATTCATGCTAAATAATTGATACATTGTAAAAATAACAAGCAGAGATGTTGAAACAATTTGCCTTAACCCCATATCATAATAGTTTTGTATTTGGTCAATATCTCCAGTAGCACGAGCCATAAGTTGCCCAGTTCGCTGTTGATCATAGAAGCTAAAACTTTGCTTCAATAGACTGTTGTAAAGATCCGTTCTCATCGTATAGGTTCCTTTTTGGCTTACCCAGGCGTTACCATATCGAGCTATGTAGTTTAATATGGCTACAGCTCCTGCAAGTACTATTAATGCAGTTACGAACACAAGTAATATTGCATACTGTAAATCAACGCCATAAGTTAAGTTCAGCCACTGTCCAACTGGATTTAGTATCCAACCTGTTATACCGTTTATTGCTCTTGAACCACTTTTTCCAACGATATTTATGATATCTCCAATTACCATAGGAGTCATTACATCGAAAATGGTAGTTACTACGAAAATTCCCATTAAGGACCAGAACTGCCAATAACCTGATACATAACCCATAGTTCGTCCTAACTGGCTTAACTGATCTTGATTACCTTTTTTACTTTGCTTTATTATATTCTGCTGTTTCTCCAATTCACACTTCTCCTAAAGTCCAATTATTTTATCCAATTCCTGTATTGCCGCAGAATGCTCTTTCTCGCGACATAGCTTCATACTAATAACTAATTGCTGAAGAGATGACTCACATCTCCGATCTAGCTTCCCAGGATCAGTTTGCTGCTCAATCGCCTCTTCCCAAGCCTTACGTTCAAACTGATAACAAATCTCCATCAACTCAATAACCCTCGCTTTGTTCTCTAAAGGTACCTTGATACCAAACGTCTCCAAACCTGCGTACATACTTTGAAGAAGCCCTTCACGCCAAGTGGCAAAGGTTTGATTATCTGTGAGGGTTTCATTGAGGCTATAACTGATAATGAAGCGATTTGCTGTTGCCTTATAATATGCTTGAACCATATTTCTAACCTTCTCCTCACGAGTCTGAACTACAAGCCCAGCCTCGACGAGAAGCTGAAGATGATGTATGATGCTACTATGGTTCTTGTCAAGAGCCTTTGCAAGATCTGTAGTAGACATTTCATTATGCCGTAATAAGTGAAGCATACGTCTTCGAGTATCGTCGGCAAATAGTTTAGCAACTTCTGGATCCTTTATGATCATATATTCTTGAGGCAATCGAATCGTTACACTGCAGTGTAGCGGTATATAAAAGCTTTACTCGTCACATGTTTACAGCGTTATATACGCTTAAATTTAAATTTCCAAAGGTAAATATGCCATTATGAGTGATAATTACAACGCCCTTCTCGGCATACGCGTTCTCGACATGACCCGGGTTCTAGCAGGACCATTTTGTGGAATGCTCTTAGCGGATATGGGCGCAGAAGTAATAAAATTGGAGGTACCTGATCGTGGAGAC
>Ga0315282_10011687_pt1 | contig 13543 bp, 19 predicted proteins | sample YL17G07_20_MG_FD_203693 | JGI IMG/M metagenome (GOLD analysis project Ga0315282, IMG submission 203693) | Sediment microbial communities from Yellowstone Lake, YNP, Wyoming, USA - YL17G07_20 | ecosystem: Environmental > Aquatic > Freshwater > Lake > Sediment | place: USA: Wyoming | collected... | reverse complement strand
TAACTCAGAATGTGTTTTTGTTTGCTATGCGACAACTGGCTTTTCTCTCCTGCATTATCCTGCTATACACATTTAGGCTTTGTCCTGCACACTCCTGCTATTATGGTGCCACAGCTACAAATCAACCGAATGGTAACAGCCTTTTCCATCAACCGAAGAGGTACCGTTACCCTCTCTGATTTCATAGTGGCTTGGCCTTCTTGTTGGTGAAGATCTCCCAACGCTTAATCATCAGCTGACAGTACACGGGTCGAATCTCCATGACCCTGGCCTTCCGGGAATGTTTCTCGGCGGCAACGAGCATAGTCCCGGAGCCAGCGAACGGGTCCACGACTATCTCGCCTCGGCCGCTCGAGTTGATCATCGCCCGCTCGTAGAGTTGCGAGGGCTTCTGCGTTGGATGCAATCGCTCGGCCATAACCTCGTTCGGGATCCTCCAGATCGTAGTCTCCTGCTTGCCACCAAACCAGCGAGCATGCTTCCCTGGGCGTGTGCCCTTGCCGCAGTACACGATGAGCTCATGGTTCGGATGATACCGAAGCCAACTAACAACGTGCATCGTCTTATCCCAAACCATCAGCGTGGAGTAATGCACATGGTTCTCTCGGCACCAGTTGATCACGTCCACGGCGAGATCAGTGCCGGAGCAAACGTAGAGAACGCTCTCGTCGATCATGTGCCCGAAGATCAAGGGCAAGGCGGCGATGCCGATTGAAGTATCCGTGTCCCCTTCCACGTCATCTCGGCCACGGTTCCTTACTCGCCTGCCGGTCACCTTTCGCAACTTGGATTTGCTGTCAGCGTTGTAATCCACGCCATACGGAGGATCGGTGATACAAAGCGTCGCCTTCTCGTCGCCCATCAATGCGTCCCAAGCATCCGGGTCCCTGGCGTCGCCGCACACGAGCCGGTGCTCCCCTAGTCGCCATACCTGATGTTGAACGATCGACGGGCCGGTGCGATCTAGTTTCGGAATCAAATTCTCTCGATGCGAAAAATCGGTTGGGTGCTCAATGGTTTCAATGATCAGATTCGCTTCTTGGGCGCGGAACCCGGTTAAGTGCATTTCAGGCAGCTGGCTTAGCGTGTGGAGAATTGGCGCGAGCTTCTCAGGGTCCCACTCGCCCTGAATCTTGTTCGCCGCCAGGTTAGCGGCCTTCTCCGTTACCTCGTCCCAATCCACTTCCCGGTAGCCAAGGAGGCCGAAGTCAGGGGTTTCAATGTACCCTATGGCCACGGTGCCCACCTGGTCCCGGTGAGGCTTCTTCGTGATCCGCCAACCGGGATCCAAATGTTTGATGCGTTGATGGCCACCGACCAGGTTGCCTGATCGAACGTTCTTGACGATGCCCCCGAGATCTCCGAACCGTTGAAGCGCATACTTCAAGGTCTCCAGTTGCTGAGCGCTGATCTTCCTTGGATTGTAAGGCGCAGGCTTCAGATCCGAGACCGTTTCCTGTCTAACCAAGTTTCTCAAACGCTCCAATCGAGTTCACGTGCGAGTTTTCACCCCCCAACTCTACACCCTCAGGATGGCCTTCGCGTAGTAGAGTAGCATGGCCAAGGATGCCATGGCGGGAATGATGATTTTAGCGAGGGTCATCCAGCTGACCGTGAAGGTCCAACCCTTACCGAGCGTGGAAAACTTCTGCTCCAAACTGTTGAGTTTCCCAAGCATGTCCGTCTGCTGCTTGGAGACCACGTCGCGGTTCTCCTGAATCGCACCCATGATCTCCTTGTGACTTTCATCAATCTTCGTACTCATCTTATCGCTGAACTCCATGAGCACCTTGTAGGTTGGGAAGACGGTCTGCAAATCCTCCAACGAAAGAATCGCCACATGCGGCCGAGTGTTCGTCGCAGTCTTCCCCATTGCGCTCACGTTCCCTCGTAGGGCACAATCCAATTGTACCAACCGATCATGAAGAGGCTTGACACCCAACCGGTGAGCATGTCCGTGATACTATTCATGTAGACCGACGTGTACACGGCCGGAGCCAATGTTTCCGCGTATTCCCACCACACTGGCACCAGAACTGCGACCGCAATCAGTATTCCAAGTTCAACCATACGCCCCTTTCGACCGTGCATGCCGAGGGAGTCTTGGAGGTTGATCGTTGTGAGTATGGCCATGAGAGCAGCGGGGGTCAAGAAATGCGTGACCTTATCCATCGTGCCCTCTTCGCCGGGGGCGCAGTGATAGAAGCACGCGTACCATTGGAAGTGTTGAGTAGCAGCGCCATACACCCAGGCCAGCAGGACGATTAGGGTTGCGGCGAGGCACCATGCAAGGTTGCCCCAGAAGAAGGTCTCCATCCGAGGGAAACGCCGCACAACGAAGTATGACGTCCAAATCCAAATCAAGCCAATGCCGAAGTACGGGAGCATAGGTCCGGATCCTTCCGTCTGCCCGAAGAGGCAGCCGACCGGGTCGGATAGGAAATAGTTCAGTGCTATGCCTGAATAGTCGACCATGTGAGTCTTCTCGGTGTGAGCTAGCCAACCCGTCCAGTAGTAGCCGGTCAACGCGAGGAGAACAATAATTGCGCCGGTGCCTATCACCAGGCCGACCTTACTAGATTTCTGTTTCTGAACCATCAAGATCAATGATTCCACGTTCTCATGATTTCTGAGTTACTCGATCGTGAATGAACCATGCCAGCGCGTCAATCAACTCATCACACAGTTCATCCAATGCGTATCGTGACCTTTCCAAGAAGCAAAAGAACAAAGAAAATGACGAGGAAAATACCCATCATTGTGACTTTGAGGATTTGCAGTCTCTTCTCCAATTTATCCATTCGCGATTTCACCTCCCTTGAATATGGTCTCGAATGAAGTATCCGAGAACTGTTGTGAATGTGCCGAGAAGCGTTGTTGCGATTGTCGCGAAAATCTGCAAGCTCGTGTACCAATAAGCGACGGCTGCGCCGAACATTCCAGAAAAAGATAAGAGCATGCCGAGACCCGCCCACCCTAAACGAGTCTTCGGCAGCTCCATCGTCGTCGGTTGCTGTTGGCTCTGACTCAACGTTGCTTCATCAACATGAAGCGCTTGCCGTAGTACCTATGCTGCCACACAGCGGTTTTCGGTTTGATGCCGTGATAGCAGTCAAGCAATAAGGCAGCGTTCGGTGATGAATCTGTGAACTTCTGTACGATCTCCGGTACGGGATGATCGACGAGCAGTGACTTCAGTACGGGGTCAGAGAAGAGGCCCCATGCAGCGTTCGCGATCTGCTGCTTTGTCACTGAGCCTTCACTGAGTCGAGCTGACATGTTCGCCCATGAGTCCAGTTCAAGACAGTTCGGAAGTGCTTTTTCGTCGCCCTGTCTCCACCAAAGGAACAGCGCGCCGAATTTGCTTGCGACGGGTTTCTTGTTTTGACTGCCAGCGCCGGGTTCAACACTGCGAAAGTCAATGCGCTTGTACATGCCCAACATTGCTTGTGCGGCCATGTATGCCGGGAAGGTCTGGTAGACGTAGATGTCGAATAAGATGTTCCAGCCAATCTCGCTCATGCGTGATGGTTCGCCGGGTGCTTCGCCCGGTATTTCGACTCCTTGAATGTTTGGGTCGCCGACTTTGCCGAACGGATTGATGCGGTTCAGCGGAATCAAGTATGAGACTGCGCCGAATGTGATGAGTGCTGGCACTGACATGAACTCTGACGATCTGGTCAAGGCGATCTTAGCGGTTGGGGTCAACGGCATGCGGCTAACGTAATCGGTTACGCCGTATGGGATGCCTGTGGCCTTGGCTGCGTTGAGCACTTTGAGGTTGATTTCGTCGGCGAGGAAGTTGACGGCGTCGAAGCGACTTAGGAAGTCAGCGCTTTCAGCAGCAAAGAACGTGACGATTTCTCTCAAGTCGGTGTATCTTGCCCATAACCCATAGTTCATGTATGAGCCGGGAATTGCAACGCCCGCTTCCGGGTCAGATGGGTCGTCAAGGCCTGTCCATTCGTGGCCCGGAGTCTCGATCAGCCTCTTCGTTATGCGAATCCCGATGTCCTTCGGAATTGGCAGCATTGTGAATTCGCCGCCGATTCTCAAGGCATCATAGTCGCCAGCGAGATTTGAGTCAACGTACCGTTGCACTTCTCCGGTTAGGCCGTTAATCCAAAGGTACGGGGCTTGTGCGGCTGTGACATAGGAGTCTTCGCCGCCGAAGAAGACGGGTTGATCTTTGCTGATTTCTGCGCCTTGGTTTGAGACCGTGCATTCGCCGATTCGATCGTCGGTGAGAACCATGAGAATTGTTCTTGCTGTTTCGCTTGCAGCATATCCGACGTCTCGAAGCGCCGCGAGAGCTGCGTCAATGGGCCAGCCATACGGAAGACCTGTTTTGACTGATGCGATTCCTGATTTGTCATCTAGGTACGGTATGAATGTGCCCGCTGCGACTGAGCCGAAGCCGTAGCCGAGTTGCTTTTCAGAGTCAACGGTCTCGTCCCAATGCGTTGTTAGGTATGGGCCGACAACGTTGACGGCGTCTTGTACTTGCTTCAAAACCTGTGGGCCAGTGAATCCGCCTGAGTTCGGGTCTGGAATATAGTTGTCAAGGTTTCCACCCGCTTTTTGAAAGAGTGCAACTCCTAGCGGGCGTCTCGTAGTGAGCAGCATTCCGTATTTGTACGGGCTGAACTGCCCAAAGTTGAAATTTATTTCCGGTGTCGCTGCTCTAGGCTCAAGCAAGGGGCGTGATAACCTAAACAGCGGATGCTTGGGCGGGTAGAGCACGAGAACCTTCATCACGTGCTTCTTTACGTCTTGCATTTCTAATTCACCAATTTCGTACCCTTGCCGATTCGATCGGTAGTTGTCCAAGCGTCGGCCTCGTCGTCGTCAAGGAATCTTTCAACGTAGTCAGAGTATATGCCACCGAAGCCCGCATGCCAACGTGATTCAGGAGCGTATTCTTCGCCCCATGAATTCTCGAAGACCAAGAGTTCTTTCGTTTTGTACTCAGCCCAACCGCAGAGACAGATTGCATGTCCACCTTCCAAGCTGCCTTTCGTGCTGTTTGGAACGATGCCGGTTCGCATTGCTTCAGCGGAGAACCAAGGCGTATAGGCAGGAACGCCGAGTGCGACCGGGTTGCCGATGCCATTATTATACAGGGCTAGTTTGATTTCGTTGATTGTATTCATGCCCGCATACTTGTCGATGCAGTGCGTGAGCGCCGAGGCTATGATCTCTTCGTTGCTTGCCGGTGAAATGTCACGGTTATGCGGCTTGTACGGCCATTCCTTGTCTAGGCATATTCCTTCGCTTTGAACGAGTCGTAATGCGTCTCTGAGGAATAAGCCGCCTTCAGGGTCAGAGAGTCGCCCTTCAATTTGCAGGGTCTTAAGGTACACGAACTCAGCGGAGAGGCCGGGATGACCGGGTTGTTCTTCAGTTTCTTGCAGATCTTTCAGATTCTTCACTGTGAAAGCAACACATGAGCCGTCGTCAAGTTGGTTTTCAACGGGCAACATTCTAGGTACAAAATTGAATTCCTTTGGCAGCTCAACAGGTTTAAGAAATCTGCGTATGCCATAGTCTCGATAGTCAGGCTTAACGCCAAGCCAACCTAAACCAAATTTTCTTTGCGCCAATTTTACCACGTTTTGAAAACAGGGTCAATATGTCTGCGGCCACCAGATTGCAGAATGACCGTTCCCTCGTCGATCAGCAGAATTTCTCTGCCAAACATGTTGAACAGGCTGTACGTGTTTTGGCTGATGACTTCAGCAGTTTCATGATCTTGCTTTGATTCTCTGAAACAACGTGAGATCGTTGCCGCGAGTTGAGTCGCTTCTCTGAGAATGTCTAGAGCCCCGCGTCGGTCTCCGCGTGCGCGAGCGATCTGAAGAACTGTTTCTCTCCATTCTTGCTTTCGTTGAGCTCTTGTTTTGAATATTTCGGCGCGGTCACGGAGTTTCGTCATTGATAAGCTACGCTCCGATAGCGTACCCCTAGATGGATTCTAGTGGTCACTTGCCGATCGGGAGAAAATCACGATCATGAAGGCATTTCAACGTATGCGGCATAAAATGCCATAAAGCCCTACGCCATGATATCAGATGGGTACCATTGATGTCAGTGAATGGAACCAAACTGAAAGAAGATGTTCATTTAAAAGAAGAAACTCGAATCCTCACAATCGTTGACAGAGTCGCGAAGAACAAGGGCACAGACAGATCTGCGCTATATCGTGAAGCAATTCGCCACTGGCTCGGAGAAAATTCACATCTCAACGATCAAGAAAAGAAAGATCTCGGAATTAACGGCCCAGCAAAGAAAGAGAGCGCGTCAACGATCGCGAATGAATCAGGCGGAGACTGAAAGCAGTCTGAGGATCACGTCTTCACAAGTTTCCCGCGGATGCTGCTTCGCTTTCACGATGAGTCCCAGCGTTTTTCTATGTACGCGTATGCTCGTGATTTCTTCCGTCACGTTTCTCCCTCCTGCACGAAATCTTTTTCGTCAATCTCTATTGAACCGTACACGCCGCTGATGTTTATCGCGCCCTCGCGGTTCACGATTCGCTCCGCTTGCCGCAATGCTTTCCCTTTCAGCCTTCCCCATTTGCGATCGTTGAGTCGTTCCAGTGGAGCTGAGTTCCAGAATAGCATTTTCCCAGCCGCGTCGGTTGGCATGCAAGTTTGGATGCGTGGTTTCGCTGCGCGAATCTGGCAGTTCCAGACATCGATGTCCACGATAATTTTTCTCATCTTTCTTTCACTCTCAATATGTATGTACTCGTTCCACTTCCACTCGTCCGTCTGGCATTGCGTACTCGATCATGTTGTCAACGTCGCATTCATCTGTGCTTCCATCGCACTCTTCAGACCATTCCCTTATTCTCTGCTTTATGCCAGTTGCCTTCGCTAGGTCAACTAGTTTTTGTCTTCGAGCTATCTCAGCATCTTTCTGTCTTGTTTTCTCGAGTCTCTTCGCGATTTCAACTTGCTCTTCCTCTGCGATGTATCGCGCTGCCTCTGCGGCGTCGACGCAATACTGAATCTGATGCCCATCAAACCACTTCGCGGCCTGGCACTTCTGAAGTCCGCGGTGGCAGACATCGCAGCCGGATACCCAAACACTTACTCCCTTGTGTTCATACTTCTTGCCGTGCGCGAATTTTTCGTGGAGTGTGCTGCATTGCATTCTTCCCGTGTCGCAGCCCACCCACACTTGAATCATTTCCCCTGCTTCTACACGTTTTGCAACCGCATCGTTCGCGGCTGCGGATTCGATGCCCCAGCTTCTCATAAACTCTAGGTTTGCTTTGCTATACTTACTTTTCTTCATCGCTTTTCACTGCACATATGTATGCATATGCCCATATATAAACCTATATTTCAATTTCATTTGGCGAACAACTCGAGTTGCGCATCGTTGAGGCGCTTGGTGGTGTTCACCGCTAAGTCAGAGCCCGTCTTCACGGTGAGGCAGTAGCCTTCGTCTGCGCAGTAGACCTCGCCTGCGCGCATCATCTCCGAGAGTCTAGCCCTCACAGTGCTCTCCGAGAGGGGGATGCCTAGGCTGTTTAATTTCTGCGTGATCTTCGTGGCGTCGGTGAGGCCGGAGAAAATCGCCACGGCGATCAGCTCCCTATGTTTCAATTCAGATATTTCGGTCATATGATTCATCGGACAGTCGACGACCAGTCGCCATCGCTATAGGGAGAGTGCTCTAATCCCAGGAACTACCGCGAGTTTGAGCCGAGAATACTCGGAGTTGGCGAGTATTGCTTTCACTCGATAGTAACTACCAGCTCCGGGTTCTGGTAGATCGTGAACTTCTCAGGGGTTTGCACGTGCACTAGGAGCTCTCGTACTGGATGGGTCTTCCATTCAATCTTGACATCGCCGAAAACCTCAACGGCAACCCCGTCGATCACTAACCCGGTTGGTTCTCCGTCAGCGATTTTGATGTTGATCTGACTCAATCGTTTTTCACCTCCCCCGCATAGTCATGTAGGCCATGGCGTTTCTTCCTACAACCTCGTGGTATCCAAACGACCTCTTCCGTGTTTGTCTCGGGGTCCGAATTAATCTCAAGATAGCGAACAATCATTCCATTGAATGTTACTCGACCATCCTTAGCCACTCCGAGAACCAGTCGTCTTAAGGGGCGCGCTTTAGTCAGCAATGTTCTCACTGGCTCATATTTTCCTGGGTCTTCTCCGATTGTCGCATTCGATTGTGCCGTACTGTTCCATGTTGCTGATCCATGCGCGCATCTGACTCTCGTTCATTTCTGCGCTTGGATCCGCGCTGCCATAGTTTCTTCTCACCTTCGGGGGTGGTGGACGGGACATTTCCAGATGCGCCTTCCAACGATGCTTCATATACTCTGAGAGGTTCGGAAATTCGAGGCCGCCACACAGTTGGCATCTCACAGTCATGGCGCTGCCTCGTTGCCGTGGTGAATCTCACGCCATTTCGGTTGAGGAGATCGCTTACCGTAGTGAAAGACCTTCCCGCGGCCACCACACTCCTCGCAACCCTTGCCCCCGCAGATCTGACAGGTGAGTTCGACGACGCCGAGGGGGAGGGGCAGAGGCTTGGCTGATTGCCTGCCTAATTTCTCGCGTGCGGCGATTGAGAGACCTTGCCCCTTCGTCCAAGTATCCAAGGGAAGCGTTGGGTTGCCTGGGCGATGGCGCTTCACGTATTCCGCGACAGCGATCTTAACGAAGTCGCCCTTGCCGACCCGATCTCTCCCAGCCAGTTCAAGTAACCCATCGTGAGCCTCCTTCTCCTCTTCATACCAGGCGACGCCGAAAGAATCAATCAGCTTACCGTGAGCCTTCGGCCTACCCGTGGACCGGACCCTCCACATGTAATTCATTGATTGATTGTTTGTTTGTTTGTTTAACAAATAATGATGATTGATTGACCCAGTTCCACTGGATATTGTGGGGGGTTTGATCTTCCATTGCGCCGCAGTAAGGGCAAGGCAAACGCTTACGACTCATTGCGTATCCTCCAGGACTGCTAGAATTTTCTGTGTCGCCGGGTGAACTCTATTCAGCGACCAGAAGCATCGGACTCGACCAGCTTGGATTCCGATGGGAACCGTTCGCCGCGAGACTAGCTCCGCTTCGTAGAGACGATGTAATGCTCGTTTGATGGCGCTGGGGCTAGTGATTCCGGCGGCTCGTCCGATTCCTCTCACGTGTGCTTCCCCGAGGTCCCGGAGGGCTAAGAGGACCCGCAACGCGGAGACTGACCCTAACCCTCGAAGCAGCAGATTCGCCTTGAAGTCCCGTGTCAGGGGCTCTTTGGATTCGAAGGGCTCACCGCAAGGGTAGCATAGAAGCTTACCGCCGACCCACACATGGATTGTCACCTCGCGGCAGTTATCACAGGGAGCCTTCCGTTGAGGAATTAAGATTCGGTCTTCAGGTTCGATTCTCAAGGTCAAGTTAGGAGATGCCCCCGGCCGTACTCGCAGCCCCCGAAGCGACGTCGGTAGCGGCATGTTCGTCTGCGCGGGCAGTTTGCTGCGAGAAGCTCATTACTCCAGTCACCGCCCGCGAAGTGGCATGGCTTCAAGAAGATTCACCAATCCGAGAGCAGCTAGGTTGAAGTATGATTGGCACGTCGGGTTTCGGCATCGAGACCACGGACCCCGACCCCTCCCGACTTGGTCGCCGCCGCAGTTCGGGCACCTCATCGTTTCGTCAGCTCCTTCTCCATGGTCCACATTGATTGAATCACCATTGCAACCATGTCCGCGTATCCGAGAACCTCATCTTCCCGCCACCGCCAAACCCTGAACCCGCGACTCCGCAACTGCTGCTCCTTCCAGGCGTCATGCTCCAACTGCGTCTGCTTCTCGTGGTGCGGCCCATCAACCTCGTACACAATGGAGCCGACTGTGAAGTCTCCCTCGTCTTGAGAATGAAACGGAACAAAGAGTGATTCGAGAATCCTTCGAAGCCTACGTTCGCCCCTGGTGTCCTCGCGAGGAATTTTCTCGCGCCACCCGGGGATGTGATGTTCGATGCTACGTCGAGCTGGAGAGCTCATTGCTTCCTCTCCTTGATTGGAAATTTTCCGAGCAGTCCGCTGTCTTCTCCGAATCGCGTATAGTTGTAGCCGCCAATCCTAACAGATTTGCCCTGGTTCGCGAGGAACTTATTGATGAGGGCGTCGCGGATTGGGTCCGGGATTTCTATGAGTGGCGTGAACCAGCCTGTACGCTTTGAGTTATCTATCCAATTCACTTGATCAAGTTCCGCCTCGATCATCTGCTCGGTGACCGATGCGATGGTGCCTTGGTCTGTGAGTATCTTCGTGGATACGGGCGTATGCACCGTTGTGGACGCATTCTGTGAGCCGGACGCATTCTGCGCAGTCTGAACATTAGACGTGGTCTGCGCGTTTTGCTCGTGCTGAGTCTTCCAGTCGTCAAGTTCCTTTTCTAACTCTAACCGGAGAGCATGCACATCCACCATGTAGTCGGAACCCACATCCTTCTCGACGCCAAGTTCGATTCGGCGGCTCGCATAGGAACCCGCAGGCAATGTGAGGCCTACGGTAACATGGATTCGAGGCGCTGGCAAGCTACATCAAAACCTCCACTTCTTCCCTAATGCCGGGCTTCGGCTTGCGGAGCACCCTGATGTGAGTGTAACCGCAGACACCGCATGATTTCTCTTCACGGCCCGTGTCGGGGTATGTGGTCTTAATGACGAAGCCGTTTGTCAGGTAACTTGTACACGCTGGGCAGACGGCTACGGCTTCACCGAAGCGCTCGTCGTCGCGGAGATGCGCCCAATGCCACAGTTGACCGTCAAACTTCGCCCAGTTGGCTTGAATGAGATCGCCGCAGCCTGGGCAGGTGGCGTTAAGCTGCTGAATGGAGCTCAAGTCCTAGTCGAACTCCCGAACCGACTTCAGCAGGTGCCTCGTCTTCGACTTGTGAATCACCGTAAGCGCTGCGCCGCATTCCTTACAGTGAAAGAACTGACCCGTAGGCTTAGCAGGTTCACGAGGGCGACCGGTCTTAGCGGGCGGCGCGGCCTTCCGAGGCTCCTCGGCCTCTTCTTCAATCTCGCGACTAGACGGTAACCCCTCGGATTTCTCGATAAACTCCTTCCGTTCGGCAGGATTCAATTGTTTTAATTCAGCGACTTGCCTTGCCGTGATCCCTTCGAGTTTCCCCGGGGAAACTCCCTGTTCCCTGAGTTCCTCCACCGTCTCTGTGACATCGATCTGCTTGGACACGTAGGATTTAGTTTGCTTGCCTACAGCCTTGGCCAATGCCTCTTGGTTGGGAAATCGGTCGGGAAATGTTTCGAGCGCGTGTTTGAAGGCGCGGCCCTTCTCCTCATCCGTCAGATCCTTTCGGTGCAGGTTCTCTATGAGTTGGGCTAGGAAGGCGTCGGCATCACTCATCTCAGTAACGATGACCGGGACGCTGGTTAGGTTCGCGTCCTTCGCAGCTCGGAGTCTACGGGACCCAGCTACGCGCTCCAAGGAGCCGTCCAGTTTCTTGCGAACTAGGATAGGCTGCAAGAGTCCTGTCTGCTTCATTGAGTACGTGAGGTCAGCGATCTCGAGATCGTTGGAATCCATGCGAATGCTGAATCCCGGCGAGAGAACGCATTGGGGATCGACCACACTTAGTTGTGGAGGTTTGGTTGGCGGCTGAGGTGAAAGTAAATTGCTGGATTCCGGGCTCGTGCTAACCCGTTCCGCTGTCTCAGCCGCCTTTAACCCTTCAGGAGGATCGCACGCTTCGAAGTCGCATAGGAGTTGACCTGACTTCGTGTTGCGAACGGTTCCTTTCCCGTACACGCCCACCTTCACGAACGTCGCGCTGGCGAGGGAAAGCAGAAAGTTCTCGTTGAGGCAGTGGAACTTCACCCAAACATGTCCGGGTGGAGAATTGAACTCACCCTCTTTCGAGATTGCTTCAATGAAGCCTGCGATGTCGCCCTGAACTTCAGACATTTCCATTACCGCTTGGCCTGCCGTGCTTTCTCGCCTGGGTCTCCTTGGGGTAGTGGCTGCCCGATTGATGATTGCCGGGTTGATGGTTACTGCAGAAAATTTTCTGATCGCCATGATTCAAACAGTATCGAGGAATAATCTCGTAGCATCGACAACGCTGACAGCGAATTAGCATCATTCCAGGGGGAATTTCACCCAATGGTAGGTCAACCGTGATCTGACTCTTTTCTACCTTTGACCAAAACCGCTCCATCAGACTTCCCTCTTATGCCAGCACACGGGACCGATGCCCCGTTTGATACTCAGTTCCGCCGTGATTGCGCGGCCGCACCGGGCGCAGCAGTACACGCGTTCTGCCCGCATGTCTCCGTTGCAGCGCTCGTTGAGTCTGGTTAGCATCGTGTCGTAGTATGATGCATCCCAGATCCTCGACAGCCCGTAGCGCTTCGCGATTTCACGCATCGACCCCAAGCGTTCAGCCAACTCCGGATCCTTCTGCTGCAACTTCCATTTCTGGCCGCGTAGAGCCCAAGCGGAGAGGAGTAGGTTGATGACGTTGGTTCTGTCGACGATTCCGGTTTCTTCCTCTCGAGCAACGATGGCTTGGTAATATTTCAGTGAGGCATAGGCCTCATCGAAGCAGCGGTCGCTCCAAGTGTCCCTGCGTGGAATGTGAAGCTTCGGTTCCCAGAAAAGGTTAGGTAGAGGAATAAGTCTCCCATTCAATTCCGCATCGCCTTCTCGAATTCGGCGAACACACTCAATCTGCCGTCGGTGAAACCAATTTTGTATAGAAGCTCCAAGTCGTGGCATGTAATTTTGGAAATGGCTTGAGCGGCGGCCAGGCTCTCAATGAAACGCTGGGCTTCCTTCGCAGTTACGGTCATTGCTCTCCTTCCTTGCATAAGTAGCCCGCCTTGAAGCAGGCATACATCGCTAAGGCAGGTGTTCGCTTGAATTCATCAGAACTTTGGCAGGATTCGTATGCCTGGGGGAATGCTTCAGCGTATAGTGAGCTGTCGTGGTGCGTCTGCATATGGTACTCTAAGGATTCTCGATCCGCGAAGTAGAGGGACTCGCACTGTTCACAGTTCATTCTTCCCGCGACCTCCACGCTTCGACTGGCTGTGGGCCGTCGAGAAGTTTGTGGCGGGCCCGCGGGGATTTGAACCCCGGACTTCTACACCCATTACTTTGCGCCTCTACCTAGAAGTCTTTGAACTACATCATCGAACGAGTCGTTGCCGTGTTTGAGACTGAGAAGTTTCTCGTATGTCTTGTGTTTGACTCTGATTAGGTCTGTTTCTTCTTCGCTCAAAACGTTCACGGTCTACATGGTTTATATCGTTAACTTATAAGTCTTGCCGTGTCAGTCGGGGCGCGCCCTCAATTAACAAAGTTTATTAGGTTAATGTGGTTAACAGTAGGTAGGCGAAAACAGATGCGATTTGAGTTAGGAACCGTGACCCCCGAACAGCTACTAGCCTTTTATCGGGTTAGCACCCGCCTCGACCGAGCCATCACAATCCTAGACCATGTAGAGCGCAATGCGCCAGGCATCGCCCTCGTGAGAAGTGCGAGCA
>Ga0315282_10011686_pt1 | contig 13544 bp, 12 predicted proteins | sample YL17G07_20_MG_FD_203693 | JGI IMG/M metagenome (GOLD analysis project Ga0315282, IMG submission 203693) | Sediment microbial communities from Yellowstone Lake, YNP, Wyoming, USA - YL17G07_20 | ecosystem: Environmental > Aquatic > Freshwater > Lake > Sediment | place: USA: Wyoming | collected... | reverse complement strand
CAGCTCATCCTGTTCATCCGTCTGATCCTGTCCATCCTGTGAATCGTCCCTCAGCATCTCTGCGGTGGACCCCGTCAGTCGTGCTCCCGCTGCGGGCTGTCGAAGATCGTCGCCAGGGCGTTCGAGGGGAGCGTCCTCAGGCGCTGACCGTATGAACCCCGATCTGGCGTCGGTGTAGCCGCTGGAGTCCTCTCTGCACTTCGAGTACACTACCGACGAGATTGGCCATGTGTGGTACCGGCTAACTCGCAGGGTGCGGAGTGCGCATTCGATCCATGACTTCTGCGGATCTCAATGCGGCGCTGGCCGTCACCCTGGACCTCGGCTGGGGAGACCTGAGGCCGCACTACGGGTTCTGTCTCAACCAAGTGGGCTGCCATCCATTCATAGCGGAGGTCGACGGCGCGGTGGTCGGCACCGCGGTTGCTATCCAGAAGGGCGACGTCGGCTGGCTGGGCTACGCCATCGTCGGCAGCCAGCTCCGGCGCAGGGGGATTGGCACCACTCTGACCAGCACTGTGGCAGACCACCTGGAGGAGCTTGGATGCCAGACTCTGCTGTTGATCGCCACCGAGCTGGGGCGTCCGGTCTACGAAAGGCTGGGGTTTGCCCTGGATGGCTATTGCCATGCGCTGGTAGGCCCTAGCTTGCCCAGGCTACCGTCGGATCCGCGCCTCCGGCCTCTGCTCACTGCCGACCTGCACGCGATTTGCGAGCTGGACCGCTGCGTCACGAGCGAGGACCGGTCGCCGCACATTCGGGCATTCGGTCGCGAGCGGTGGGTGCTGGCTGGCGACGACGGCGTGCGCAGCTACTTCGTCCCGACACCGTGGGGCGAAGGGCCCGCGGCGGCGCTGCACCCTGCGGACGGCTGCGTCCTGCTCGACGTCGTGCGAGCCATCGCCGGGCGGCGTGGCCAGAGCGAGACGAGGATTGTCCTGCCGGCCGGGAACCTGGCCGGAAGAGAGTACCTGCTGAGCGCCGGTTTCCTGGAGGTCGGCCGGGCGACGCGGATGGCCCGGGGCGCGCCGCTGGAGTGGCATCCGGAGCGCATCTGGGGCCGGTTCGCCGGCGGCCTGGGGTAGCAGCCAACAAGCGGCCCTCGACCAGGGCATACGCCCGGACCGGGAACGACATCCCCCCTCGGACGGCCACGGGCACGGCGTGGAACCGGAAGCCCTCGGCCGGGAGTTGCCCGAGCCCACGGAGGTTCTCGACGACGCCGAGGCCGGCGGCGAGCAGTATCGTGTGCGCGGGCCGGGAGAGGTCCGCCCGGTCGTCGACGTTGCCGAAGTCGACGCCGACGAGCGTGGCCCGCTCCGCGACGAGCAGGCGGCAGGCGTCGGCCGTGAGGTAGGGGGCGGATCCCCAGTAGGCGGGCGTGCCCCAGCGGGCGTCCCAGTCAGTTCGGACGAGCACCGCCCGGCCGGAGAGCGGCAGGCCCGCGAAGGCGTCGGGGCCGACGGCCGGCGCCCTCCCCCGAGCGTCGACCACCAGACCCGGCAGGTCGGCGTAGCGCTCGAGGGGCAGCGCGGCCAGGTCGGGCTGGCCGGCGTGGCGGTGGGCCGGCGAGTCGACGTAGGTGCCGACGCTCGTGACCATCTCCAGCCAGGTCAGCTCGAAGGAGACGCCGGGCGCGTAGTGGGCGGCCAGCTCCTCGCGCGTGGCGAACGGCCGGATCGTCGGCCCCGGAATGCCCGGGTGGGTGGTCATGCCGTTTTCGAGCGGGTGGCTCAAGTCGACGAGCCGGCGCATTCGGTCCGCCTCGCTCACGCTAACTCCAGGCGCAACTGGCGAGCCCCCTTGAGATCCGGAGGAAGGCTGAGCAGGAAATCCTCCAACGACTCAGGCCGCGCACTCTATGGAACCTGCCCGGCGGCCAGCGTCCTGAGTTGGCGCCGGCAGACCTCGTGGTCGCTCCAGGGCGTCTCGACCTTCCCGAAGCACATCGAGCGCTCGTGCCCCTTGCCGGTGACGATCACCAGGTCGCCGGGCCGGGCCAGTCCGAGGGCGAAGGCGATGGCCCGCTCCCGGTTCGGGACCGCCCAGTAGTCGACGCCCTCCCGACGCCCCACCCGCTCGCAGCCAGCCGCTATCTCCGCGATGATGGCGTCCACGTCCTCGGTCCGGGGGTCCTCCGCCGTGAGCACCACCAGGTCGGCCAGCCGGCCGGCAATCTCCCCCATTGCCGGACGCTTCTGGCGGTCACGCAGGCCCGCGCAGCCGAAGACGCTGATGAGCCGGCCCCGGGTGAGGGTCCGAGCCACCGTCAGGGCCTTCTCGAGAGCATTGGGGGTATGGGCGAAGTCGACGATCACCTGGAAGCTCTGCCCCTCGTCGATCGACTCCATGCGCCCGGCGATGCCCGGAAACTCGGCCAGCGCCCGCTGGATAGCGTCGAGCGGCAGCCCCTGCGAGACCGCCACCGCGATGGCGGCCAGCGCGTTGGCGACGTTGTAGCGGCCGGGGAGCCGGGTCTCGGCGGCGATGGCGCCGGCCGGCGTCTCGGCGACGAAGCGCGTCCTCTCCGGCCCGAGCTCCAGCCGGGTCCCCCGGACGTCGGCCGGGGCCTCGAGGCCGTAGGTGAGGGTCAGGTCGGCGGGGAAGCGGCGGAGCGCGTCGATCGAGGGGTCGTCGGCGTTGAGCACGCTGACCTTGGGCACGCCCGGCTTGCGGTAGCCGGTGGAGAGCATCTGAAAGAGCTTCGCCTTGGCGGCCAGATACGCCTCGAAGGTGCGGTGGTAATCGAGGTGCTCGGCGGTCACGTTGGTGACCGCGGCCACGTCGTAATCGCAGTCGAGCGTCCGGCCCTGGTCGAGGCCGTGCGAAGTCGTCTCGACGACCGCGTACTCGGCTCCGGCCGCGACCATCTGGGCAAGGTAGGCCTGGACGGCCGGCGAATCCGGCGTCGTGGTGTGGAAGCCGGTGTCCAGCTCTCGCCCGGCGATGATGGCCGCGACGGTGGTGATGGCTCCGGCTGACCGGCCGGCCGCCGCGAGCATCGCCAGGATGAGGCTAGCGGTGGTCGTCTTGCCGTCGGTGCCGGTGACGCCGACGACGCGCAGCCGGCGGGCCGGGAAGCCGTGGCAGGCCGCCGCCAGCCGGGCGAGGGCGACGCGGCCATCGCGGACGACGGCGCCGGGCACGCCGGGCGGTAGCGCCTCGGCGTTCTCGACCACCACGGCGGCGGCGCCCCGGCGCAGCGCGTCGCCGACGTAGCGGTGCCCGTCCGTCTCGCTCCCTCGGATGGCGACGAAGAGGTAGCCGGGGGCGACCTCCCGGGAATCCTGGGCGACCCCGGAGACCTCGACGTCCGCTTCGGCGAGGACCTCCTTATTCGGCAGGGCGGCAAGCAGCTCAGAGAGTCTCAACCTACCTCACCCTGGCATCTCGAGCAGAAGGGGTATCCCCCTTCGTCACCTTGCCCACGTTCGGCAGCGCACGGCTTCGAGGAGATCTCGAGAGTCTTCTGGCCATCCCTGTGCTCTCTGTGCCTCCGTGGTGACTTCTCCCAAGCGCCATCAGGACCCTCGTGGTGAGCCGTCGTCCGCTCTCAGCTTCTCGACCAGCCCCGGAAGCTCGGCGAGCGCCAGGATTCGGGCGTCGGGTCGGACGCCCCGGGCCTCGCCAGTCGCGTAGTCGGGGCCTTCCCCCGGCGCCACTCTGAGGACGCCCAGCAGGCCGGCGCCCTGGGCGCCCCCGACGTCGTCGATCAGCCGGTCCCCGACGAAGAGGGCGTCCCCGGGGCGCAGCCCGAGCCGACCGAGGGCCAGGTGGAAGATGGCGGCCTGAGGCTTCCAGAGGCCGACGTCCGAGGAGAACACCAGGTCGTCGAAGTAGCCGAGGAGGCCGAAGCGGGCCAGGTCCTCGACGTGAGCCTCGCCCGGCAGCACCGTGTTCGAGATGAGGCCGATCTTTAGTCCCATCGCCTTGAGCGCGGCCAGCGTCTCGGCGCTGTCGGGGAAGACTTCGCAGGCCGACTGCAGGGCCTGGCCGTAGGCCCGGGCGCACCGGGCGACGAGATCCGGATCCCGAGGCAGGCTCAGATCACGGAGTAGCTCGACCGTCTCGGCCTCGACGGTCGGCGCGGCCTGCCCGTCGAGCGCCTGGGCCCAGAGGCGCTCTTCCAGGGCCCACAGCCTCTCACGGAAGGGCTCCCAGTCTCCCCGATAGCCGGCGGCAGAAACCGCGTCGTAGACCGCCCGGAAGGCGGCCGCGAGCGTCGCCTCCCAGCCACCCGGCCCCCTGTAGTCCAGCAGGGTCCCGCCCATGTCGAAAAGCACGCCAGCGATCAACTGCCATCATCCTCCAGAGCCCTCAGCCCGAACCCAGCGCCGAGCTCGCGCCCCCAGGTGCTGAGCCCGCGCCTGGAAGGTGCGCCAGAGCCAGTAGCGGGCCGGCGAGTAGACCCAGTCGTAGGCGCCCGCGTAGCGGACGACCTTTCCGCCGAACCCTCGCTTGAACTGATAGGCGCCCCAGAGCCCGCCCGTGCCCGGCTCCGCGGCCTCCTGGCCCACCTCGACTGCCCTGCCAACCTCGTCGGGTATGCCCCAGAGGTCGTAGGCGGCGCGGCCCTCGGCCTGCGCCCGGCGGATCGCCTCCCACTGGAGCAGGTCGTTGGGCTTCAGGTGGCGGCCCTCGCCCGCCGACGCCGCGTAGACGTGGTAGGCAACCTCCCCCAGGGCCAGGACCAGTGCCGCCGCCAGGGGCTCTCCCTCGTGCCGCGCAATCAGGAGCCGAGCCAGGCCCCGCGGGCCCAGCTCCTCCCACAGCGCCGAGTAGTACTCCGGGCCGTGGACCGCAAAGCCCGCGCGCCGACTCGTCTGGAGCAGCAGACGGTAGAACGTCGGCAGGTCCTCCACGCCGCCCTCGGCCACGCGGACCCCTCGCCGGGCAGCCAGCCGAACGTTGTAGCGCACCCGCGCGCTCGCCCGGCGCCAGACCGCCGCCGGCCCGCCCGAGAGGTCCACGACGAGGGTGCTGCGGGGCTGGACTCCCGGGGCCGGACGAAACCCGAGCCGCTCCAGTCGGGCCGCCAACTCCGGCGTGCCGGGCTGGTCGGGCTCGATCTTCAGGCAGAAGGCGCCTCTCTGCCGGGCCAGCGCGTGCAGGCCGGCGAGCAGGCTATCGAGCGCGGCCGCGTCGGCGTAGTCGACGAGCGGGCCCCGGGGCACGTAGGCGAAGGTGCCGACGGGCAGCCGCCGGAACAGCACCTGGGCGCCGGCCACGATCCGCCCCCGCCCTGGCACGGCCAGCCGCACCGACTCCCAGCCAAATCGCGCCTTCAGCTCACCCCACTCGTAGGCCTGGAGAACGTTGCCCGGCGCCTCGGCCACCCAGGCATTCCAGGCGCCGCGGTCCTCGACCAGGTAGCAGGGCCAGCGGGCGAGCGGGAAGCGGGCGCTGGGATTTGGCGCAATCGTCGTCATCGGCCGGATTATAGGGCCGCGCGCGGGCCACGGGCGTTAAAGTGCGGCCGGTGGGCGTTAGATTGCCGTAGCCACCCCGGCGAGGTGCGCCCAGGATAGCACCAACCGGCTGTTCCGTCAAACTGGCGCGCTGTTCGCGGCCGCCTGGCCATGATAGGATACACCCGTAGCGGTGACTGACTGCCACAGATGACTGCCAGAGAAACAGATGACTGCCAGAGAAGAGGAGAAACCCGATGGGTGAGATGGACGAGCCGGAGGCCGGGCTCACGCCCGAGCAACTGGCGCGAGACGACGCCGCGCACCTGATCCACCCCCTGCACAGCCCGGTCGCCCACGAGCAGTTCGGGCCCATCATCCTGAGGTCCGGCCGGGGCGCGGTCGTCACCGACGTCGAAGGGAAGGAGTACATCGACGGCCTCTCGTCCCTGTGGAACGTCAACTGCGGCCACGGTCGGGAGGAGCTGGCTCAGGCCGCCGCCGAGCAGATGGCCCGGCTCGCCTTCTGCTCCTCGTACGCTGGGCTGGCCAACGAGCCCGCCATCCGACTGGCCAAGAAGCTCTCGGAACTGGCCTACCCCCGGCTCAACGCGGTGTTCTTCGCCAGCGGCGGCGCCGAGGCCAACGAATCGGCCTTCAAGCTCGCCCGCTCCTACTGGAAGCTGCGGGGCCAGCCCTCCAGGGTCAAAATCATCGCCCGGCACTTCGCCTACCACGGCGTGACCATCGCCGCCATGAGCGCCACCGGCATGCCCGCCTACTGGCCGCTCTTCGAGCCCCGGGCACCCGGCTTCCTCCACATCGCCCCGCCCTACTGCTACCACTGCGAGCTCGGCAAGACCCCGGGCGCCTGCTCGCTCGAGTGCGCGGACGCGCTGGAGGAAGCGATCGCCCGCGAGGGGCCGGAGACCGTCGCGGCCTTCATCGCCGAGCCGGTCCAGGGGGCCGGCGGCGTCATCGTCCCGCCCGACGGCTACTTCCCGAAGATCCGGGAGATCTGCGACCGGCACGGCGTCCTCTTCATCGCCGACGAGGTGATCACCGGCTTCGGTCGGACGGGCCGGATGTTCGCGCTGGAGCACTGGGGCGTCGAGCCGGACATCATGTCGTTCGCCAAGGGCGTGACCAGCGCCTACCTGCCCCTGGGCGGGATCATGATCTCCGACGAGATCGCCGGGCTGCTGCGGTCGCTGCCGCCCGACCAGGCCTGGATGCACGCCTACACCTACTCGGGCCACCCGACTTGCTGCGCGGTGGGGCTGAAGAACGTCGAGATCGTCGAGAGGGAAGGTCTCGTGGCTCGCGCGGCGGAGATGGGCCGGCGGCTGCTGACCGGGCTGCAGACGCTGGCGAGCCTGCCGGCCGTGGGCGAGGTCCGGGGGCTCGGGCTGATGGCAGCCGTCGAACTGGTGGCCAACCGGCAGACCCACGAGAGCTACCCGGCGGCCGCGAAGGTCGGGCCGCGGGCATTGAGGGCCGCGGCCGACCGGGGCGTGCTCATCCGGGTCCGGGGCGACGTGCTGATGGTGGCGCCGCCGCTGGTCGTGACCGAGGCGCAGGTCGACCGCGTCGTGAGCGTCCTGGGCGAGGCGATCCAGGCTGCGACTGCGGTGTGAGGTAGGAGCGACGGCGACTTGCTCGCCCATTGTACAATTGTACGTATCCTCTCGATAATCCGGGGGTAAAGTCGCCGGCTGGCAGGCTCCCGGGATGCCCGGTTGGGTGTATAGTATAAGCAGACTGTATAGCTTGGGATTGGCAGGCATCATGCTCGAGGGCTTTGACTTCGACAGTATCCAGGACGAGCACGCTCGGCAGTGCATCGTCAAGGAGAAGCTCTACTGCCCGACCGAAAACAAGACCTATCTGGCCCCCTTGCCCGCTGCCTACGATGGCCAGTTTGGGCCGAGCCTCAAGGCGCTGAGTCTCGTGCTCCACCACCTTGCCCAGGTGACCGAGCCGAAGATCCTGGAGTTTGTACCACAACGTCGGGCTGGAGATCTGCGCCGGGGAGCTGTCCGACCTGCTGATCAAGGGGCAGGAGCAGTTTCACGCCGAGAAGGCTGCGCTCTCCGAGGCTGGGCTGAAAAGCAGCCCCTGGCAGCAGATCGACGACAGCAGCGCGCGGGTCAACGGCCAGAACGAGCACTGCCAGATCGTCTGCAATCCCCTCGACACGGCCTACTTCACCGCCGAGTCCAAGGATCGCCAGACCATCATCGACGTCCTGCGCAGCGGTCGGGCGCGCCAGTACCTGCTCAACGCCGAGGCCGAGGGGTACCTCGACGACTTTGGGCTGTCGAAGCTGATGCGCCAACAACCGACGAAGCTTCCGCTGCCGCTGGCTTGCCAGTCCGAGCCGCAATCCTTCCGTTGCCACAAGGCCCTGAGCACAAGGCGGCTGCGCAGAGATTCTCCATTCACCGAGAGGAGCATCGCTCTGTGCTCAGTGCCCCCGCACCGCTCGGCCGGGTCGAGATGCTGAGCCACCTGGTGGAGTAGGTCAGGCTTCCAGACCCCACGGCGGTTCGGCTGGGTGGCGAGGAGCGAGTCGACCGTGCCCTGGAGCTACCCGAGGCCAGGCACCTGTCCGAGTTCAGGCTCGAAGCCGGGCTGCCAGTGTGGCGCTACGAGGTCGGCGGCCTGGTCGTCGAGAAGCGGGTCCTCATGCCACACGTGCAGAACACGGTGCATGTCGCGTACCGCCTGGCTCGGGGCGAGGGGACGGCCCGGCTCGCGCTGCGCCCGGCCGTGCACTTCCGCCGGTACGAGACGCCGGTGGACGCGCCGCCGGCCGAGCGCTACCAGCTTACCGCGTCGGCAGACCGCTGGGAGCTGTCCGCCGGCCGGACTTCCCGGCGCTGCGGATGTGCCTGTTTGGCGAGGGTCGCACCTTCGGCGGCGAGGGGCAGGCGGTCCCTGGCGCCCGGCCACCCCGACCACAAGCCGCGGTACGACGGCGACCTCCGCACGCGCGACGCCACCTATCACCAGGGCACAGTCTGGGCCTGGCCCATCGGCCCCTGCGTCGACGCCTGGCTCAAGGTGCATCCGGACGACCGGGCCGGAGCACCCGGCTTCCTCGAGGGGCTCGCGCGACACGCCAATGCGACAGCGTTAGCCGCCATTGGATCGGCATCCTCGTCTGCTCAGTCTGCCCGGCGCGCAGCGGAGCAGCACCTCAGCAGGTCGACGGCGATGCGGTTCGTCTCCCGCGCCCGCTCCTGCAGGGACGGGAGGAGGCGCTCGACCTGCGCCTGCACATCCCGCCGCTGATCCCACGAGCAGTCGACGAGCGCGGCAAGCTGGCCGACGCTCATCTGTTGGAGCGGCACGGCGTCCATCTCGAGCTGCTCCAGGAACCCGAGCACCTTCTCGGCATAGGGCAGGGCCACGAAGGGAACGCGCTGGAGAGTTGCGAAGAGCAGGAAGTGCAGGCGCATCCCGACGGCGAACGCGAAGCGGCCGACCAGCGACAGGACCTGGCCGGCGGTGTAGTCGCCTTTGAGCACGATGGCCCGCCTGGCGCTAGCCATCCGGGCCAGGACGGCGTGCGAGTGCTGCACGTCCAGGACCCGTGGCTCCATCGGGACGAACACCGGGTCGGCGTCCAGACGGTCGACCAGGCGGTCCGCCGCACTCGCGAGCAGGCCGTGGTAGTGCTCTTCGTCGATATCCGGGGCGGCCACTCCCCGCTCGCGCACCGACACGCCCACCAGGGGCCGCCTGCCGTCGAGCCCCTCGCGCCGAAGCGCCCCCTCGGGCAGCGGCTCCGGCTCGAGCAGGAGGGCCGGGTCAGCAGTGATCGCGATCTCCCTCTGGACGCCGGCCTCCTGCAGCGTTCGGAGCGCCCGGGGCTCCCGCACCGTGACCGCGGCGGCTCGATCCAGGCACTTCCGCACCAGGCTCCGTGCCGACGGGTCGCGCAGCGGTCCCGCGCCGACGGCGTAGAACATCACGGGGATCCCAAGCTCCTGGGCCAGCGCCACCTCCCGGAGGTAGATGCTGGCCTCGGCGTCGAAGAGGATGCCTCCCCCGCCGAGGATGAACAGGTCAAGCCGCCTGACCTCGGGTAGCACCTCCCGCCGGGACAGGTCGCGCACCGGCACCGCGCGCTCGACGTCGTGCCGCGCGAGCGTGTCGTGGGGATCGCGCGAGAACACCGTGACGTCGAGGGGCAGCGAGCGGCGGAGCTCCCGCACGATGACCTGCAGGATGGCCTCGTCGCCCAGGTTGAGTCCACCGTACGAGCCGGAGATGCCGACGCGGTAAGTGTGCATGTCCGTGGCTCGCCGCACCGCTGCCGATCCCGGCATGTAGCTACCCTACACTCCTCGCCCACCCCTGTGCCTGCCCCGGACTCAAGGTGACCCTCGGCGCCGTCCGCCTGGCTCTCGGGGTCCTCGCGCGCCAGGTGTGCACCGCAGAGGCACCGCTCGCCCCGGCCGAGCAGAAGCCCCCCTTGCGCCGCACCGTTGCTTTCCGGGGCCGCCTCGGCGCTACGTGTTCTCGGACCCGCCTGCCCGCGGGAGACCCGGCCACGTGCAACTCCCGTTCCAGGCAGCTCCCGGCCTCGGGTTGGACGCGGCACGCGGCACCGAGGCGGCCGCCCGCTTCCGGTGGTCGAGCGGCGTCGCGCCCGCGTGGCCGGCGGCCGGGCCACCAGCGAGGCTTCCTCTTCGACCAGAACTGGCGCATCGCCTGTCGGACCTGCCGGATCGCCTCCGTGGCCGTGCCATCGCAGAAGCCCTGCGAGCACGCGTTCGCGCTGAAGATCACGCGAAAGCAGGTCGCCCGGCCTCTCGTGGAACTCGCGGGCTACCCGATCCATCTCGCGCGTCTAGGAATCGGGGGGGAAATGATGCCCGTGCCGAACGGCAGACTTGTGGTGGCGGGCAGCACGTGTGATGATTGGTAATCGGAAGATGGCGGCTTGACGCCTGCGCCTCTGGCGACGACGAGATCGCTGAGGGCCACTGGGAGGGGTGATGAACCTCGAACAGCTTCGGACCTTCCGTGAGGTTGCCATCCGGGGGGGCTTCGGCAGAGCCGCCCAGGCTCTGTACCTGACCCAGTCTGCCGTAAGCATGCAGATCGCGGCCCTGGAGCGCGAGCTGGGCGTTCGCCTGTTCGAGCGCCAGGGCCGGCACATTGCGCTGACCGAGGCTGGCCAGGTTCTACTCGGCTACGCCACCGACATCACCAAGCTCGCGGATGAGTGCAAGCGGACGATCGACCAGACGCGTCCGGGAGTCGCCAGCCTGGTCGTGGGCGCCAGTCCGACGATCGGGAACTACGTCTTACCCGACGTCCTCGGGCCCGAGGTCCTGGCGAGGTTCCGAACCCAGCACCCGGGCGTCCGGGTCGCGCTCGAGATCGCGCCGAGCCCCCAGATCGCCTGGCGCCTCCTCACGGGATCTCTGGACGTGGGGCTGGTCGAGGGGCCAGTGATGGCGCCGGAGCTCACGCAGCAGCTCTTCCTCACCGACACGCTCGCGGTCATCGTGCCCCCGGGCCACCGCTGGGTCGGCCGGGAGGGCGTGGACCCGCAGGAGCTGGCTGCGGAGCCTTTCATCGTCTGCGAGCCAGGCTCCAGCGTCCGCCAGATCGTCGACGCGAGGCTGGGCGAGCGAGGAGTCCACCTTCGCCCGGTCCTAGAGGTCGCCAGCCCGGAGACCATCAAGGCCGCGGTCCGGGCCGGCCTGGGCGTCTCGATCGTCCCCACCCGAACGGCTCGGCTCGAGCTATCGGCGGGGGTGCTGCACGCCATCCCCCTGCGGAGCATCCACCTGGAGCAGCAGATCCAGATCGTCCGGCGCGCCGACAGGCCCGTCTCCCCGACTCTCGAGGACTTCCTCCTCCTGATCGACCGCCAGGCGGCCCCGTCGACCTCCCAGGCTTGAGAGTCGGGGCTGCGGGCTCGCCGGCCCGACGCTAGGATGGATCTCCGGCGGGCAAGAGGAAGCTGAACGTCGACCCCTGGCCTACCTGCGACTCGATCCAGATCCGGCCGCCGTGCGCCTCGACGAGCCCCTTGCTGATGTAGAGCCCGAGCCCAAGGCCCGGCACCCCCTGTCGCTGTGCCTGGCTGGCTCGGCGGAAGCGGCAGAACAGCTCGGATATCTCCTCGGGCGGGATGCCCGTCCCCCGGTCCGCGACCGACACGCGCACCGCCGCGCCAGCCCCGCCCTCGTCGCGGGCCACCCGCACGGCAATCTCACGCCCGGGCGGCGAGTACTTGGCCGCGTTGCTGAGCAGGTTGGTGAGGACCTGCTCGATCCTCGACGGATCGGCGTGCACCGTGGGCAGCGGGCACTGGACCTGCACGGCGACCGGGTGGTCCCTGGTCAGCTCGGCGACTCGCTCGACCACGTCGGGCACGAAGATCGCCAGATCGAGCGGCCGCCTCTCCAGCCTGAGGCGATTGCACTCGATCCGGGAGAGGTCGAGGAGGTCGTCGACCATCTTGTTCAACTGTCTGGTGGCCGTCCGGATGTTCTCGAGGCAGCGCAGCACCGGTGGCGCCGCCTTGTGCGCCTCGGCATCCCGCCTGAGCAGCTCGGCGAAGCCCTGGATCACCGTGACCGGCGCTCGCAGGTCGTGCGCGACGATGCTGGTGAACTCCTCCACCTGTCCGAGAAGCCGCGCGTTCTCGACGGCCACACCGGCCTGCCGCACGAAGACCTCGAGCAGATCCGGGGCCCTCTCGCCGAATCCGGCGGGGTGGCGATTGGCGGCGTAGAGTATCCCCTCGGGCCGGCCGCCGACGGCGAAGGGCACGCCCAGCGCCGAGACCAGCCCCTCCTCGCTGAGGGCGGCCCAGCAATGCTCGCAGCCAGAGCACGTCTCGGCCAGGCTCGCGATCACGAAGGGCCTGCCCTCCGCCAACCCGATGCCCGCGAGTGGGGCGCTCACCGGGAACTCCAGCTCCCGCCAGAGCCGGCCGTGAAGGCCAGCGGCGGCGACGACCCGGAGCGTCCGGCGCTCGGGCCCCAGGAGGGCCAGGAAAGCGGCGTCTGCCCGGATGAGGTACCTTGCCCCGTCCACGATCTCCTGGTGCAGTCGTTGGCACCGGCCAGCCTGGAGGTCAACGCCCTGAACTCCCTCAGTAGCCACGCCACCCTCCCCCAACGCGGACCCGCGCACCCAGCGGCCGGAGAGGTGCCCCGGGGCCCGCACACGTCGGCCTCCCCGTATCTGGATCGCAGCAAGCTCGTTGCCGCCCGGAGCCCGGACGCTGGCCATCGCCATCAATACTTCTGATGGGGCACGGACCAGGCCCGAGGGGAACGCGCGGGCTTTCCTGGTCGCCTCGATCGGCAACGCGGCGATGCGCGGTAGCCTCGTGAAGCAGGGCGCGACCATCGAGGCGCTGGCGAAGGTGGACACGGTCGCCTGCGACAAGACCGGCACCCTCACCTTCGGACGGCCGCGGCTCGTCCAGGTTCTGCCGCTCGACGGCCAGGGCGACGCCGACCTCCTCCGACTGGCCGCGGCGGCTGAGTAGTTCAGCGAGCACCGGCTCGGTCGGGCCGTGACGGTGGCGGCGGAAAGCCGGGGCCTGCCGGTCCCGGACCCCGAGGAGTTCCAGGTGCTGCCAGGGCTGGGCGTGGAGCGGGCGTGGACGGGCGCGAGGTGCTGCTGGGGCGGCCGCGCCTGCTGCCCGAGCAGGGAGTGGCCGTGCCCAGCAGGGTCGAAGCCCGGGCCGCAGAGCTGGGGACTGACGGAGGCAGCGTCGTCTTGATCGCCACAGACCGCCAGGTAGCCGGCATGCTGCTGCTCGAGGACGCCCTCCGGCCCGAGGCGAAGCCGACCGTCGCGCGACTCGATCAGCTCGGCCTGCGCACCGTCCTGGTGAGCGGCGACCACCAGGCGACGGCCGAGCGAATCGCGGCCGAGCTGGGCATCCGCGAGGTGCACGCCGGCCTGCTGCCGCAGCAGAAGGTCGAGATCGTCGGACGCCTCCAGGCCGAGGGGCGGACCGTCGCCTTCGTGGGCGACGGCATCAACGACGGGCCGGCCCTCGCCGCGGCCGACGTGGGAGTGGCGATGGGGCTCGCCGGCACCGACGTCGCCATCGAGGCGGCCGAGATCGCCCTCCTCTCCGACGACCTC
>Ga0315282_10011685_pt1 | contig 13544 bp, 10 predicted proteins | sample YL17G07_20_MG_FD_203693 | JGI IMG/M metagenome (GOLD analysis project Ga0315282, IMG submission 203693) | Sediment microbial communities from Yellowstone Lake, YNP, Wyoming, USA - YL17G07_20 | ecosystem: Environmental > Aquatic > Freshwater > Lake > Sediment | place: USA: Wyoming | collected... | reverse complement strand
AATCTTGGCTGACGTGAAGACGGCTGCAAGGAGCATAGTCGAGAGGACCACGATGGTGCTGGATAGCATCAGCAAGGCTGTTGAAGAGACGATTTCCCCTAGGAAGAGCGCGGTCATTCCGCAAAGCAGGACGAGCGCCAGTGCTTTCTCAAATAGTCGCTCGCGTTTTCCTCCCTTGAGGCTGCGTATCTTAGCCCTCACCAAACCAAACGGCAAGCCCAAATAGAAAGCGCCGATCAGTGAACTCGCTATAAGGCCCGACAGCACAACTGCAAGCTCTGGCACGAAGCCTGTTATCCCGAAGGTTGCAGAAGACACCGCCAGAATCCCAATCAACGGGTACAGGGCGATCTTCATGATGGCTCGTTCGGCCGGATGTTGAGTCAGGTAGCCCACCACAGTGGGGCTGAAAGAGTAATACCAGGCGTTGAAGGCCGTCATGAAACTCGAACCTGCAACTGTCCTGAGGATCGAGTTGTCGCGGAAGCCGCGAAGTAACTGAACTTCTGGGGCCAGCTCCGAGCCATAGGTCGCCGTGGCAATGATACAAGCCGGACCGGTCGGGGTCGTCGTAGTCGTCGTGGTCGCCGCGCCGGATGTGATAGTGATTCCGAGGTTGACGCTGTGGGTGAGAGACCCGCTCGTTCCGTCGATTGATAGGGTGAAGGATCCTGTTGAGGCCGAAGAGGATGCGGTGACAGTGAGCGTGGAGGTCGCTGTCGAACCTGAAGGTGGTGTGATTGGTCCTGGCAGAGTTATTGAGACTCCGCTTGGTGCAGATCCGAGCCAGGAGTAGCTGAGAGCTACAGCCGAGTTGAAAGCATTCAAAGAGGTCACCGTGATTGTGGAGGTCGCGCTACCTCCCTGATTTAGTGCAAGTGATGATGGAGAAGGTGTTATGGAAAAGTCTGGGGTGACTGCGGATGTTACTTGGACCGTGAGTGTGGTATCGTGGGTGGTCGCACCGCTAGTGCCCCTTATCGTAACCGAGTAGCTTCCCGTTGCAGTTGATGAGGAGACAGAAACGGAAGTGGAGGAGTCGACCGAACCACCCGCGGGCGGTGTAACAGGGTTCGTTCCAAAGTTCACAGTTATGCCAGCTGGAGCTCCGGGTGCGCTCAGAGCCACTGGCGATGAGAAGCTTCCGATGGAAGTCACTCTAGTTGTGGTCGTGGAGGATCCGCCTTGGGTGATCGGGAGCGTTCCGGGTGAGACTGAGACGCTGAAATCTGGAGTTGGACCGGCAGGGTTAACGATCAACGTAATTGTCACAGAGTGCGTCACAGCTCCGCCTGAGGCGGTGATTGTCAGGGGATAGGTGCCGGTTGGAGTCGAGCCCGCGGTAGCGATGGTCACGGTTGCAGCGAAGCTTGGTGAATTAGTAATCGGCGTGTTCGGTGTTGCGCCTGCAGGTAACCCTCCTGCCAGAGCCAACGTGATGGGTTGCGTCGCTCCGCTCACCAGATTTGTTTGAACGCCCCAACTGGCAGTGCCTCCCTGAGTCACAGTAACCGAAGCAGGTGTCGTGAGCGCAATGCTGAAGTCGAAGGCGGCGGGGATTCCGTAAGTCCTGAAGAGATTGTCATAGCCAGCATTCGCTACGCTGTTGAATATGGCGGTGCCACCAACATAGCCACCACCGGCTGATGTCTCCCAACTCATGCTCTTCCAAGGCTCGATGAGTTCCAAGACGTAGACGCCACCGGGCATAACAGAGAATTGGGTGAAATCAATGTGGGTCCAAGCGAAACTCTGAAGTGGCGCTGGCTTCGTGGCAGTGGCAATAATCAAACCTCCAATCGTCCCCGACCTGATATTGGCTGTAACGGTGTCTGAAGCTCCATACGTTCTGAACCGGTAGTCGTAGCTAGCACTAGGCGAACCATCTGTGATGGCGGCTCCGTCTGCGTAGACGGAGCCCGAATTACCATACCACCTCACTCCTCCTACAGAATCTATTAGTTGGATAACATACGTGGAACCTATCGTCACAGCGACGGGAGACGCCATATCAACATCAGACCATCCAGCCGCTGCGGATCCGGCAAGCGTGAAGCTCTTGCTTCCTAGGATCGCTCCGCCGATGGAGCCACTACGAAAGTTCATCTGAATTGTTCTGCTAGCCGCGACCGTATTTTCAAGGTAAACTGAGAAACGCGTGAAAAGAGGACTGGTGGACTTGAATGATTGGCCGATGGGCATGTGGAGATTGATCCAATTCCAACCCGTGGATGTAATCAGGCTTTGATCCAGATTCGGCTGATTCAGAATGCTCACATCTACGCCAACCATGTTGTCGAGCGCTGGCATGAAGGACTGGCCTATCGGAGAATGGAACTTTATCGCATTACCAGTTCCCGGATGAGCTGGATCCCAATGCTGATCCATCACTTCAACCGCACTAACGGGAATCAGTGACACAAACGAGAATGTGACACTCGCAAACATCAGGATAAGGAGGAGAGACAAAATCCTGCCGTTTCTTCTGAGGTTCAATAGAAATGACCTATGTCATTGTCTCTAACAGGGTATTTCATGCTTTCGGCTTTGTCCTCCAGAATTCCATGCTCCAATGCTGAGAGGTTGCTCAGCCACTTGAATGCATAGATAGGTCGCCCTGTTGGTCTACCAGTGTTCTATCTCGACCGCTCTGTTCCTGGCCCTTACCCTAACATTGCGAAGGTCCGTCACAAACCCGACTCGTCGGAGTTCAGGCACTAGAGCTATTGCTCGCTTCTCTAGGGTTCTTGGACATAGAACCAAGAATCCAATTCCCATGTTAAACGTACGATACATCTCACGATCCGAGATCCGTGCTCTATCTTGGATCAACCGGAAAATCCAAAACGGTTTGGGCATGTTGTTAAGGAAAAAACCAACGTTCGCTCGTGTTCCAATTCTCCTCAATTTCGAATAGGCTCCCCCGGTAACATGGACGAGACCATGGATCTTCAAACCTGAGTTGAGGAGGTTGGTGATTTCTGGGACGTAGATTCGAGTGGGACGCAGGAGTTCTCTCAGGATCCTCGGGTTCGTCCGATGCGAGAGCAATAGCTTCCTCGCTAATGTCAGGCCGTTACTATGTATTCCACTACTCCGCAGTCCGAGAATTACATCGCCTAGTTTAGTCTCCTTTCCGGTGATAATCCTATTCCTCTTCACGAGGCCAACGACCGTCGCGGCCAAATCGAAACCTTTCACTACATCTGGCATGACAGCTGTCTCACCACCCACAACAGCCACACCAGCCTCGCGCGCACCTCGCTGAAGTCCAACCATCACCTGCTTAACCATGGCGGGACGCGGTTTCTCAAGAGCCAAGTAGTCTACTAGAGCCAATGGTTCAGCGCCTAGGCACAGGATGTCGTTCACATTCATGGCGACACAATCAATGCCTATGGTATCATACTTGTGACAAGCCTCTGCAACCAAGACCTTCGTCCCAACGCCATCCGTGTGCAATGCTAGTGCGTAGTCTTTGCTGATCTCGATCAATCCAGCGTAATGTTGCCGAATATCGAGAACTCTACCCGGCTTGCCTATTCTTGTCTGAAAGGTCTTTGAGAGAATCGAGTCTATGGTCTTATGGATTCTTGATATTTCGGCTATGTCAACGCCTGCTTTGGCATATGTGTAAGCCGACTTGGTGCACTCTCATTTGGAAACTTCAAGGATTCTCTTGGCCAAATGAGCAGCGTTCTCAGCTGCATCTATTCCCACGGCACAGACGGGTACTCCGCATGGCATCTGGACGATGGAGAGCAGTGAATCCAAGCCTCCTAGGGCTTTGTTTACTGGAACCCCAATCACGGGTTTGTTAGTTCGGGACGCGATGTAGCCGGGTAAATGTGCAGCGAGGCCTGCAATTGCGATGAATATCTTCGCTTCACTGGATTCCAAGTAGGCGTCAAGCTTCTCTGAATCTCTGTGAGCTGACAGGATTTGTGTCTCATGTTTTATCCCGAGTTCATCAAGCGTTTGCTCAGCCCTTTTTGCGATTTCCATATCGCTCTTAGAGCCTATCACAATCGACACTATGGGTTCGGCCAAGCGAATCATATCTCCTCAAATTGAAGATTGAAGCAATTGTTCATGATTGTTCGACTGTTCGGCCTGTTGTCGGATAAATGCTTCTTGTCTGCGGTTCCAGTCATCTTCCCAACCCTCGCTCAGGTCGATAGAAACTTTCCCATTTTTCACTTGGATTCTGCCGTCAACATGCAGCTGGATGGCCTTGGAGTATGTTCGATGTTCGTAGGTCAAGATCCGATGAGCCAACAACTCAGGCGTGTCGCCCACCTCGACTGGAACAGTGCTTTGCAGTATCACCGGCCCACCGTCGATGCTATTGTCCACATAGTGCACTGTACAACCAGATTCTTTCTCTCCTGCCCGAAGTACCGCAGCGTGGACACGATCCCCAAACATCCCAATTCCACCGAATCTGCTCAGATCCTTCGCGGGATGCATGTTCATTATGCGCAATCTGTAGGCATCAACAATATGCGGGCCCAAGACTTGCATAAATCCAGCGAGAGCCACTATGTCGATCCGATTTTGCGTCAGGATCTCCATAGCTTTCTGATCAAAATCACTTCGTGCCTTCTCCTTTTCCTGTCTGTTCGCGAATTTTCTGCCATAGACACCTTCTATGAGTGAGACTGGAATGGATCTCTGATCAGCGAAATTAGCCGCTGGTGCATTGAGAATGTTGGTTACCAGCAGGCTTGCCTGAACGTTTTGCAGGATGCCCATTTTAATGTGGTCGACTATTGCTTGGAAATTTGTTCCTCGCCCCGAAGCAAAGACCGCCAGATGTTTCATGCGATCTCAACTGACGGAATCTTGGCTAATGGAAGATCAGCTCCAACAGTTTTCATGTGGTCAATGCGTTTCTGAAGCAGGGCTGATGTTCCGATATCGCTACGATGCCTCAAAGGTCCTTCGACATATGCGCTCGCCTGTTCCGCGATTCTCTCCGCGGTCTCTATCGTGTCGCTGATGCCCACCAGACCGATCGTTCTTGATGCGGTCGTCACGACTCGACCATCTTTCAAGCCAACGCTAGCGTAAAAGAGCTGGGCACCGCATCGTGCCACACCCTCTTCACTAATCGAAACTATCTGTCCGACTTCTGGATGGGCCGGATAGTCAACGGGTACTAGGTATTTGCAGACAGTGGCTTTCCGATCGAATGAGACATGCTTTTGCTTGAGGGTTCCCTCGGCGGTTCTCAGGCAGATCTCCGCGAAATCTATCTCTTCCGAGAGTATGGGAAGAACGTTCATTGCTTCAGGGTCGCCGAAGCGGCAGTTGAATTCAATGAGTTTTGGACTTGGCTTTTCTTCATGCGCACTTCTGGCCAGCATGAACTGTCCATAGAGCACGCCTCGGTACTCTCCTATGTCCTTGCTTAGGGCATGCACGACATCGAGCACTATTCTCGTGCTGATGTCTACGTCTGCTTGAGAAACGAAAGGTAGGAGGTGGTCTTGGTCACTGTAACTTCCCATTCCACCAGTGTTGGGGCCCGAGTCGTTTTCGTATGCTCTCTTGTGGTCTTGTACGAGCGGCATCACCTGAATGTCATGTCCGTCAACGAAAGCTTGCAGTGAGTATTCCTCTCCTTCAAGTCTCTCCTCGACGACAAGTTTCTGTACGCCACCTATCTTGTTGCGGAGGATTTCCCTTGCATACGCCAGTTCAGCCTCCTTGGATTCGAGATCTTCACCAGAAACCTTGACCCCCTTGCCGCCCGTCAGGCCTGCAGGTTTGATCGCGACCGGGCCGGATGTTTTGAGAAAGGACTCAGCCGACTCAGCGTCGGCGAAAACGCGGTACAGCGGGTTGCCCGGAATATTGTGTTTGTTGAGAAGCTCTCTGCAAAACGCCTTGTCGCCTTCTAAGGAGGCAAGCTCCTGCGTGGGCCCCACTGATTCGACACCGATCTCGCTAAGGGCGTTCACCACGCCGTTGACTAGAGGGGCTTCAGGACCGACTACCGCTAATTCCACGTGTGTCTGTTTTGCATAATCTGAAACCGCCTTCGGGTCGGTAATCTGCAAGACTGATGCTTCCTTTGCCAGTCTCATTATTCCCGGGTTTTGGGAACTCATAGCCGCATAGAGTTGCACATCTGAAGACTTGACTAGTGACGCAGCGATGGCATGTTCTCTTGCGCCTGATCCCACAAGCAGGACACGTGTCAATGCTTAGTCTCCCAGTACCTAACATTCTGTTTCTGTGGCTTTGCCCACATTTCATCAGCGATCCTTTGTGCGAGAGGTGTGGGATATTGCCCCGTCAGACAGGCTAGGCAGGTTTCCTGCTTGGTAAACCCGATTGCATCAAGGAGCCCCTCAATCGTCTGATAACAGAGCGCGTCTGCTCCTACGATCTGACGGATTTGATCCAGTGACCTTGTTGACGCGATCAACTCCGAATGCGACGCCATATCAATTCCGTAGAAGCAAGCCGATTTCACTGGAGGGCATGTTATCCAAACTTCGACGCGGTTCGCACCGGCCTCCTTGAGCAGATTAACGATCTTTCTCATTGTCGTCCCGCGAACTATGCTATCATCCACGAGGAGGACATCCTTACTATGAACGACCGCGCGTACGGCGTTCAACTTCAACCTCACGGCATTGTCTCGGCCTTCTTGGCGGGGCATGATGAACGTCCTGCCCACATACCGGTTCTTGATGAGTCCCTCTAGGACAGGTATTCCGGTTTCGTGGGAGATCCCTTCTGCTGCAGGGCGCGCTGTGTCAGGAACCGGCACGATTACATCCGCGTGAGTCTTGTATGTGCGCGCTAGGTTCTTGCCTAGCTTTATTCTGACCGAGTATACATCTCTGTCATCGATCGTTGAATCTGGTCGGCTAAAGTACACATATTCAAACATGCATCTAGCATGTTGATTTTGTTCCACCAATTGTTTTCTGATTGGTCGTTCATGTTGGCGCGCTATTACTAGTTCTCCGGGTCTAACGTTGGAGAAATTGTGAATGCCGTTTATGTCAAGGGCGACGCTCTCTGAAGCGATAATGAGTAGGCCTTCGTTTTCTCCAACGCAGAGAGGTCGAAATCCGTTTGGATCCCTAAAGGCAATCAGCTCCCCGCTACCGGTTAGAGCGAGTATGGAGTAGGCGCCTTCAAATCGAGCAACGCAGTTTCTTACCGCCTTCTCCACATCTCCTCCATCTGAAAGTTCGTCTGCAAGAATCTTGAGCATGACTTCTGCGTCGCAAGTTGCGGAGATGAAAGTGCCCTTTGCTTGAAGGTCTTGGCGGAGGTGCGGAAAGTTTACGAGATTGCCGTTGTGGCATAGCGCAATGCCCCCTTTCGGCCGATCTGAGAAGTATGGTTGAGCAAAATCCTCAATCTTTTGAAGATCATTGGACGTGGCAGAATCCGCAGGCTGGCCAACCGTAGAGTATCTTACATGCCCTATTCCGATCGGGCCCTCTAGACTATTGAATTCCTCAACATTTCCTACGAGGCCCACCTGCTTCTTGTGATAGAATCTACCCCTATCGAGAGTGTAGATCCCACATGCTTCTTGTCCGCGGTGTTGCAGAGCGAGAAGACCAAGCCAGAGGTTGTGTGCTACGTCTCCTTGGCAGCCAATCGCCCCGACGAGACCACAACTTTCTCTTAATTCTGCCAAGGTTCCAAAATCCTCTGCAGCGAATCGTCGTAAGCCGCGCGCATTTTGTCCAGACCTGATTCCAAGCTACCATGCGGCAATGTGAGCTTCATCGAGTTCCCGCCGACTTTCCCGATCGCAGCGGCGGGGATCTCATGCCTAGATATTGACTCAAGGACTTGTTTCGGATCGTTTGTGGCTAGAATGAATCTAGAGTTCGATTGTGAGAATAGAAGTTCTTCATCTCGCATCTCATCTCTAGGCAGTTCTCTGAGATCTGCTGTCACCCCTCTGTTCGCCGCCAGTGTCATCTCGGCGAGCGAGACTGCGAAACCTCCTTGTGAGCAGTCATGGCAAGCTGTGATCAGCCCATTTCTGATGCAGTCAAGCACTGCTGTATGTGTTCTTCTCTCAATTTCAAAATCCAGGATCGGAGGTCTCACTCCGTCCAGTTTCAATGTGTGGTAGTACTCGGAACCGCCGAGTTCTCGCTTGGTCTTCCCCACAGCGACAATTGCTTCGCCGTCCTGCTTGAAACTCGTCTTCGTAACATGTTCGGGGCGTTCGATTAGGCCGAGAACGGTGACGACTGGCGACGATTTTATCGCCTTTCCTGTCTCTTCGTCCTGGTTGTAGAAGCTGACTTTTCCGCCTACGCAGGGCAAGGACATTGTCCTGGCAAAGTCTGCCATTCCTTTCACAGCCTGTGAAAACGCCCAGAAGATCTCCTCGTTGTTTGGATCACCAAACTGGCAATGATCCAGCCACGCAACCGGTTCCGCTCCGACAGCAATAACATTGCGACAACATTCTGCTAGAACGCTAGCGCCTCCCACGTACGGGTCCAGATCACAGATTCGCGCGTTTCCATCCACCTTGATAGCAGCGGACTTACCGTTTGGCAACTTCAGTACGGCTGCATCAGCATCGCCGGGTTTCGCTATGGTCCTTATTCCAACTTCATGATCGTACTGACGGAACACCCATCTCTTGCTTGCGATTGTTGGGGACGCAAGCAAATGCAAGAGGACGTTTTCTAGATCGCTGGGGGGTTTTGGCTCAGCCTCGTGCTTGCGAGGCTTGGGCAGACGACTGTTTCTGTCAATGATGGGAGCGTTCGCGAGAAAGCCGGTTGGAAGACTTGCCAGGGTTTCTGTCGAGCGTTTGACTGAGATCGTGTCTGTTGAGGTAACATCTCCGATGCAGGATGCTGAGACGCCATACTTCCGCATAATGCGATGCAGGGTCTCCTCGCAGCCCTTCACCACGACCAGAAGCATTCGCTCTTGTGATTCAGAGATCATGATCTCAATTGGGCTCATATCTGGCTCGCGAATCGGGATCTCGTCCAAGTAAACTTGGATACCGGTGCCGCCCTTGTCAGCTATCTCAGAGAGACCAGTCGTCAGGCCGCCTCCGCCTAGATCCTTGCACCCTCGGAGAATCCGAGCCTGACTCGCCTCCAAAGTTGCCTCGATGATAAGTTTCTTTGTGAAGGGATCTGGAATCTGGATCGCAGATCTCTCTTTCTCTGTGTCTACTGCTAGTGTGCGAGAGGCGAATGTTACACCATGAATCCCATCACGACCGGTCGAACCACCGACTAGATAGATGCTGTCGCCCGGGTGAGTAGCTTGAGCTAGTAGCAGTTCGTCCTTTCTTCCAAGTCCCAGACATGCCACGTCGACGAGGCAGTTTCTCTCGAAACACTCATCAAATTCTATTTCTCCAGCCACCGTCGGCACTCCAATGCAGTTGCCATAGTCAGCGATGCCGCGAACCACGTTTTTCATTAGCCATTTTGAGTGGTCGCTACGCGCAATGTCCCCGAACTTGAGAGCGTCCAGAAGTGCTATGGGTGTTGTTCCCATACACAGTATGTCGCGAACTACTCCGCCTATTCCTGTTGCTGCTCCTCCATATGGATCGATTGCGCTTGGATGATTGTGACTTTCTATGTGAAATGTCAAAACATAGCCATCACCAATATCAACCACCCCGGAATCATATCCAGGGCCTACTAGCACGCGTTTTCCTGTTGTGGGAAGCTGTTCGATTATTGGTTTTGATGATTTGTAGCTGCAATGTTCACTCCATTCTGCGTCGATCATTGCCCATTCTAGGGCATTTGGCTCTCTACCAAGCTGCTGCCGAGCGTAGTGCATTTCGTCTGGCGTTAGTGTAGTTTCGATGTCTCCTACTAGCATCGCGCCCACTCCATCATGGATTCAAAGATCTTGAGCCCATCAGTTCCCCCTAGTTCGGGCTCGCTTGAGCGCTCTGGGTGAGGCATCATGCCCACAACATTTCCATCTTCGTTCGCGATGGCCGCTATGGTTCGCGATGTTCCTGTGGGATTCCCCCCTGTGTACGTCAAAACTACGCGGTCCTCAGCCTCCAAGCGGTTGAGAGTCTCCTCCTCGGCGAAGAATCTGCCCTCATTGTGAGCGATCGGCATTCGCATGTTCGAGCCTTTCTTCAGGGCGCAAGTGAATGCTGTCTTTTCGCTCATAATGCGGAGATCCATCCATTTGCAAACGAACTTGAGGGATGTATTGCGTAGAAGCGCTCCTGGCAGCAGTCCAGCTTCAATCAGAATCTGAAAACCATTGCAAATCCCAAGCACCGGCTTGCCTTCGTTTGCCATTTCAATGACGGCTTTTGTAGCTGGAGAGTGTGCCGCTATTATTCCGCCTCTAAGATGGTCTCCGAAGCTGAATCCACCCGGCAGCACTGCAGCGTCAAATGTGTTGCCCTGAAACTCGTTGTGCCAAACGAGCTCGGTATCGAGCTTGAGTACCTCTCTCAGAACGTGAACGGTGTCGCGGTCGCAATTGCTTCCTGGGAATTGGATGACAGCGATTTTCAATTCTACGCCCTTACTCTAACATTGAGAGAATGAGCTACAGGATTGTAGATCCTTAGATCGTTGCACATGGAAACAACCTTGTCACATGCTTCCTCTTCGTTCGCGGCTTCGACCTTGACGGCCAGTAGCTTTCCTGTTCGCACCTCCTTTACAGAGGCGAGACCGCCCTTATGGATGAGGTCGCGCATTATCGTCTCTCCTTCTGGATCGCGAGCTTGAGGCTTGTTGGATATCACTATCTCAACTGAGAATACTGGATTCACCGCAGATCCTCCTGAATGGTTCAGCGTAGCCGAGCTCAAAGACTCGTGAAAGATCCTTTCGAAACCTGTCTTTGTCGAGGATTTCCTTTGTTTCCTTATCCCATAGCCTCCATGAGTCTGGGCTGAGTTCGTCGCCGATCAGTAATCTTCCGCTGCGATCTCTTCCAAACTCCAGCTTGAAGTCCACGAGGAGGGCAGCGCGCTCGTCGAAGAACCTCTCGAGCAAAGCCCCAGCCTTTAGAGTCGTTAGTTTCATTTGCTCGATTTCAGAGTCATTCGCGAGCTTCAACAGCTTTAGGTGTTCATCTCTGAGCATTGGGTCGTGAAGCGAATCATCTTTCAAGTAGAACTCGACAATCGGAAAAGGAAGTCTTTCGCCGTTCTGGAAGTGCTTTCCAACACCGATGAAATGACCTGACGCTCGAATCCTACATACCGCCTCCACTGGGATCATGTCAAGCTTTGTGACCAGAAGGTGTGTGTCGTCGAGCTGTCTTACGAAATGAGTCCCAATTCCTTTCTCAGCGAGAATTCCGTAGAGTTTTGCGGTTATTGTTGCGTTAATCTTCCCTTTGCCAGCCAGAACGTCGTGTTTTTTTCCGTCTCCAGCGGTAATGTCATCCCGAAAAGCGAGAATAACTTGGTCTGGTTCCGAGGCGGCGATGACTGTCTTGGTTTTGCCCGCGGCAAGCTGAGTAATAGACATGTTTGCAGGTAGCGTTGCGTTAGCGTAAAAATGATTCTTGCTACGTTGTTGTATAAGAAATCTGGTCCGTTCGGATGGAGATTAGCGGTGTGCCTTCTTGTTGACGTTCTGATGTCAACCCCGAGTTGTCTGAATTATTGTCGAATTCTCGGGGCCCACATTTCCAAAGTGGAACCTAATGCGCGAAGTGTCGAATGCCAGTGAACATCATTGCTATCCCAAACTCGTTTGTGGCGTCTATGACCTCTTGGTCTCGAATTGAGCCGCCAGGTTGGATGATCGCGGTGACTCCTGCCTGTCCCATCAGGTCAACAGAGTCTCGGAAAGGAAAGAAAGCATCCGAAGCCATGACAGTGCCCTCAACTTTGAGTCCCGCTTCTTGTGCCTTCATCAAAGAGATTTTGCACGAATCCACCCTGCTCATTTGACCCGCGCCGACTCCCACGAGTTGCTCTCTTGAGCAAAGGACAATGGCATTCGATTTCACCCGCCTAACAATTCTCCAAGCAAACCGAAGTGCCTCTTCTTCATCTTTTGTGGGCTGCCGTTTGGTGACGACTCTGATCTTTTCCTCGTCTATGGGCAGCTCGTCGCTGTCCTGATAGAGAATGCCACCCAGGATTTTTCTGAAGTTCTTCCGCGGGAGGGTTCGATTCTTATCGGTGCGAAGAATGTCGGAAAGATCGAGGATACGCCGATTCTTCTTTGCAGAGAGCATTTTTAGAGCTTCAGGCTCATATCCAGGCGCTAAGACCAGTTCCACGAATTTGTCTTCAAGGACCCTGGCAGTTTCAGAGTCGACGACCTTGCTGAAAGCGTACACCCCTCCGAAAGCCGAAACAGGGTCGGTGGCCAGTGCCCTGGTGCATGACTCTTTCAGTGTCCTTCCCTTACCCACGCCGCAGGGATTTGTATGCTTGATGATTACGGTGGCATACTCATCACCAAATTCCCTAATCAGTCTGTAAGCCGCGTCTGCGTCCAAGATGTTCGTGTAACTGAGCTCCTTTTCGCCTGCAACCTGCTTGGCCAAGGCGATACAGCTGGGAGCCTGAGGGTCTCTGTATACAGCACCTTTCTGGTGTGGGTTCTCACCGTAACGGAGGTCTTTCACCTTTTCGAAGTTCATAAGCAGTCTGTCTGGTGCGGGCCATTCAGTGAGAACCTCTTGGCTGATTGCTTGATCAAGAAAATAAGATGAAATGGCAATATCGTAGGCGGCGGTTCGCTGGAACGCTTTCAGCATCAGCCCAAGCCTGGTACGCTCCGACAGCTGACATGCTGAGCTCTGTAGTTCGGATAGAATCCGCGAGTAATCAGTTGGATCGGTGACAACTGCTACGCTCTGATAGTTCTTCGCGGCGGATCGGATCATTGACGGACCGCCAATGTCAATGTTCTCAAGTGCTGCAGACAGGTCGATTGGTTGTGATGTGACCTTTTCGAATGGGTAGAGATTCACAGCCACCATGTCGATTGTGCGTATCCCGAGCTTCTGGACAGTCTCCCGATCGTTCCTGTTGTCGCGTCGGTAGAGCAACCCTGCATGAATCTTGGGATGGAGACTTTTCACACGTCCGTCCAGAATTTCAGGGAAGCCAGTGTAATCCGCAATCTCCTCTACCGGTATCGCTTTCCCTCTGAGCAGTTTTGCTGTCCCACCCGTGGACAAGAGTTCTATACCTAGACTCGAAAGGCCCTGCGCGAATTCCACAATGCTCGTCTTATCGTAGACACTCACAAGAGCGGTCTTGATGCTGCTCATCTTCGTTCCGCGCGGTCAAGTGGTGTACGTGAACTTAGCTTTTCTCAAGGTTCAAGTAGCTTAGAGATCTCCAAAAGCCATATTCTCAGAGAGAAACTGCGCATGGAGCCATGTGCACCCATGTCCGAGCATCCCCAGAATGAACGATTGAGGCTCCGAATCGTTGGCCTAGACTGTGTTACTTGCTCGCTCGTGATTCGTCGCGCGTTAGAGGATGTGAAAGGAGTGCGAAATGTGGGTGTCAGTTACATGATGGACCTTGCGTTAGTTGATTATGACCCCGGTCTGGT
>Ga0315282_10011684_pt1 | contig 13544 bp, 11 predicted proteins | sample YL17G07_20_MG_FD_203693 | JGI IMG/M metagenome (GOLD analysis project Ga0315282, IMG submission 203693) | Sediment microbial communities from Yellowstone Lake, YNP, Wyoming, USA - YL17G07_20 | ecosystem: Environmental > Aquatic > Freshwater > Lake > Sediment | place: USA: Wyoming | collected... | reverse complement strand
GAAATGCTCATATTCAGCCGCAGCGCCTGGTGGTCGAGGAAGCTGCCCGTGCCCGCTGCGCAGACCGTATTCATAGCGAAATCGGTTACCACCCCGTCTCTGATGACGATCATCTTGCTGTCCTGTCCGCCGATTTCCACCACAGTCTGCACCTCGGGAATGCGGAATAGTGCGGCCACGGCATGAGTGGTGATCTCGTTTTTGACCAGGTCGGCGCCCAGAATTACCCCAGCCAAGTATCGGGCGCTACCGGTGGTAGCGACCCCGCGAATCTCAATGTCCTTGGGCAACGACTGTTGAATTTGCTTCAGTCCCTGCTGCACCATTTCAATCGGTTTGCCTTGAGTCAATACGTAGATAGTGCTGACCAGTTGGTTATTCTTATCCAACACAGCAAACTTGGTGGTTACCGAACCAACGTCAACACCCAGATAGGCTTCCATTGACTCTCCTTATACTGGGACCAGCTTCCTGTAATTACTCCGCCGCCTGCGTTCCAGGAGATCAACAAACGCTTCCAATCTGGTCAGCATGCCCGTCTTCGTCGCCTGTTCATCGCAAATCAGCGTTAACACCGGTATATTTTCTTTCGTTGTGGGCATAATGTTTTGAGCTATGGTCTCAGGCATGCACGTGAAAGGCGTTAAATGCACCACACCATCGTATCCTTCACGCGCCAGGCGCACCTTCTCTGCCACCGATTCGAGTCCGTGGCCGCCCACATCGCGCCTGAGGTAAGGGTAAGCATATTTCGCCATCTTTTTCTTGTCGGCGTTGAGCACACCCATATAAGACTTGATGCTAGTCCACTCAGATAAATAGGTTGACCTCGTACGCATTATTTCGACGCCAAGCTTACCCAGTTCTACCTCCAGATTCAAGTTGCAGAATGGTTCGAGGACTACATACATCTCACCGACTATGCCGACCTTAAGCGGCACGATTGAGGGGTCTCTGGGTAGCTGATCCAACTTTTTGAGATACCTATGTACCGCCCTACTTAATGAGAAGATGCCTGGTGCCTCATCGACTGCATCAATAGCCTCATGAAAGACGCGCTCAGCTTGGGCTTTGTCCTGCGCCACAGGACGGACCCTTACTATCTTTCTCTCCAGGTCATCCAGCGCCTTCAGCTTCCCGGTGGCCAGGGTATAGGCAGCCACAACGTTGCGCCAGGGAGCATGGTTAGTGCACTTTCGCACCGTCCTCAAAACGCCCAGTATGCCTTTATCGGAACTCTTGTGCCGGAGAAACTTAAAGTCATAGCCAAGGTCACGCAGGATTTCCTCGTGCACCTTTAAGTAATAGCCCATTCGGCAGGCGTTCGAGCTGGTGACCATAAACAAGGTGTCTGCACCAGCCTCCAGGCACTCAATGAAGCAGCCCAGGATAACCTTGAAGGGGAGACAGACGAACTCAGGAGAATATCTTGTGCCCAGAGCAAGCGTATTCTTGGTAACAGTGGGCACGATGAGTTTTATGTCAACCAGCTTCGCCGGCACCCTGAAGGCCGGCGCGATTGTCCTCATGTTGGGCAGGCCCAGCGCACCGATCCCGTCCTTCTCTTTTCCAAGTGAACGTACGATATGAAAATATTTAACTGCCGGACGCTTTGTCCGACGAACCATGTCGACAAAAGCTTCCAGCCTGGTGACCAGACCCCCCTCCGCTGTATGCTCATCGAGAATAAGCTTGAGGAAAGGCTTATTTAATCGCCTGGCAGCGCGCTGCACTAGCTCCAGCATCACCGAGTCAGGGCCACAGCCGAACGCTGCCACAGAGATTATGCCATCGGCATCGCTCAGTATGTAGTGCACCCCGGCACCGACGATTTCCTCCTCGTATCCCCAGTAAGGCTTCTCCACCAATTCCAACATCGAGGCTCGGAGCCGCTCCTCTCCGACCATTTCAGCATAAACAATCTTGACACCGAGCTTGGCCAGGCGTTGCACAAGGCGATGGCTGACATGCTCATCATACAGCAGATAGCGATGCCCGATTACCGCAACAGTGATAACAGGGTTGGAGCCATTGCCCTTAGTCTCCACCCGATACTCCGGGAACATCTCCTCTATGGACTGGACGGGAGTCAACCCATCGCGCTCCATGTGAGCACGGTATACTCGATTTACCTCCAAGGCTTTGTTCGTTGCGTTCTCGATTTCCGGTCGAGCCTGTGTAAACATTGAACCCAGCTTATAGGCAACCTCATAAAGCTGTTTCTTCCCCAGGTTGGCATCGATGTCGGGATCAATAATAGGAGGGCATTCTGGAACCGCTGCCCTAACGATATCGGGCAAGCCGATGAATTTGGGACAGTTGTACACCCCGCGCCGCGGGCTGTGAATCGACGGCACGAAAATGTAATCACACTTGCCTGCTAGAGAAAGCGCATGGCCGCAGAAGACCTTGACCGGGAGGCAAATGTCGCCCACCGCTCTGGAGCATCCCTGGTCAAGCATCTCCTGTGTGGTTGGGGGTGATACTACTATTTCCGCCCCCAATGCTTCGAAGAATGTCTTCCACATCGGGAAGTATTGGTAGTAGAGCAGACCTCGAGGTATACCTATCCGCATCCCCTCACACCACCAATTTCAGTCTGCGCACCGACTATCCTGCACTACGCTTGCGATGATTGTCGCTATTATAGCACAATTCTAACGTGAGAAGGCTTTCTCCTTATCCTCGAACGTATTCACTATACTGCACCAAGTGAGAAAGCGCTTTAGCCGCCCTCTCCGGCGTAAGAAAGGGTATGATGTATTTCTGCTGTAGCTTCTCGTAGATTTTACCCTTTCTCGGAGTTGGAACGCCCATATTTGCGAATATTATCGGCTTCTGATATTTCTTCATCAACTCCACCGATTTGTCCACATCATGTAATTCACTGACCTCCGCATCCTCTAACCACTGGTCTATCTGACCACTGACTGAGGATGGGAGACTGACCCACTTGGCGTAGCTGCCAGTCACTCCCCCGCCGCCTATTACCAAAGCAGCATCCACGTTTTCGTCCTCAATCAGCGCCCAGAGGCACGAGTAACTGAACGGATCCCCGCCAGTCTCGACAGGGTTACCGTGGGACCACCTCGGCGGTAACAAGGAGTCAAGCTTCTCTATCGTGCCTTGAGATAGCTGCGGCAATTCTAGCTGGTGTTTCATCAGAGCATCCGCAGCTATCACGGCTGCGCCGCCGCCCGCCGAAAGCACCCCCACCCTCCTGCCTCGAGGCAGTGGCTGCCCTAAAAGAACCAATGCTACATCTATCAGTTCGTTGACTTCCTCTACCCTAATCACCCCGGACTGCCTGAATGCTGCCTCGGAGACAACATCTGAACCAGCTAGGGCCGCGGTGTGCGACCATGCTGCCCTCGCTCCCGCCACTGTGCGCCCTGCCTTCATAATGACTACGGGCTTCTTCCTGGTAATCTCTTTTGCCAGCTCCAAAAATCGTCTGCCTTCTTTCAGCCCTTCGATATAACCCAGGATAATCTTCGTCTCGTCATCATCAGCCAGATACTCCATATAATCTTCGAAGTGCAGGTCAGCCTCGTTGCCGCTGCTGACATATTTGCTGAACCCCAGCCCCATCTCGCACGCCAGATAGACTATCGACTGGCTTGTGTTCCCACTCTGAGCGATCAGCGCTAAAGGCCCCTTTTGCACCGGCGGCAAATAGGGCACAGTGAAGAAATCCGCAGAGGTATTGAAATGGCCCATGCCGTTCGGGCCCACGAGGCGTATCCCTCCCTGCCTGGAGATCTCCACCACCTCCTGCTGAGTTCTCGCCCCCTCCTGACCAGTTTCGGCAAACCCTCCCGGGATGACTACAGCAACCTTCACCCCTTTCCTGGCACAATCCCTCATTGCTTCTGGCACCTCGCTGAAAGGCACGGTTATCACAGCGAGGTCTACGGGTCCTGGCACTTGGCTTACACTCCGATAAGCTTTCAAACCTTGCACCTCGTCCTCATTTTTGTTTATGGGATAGATAGAAAGCCCACCCTTGGCGATGATAAGGCTGAGGACATGAAAACCCCATTTTGCTACATTATTGGAAGCCCCTACTAATGCCACCGAGCCAGGATTGAACAAATAGTCCAACTGCTGTCTGAGATTCATACCTACCATATCTCCTATTTCGGTTGATCAGACTCCTCTTCGCTGAGCAGTGCTAAAATTTTAGCACATCTGTCAAAAACCTCTTTGGTAAAATCCCGCAGTTTGCCTCAAAATTCGTTTCTACGAACGAGAGGTAAGTGCTGGAACATTGACAAGGGTTACCCTTTACATTATCCTTGTAGTGCTCTGAGCGTAAAGTGGTCTTATGTCATCTTCTATTCTATCCGGTAAGTTCCTGCAAGGCTTCCTCGAAAGTTATCCCGCTGCTGTCGCCGTGTTTGAGCCGGATGGCACCATGGTATTCGTCAACCAGCGCGGTTGCGACTTCGCCAATAAATCAAAAAAGGAGCTTGTGGGCAAGCGTGTTCAAGATTTCGTAGCTGACCGTGCCATGGCGGAGTCTATCATTTCTCGTATCATCTCCAAAGGATACGTCGAGACTGAACTGAGCGTCACCCAGAGTAACGGCGATGTTGTGGGCATCAGGTTAACCGGCGTCCTGGTCAAAGACGGCGATGGCAAGGCTGTGGGAGTTGTAGGAATGGCGCGCGGTACCACCAGTGCGCTGGGCAAAAGCACGGAGATTGCGCTGGCTGTGCAACGCATACTCAATCAGCTCCCTGAAGCCAGGATGCTAACTGTCGAAGAAGTCGCCAACGAGCTGAGGGTGAGCGAAGAGACAGTGCGCCGCTGGGTTAGGAAGGGGCAACTGCCGTGTATCAAGCTCCCGCGTGGTATCCGTATACCCAGCGAAGTAATCAAGGACTTAATACGCCTGAACCTTCGCTAGCGAAGGGGAAGTTGAACCGAGTTTTTTAATATCACGCTACTGCTTCGACAGTAGCTCAGTTGGGGCACACTCGACAGCATTGTATTAAACGCAGTGATAGCGAGGAGCCCTCCAGACAAGAATCAGTTAAGGAAGCCTCGTGGCATTACCACTTGACAGGATAAAGCTTCCGCACCTATCTCGAAAGGGACCGCACCCCTACTGCGCTATGCTCCTGGCTGGCCCAAGTTGTATCCGGCGAGTGCAAAGGGCACTCTAAAAATAAAAGTTAAGGAGGTAGAGTTACATGGCTCTAAGCGAAAAGGATAGGGGGTTAATCGGAAGGGAATCTGCTCCTATCTATGCCCCGGACGAAGTATGCAAGCCGATGATCAGACACTGGGTGGAAGCTGTGGAGGATGCAAATCCCCTCTACACCGATGAGGAGTATGCCCGAGGCAGCAAATATGGGGGCATAATCGCACCTCCCCAGATGATGATGGTATGGTGCATGCCACGTATGTGGCCCTGGCCCGAGTTTCCCTGGGTTCCCATGGCTGAGCTCGAGCTCCCCGGCGACTATGATACCTATGTTGCCACAGACATGAGTTTTGAATTCTATTTGCCAGTGCGCCCGGGCGATATACTGAGCTATACAATGAAGTTGGATGGCGTGTCGGAGGAAAAAAAGACGCGTATCGGCAAGGGCCACTTCATCACCACTACCCAGATTTACCGCAACCAGAGAGGTGAAGTGGTTGGTAAGGAAATCCGCACTGTGTTGAAGTACAAAGCGACAAAATAAACAAAAAGCCATTTGGAACAGGGGGGTTCAGAAGGGGGTTCGCCCTTCTGGCGGGAGTCTAGGGGTGTTCCCCAGCCTCTTAAGTCCCCCAAGACTGGGGGATTTAGGGTGTTGAAAAGAGTGAATAAAAGTTATCTTCAAAGGAGGTAAAACAATGCAGGAGTGGAAAAAGGTTTACTGGGAGGATGTAACGGAGGGGCAGGATATCGGTTCTTACGAGATGCAGATGGACGCAGTCAAGATTAGCTGCGGTGCCTGGGCTACCAGAGACAGCAACCCCATTCACCATGATAAAGCCTTCGCTGAAAGGGGCAGCCAGAAAAATATCATTGTAAACATCATGCATTCCGAGGGTCTATTATGCAGGCTGGCGACTGACTGGGGCGGTCCCACAGCCGAACTGAAGAGAATCCGATTCAACATACAGGGCTCTTGCTACGCTGACGATACCCTCAAAGTTGTAGGCAATGTCATTAAAAAATATATCGGCCAGGAAGACAATTATATGAAAGGATTGCATCTGGTGGACCTGCAGGTTAACGCTACGGCGAGCGGCAATCCTTTCTGCGATGCTCAGATTATCGTGGCTTTGCCGTCCAAGAAAGCTCATAGCTAATATTAGGGGGTGAGAAATGGACACTTTGAAGGACAAGTCGTGTATTGTCGGCATCGGCGAGACCGAATACTCCAAGAACTCCGGCCGCAGCGAGATGCGCCTGGCGCTGGAGGCGATAAAGTCAGCCTGCGATGATGCCGGGATAAGCCCCAAGGAGATCGATGGCATCGTCAGGTTCTCTGTGGACAGCAATCAGGTCGATGAGATAGCCAGGAATCTCGGCCTGGAGAACCTGAGGTTCTTCCCCGAGGTCTTCTTCGGCGGCGGTGCCGGCTGCGGCACGGTGCAGATGGCGGCTATGGCAGTAGCCCTGGGCAAAGCTAAATATGTTGCGTGCTTCCGGGCATTAAATGAGCGTTCCGGTTTCCGCTATGGTCAGATGGCAATGGCGATGCCGATGATGGGACATTTCCAGTACTCTATCCCATTCGGCTTGATGGCGCCTGGTTCCATGGTTGCCGTCATGGCTGTGAGGCATATGCACCTCTACGGGACAAAGACCACAGACTTCGGCGAGGTGGCTGTAGCCTTCAGAAAGCACGCCAACAAGAACCCCAAGGCGATGATGCACTCGAAAACGCTGACTCTTGAAGAGCACGCCAACGCCAGGATGATTGCCTACCCGCTGCGCCTCTTCGATTACTGTCAGGAGAGCGATGGAGCCTGCGCCGTCATAGTGACTTCACCGGATAGGGCCAAGCACCTGAAGCAGAAGCCGGTTTACATCATGGCTGCTGAGCAGGGTACTGGTAGCTGGATGGAGATGATGACCAGCTATCAGCGCAAGAACATAGCTGACCTGGAAGAATACACTTGCATGGCTCCGCATCTCTGGAAGGAGGCTGGCATAGGGCCCAAGGATATCGATTGCGCCCAAATCTACGATGCCTTCACTCCGCTGGTTATCATGCAACTCGAAAGCTTCGGCTTTTGTAAACTCGGCGAGGGTGGACCTTTCGTAAGGAACGGCGCTCTGGAGATTGGAGGTAAGCTTCCCACCAATACCAGCGGCGGTTGTCTGTCCGAGGCTTACATTCATGGCATGAATCAGGTCAACGAAGCGGTACGCCAGTTGAGAGGCACTTCGCCGGTACAGGTGCCCAAATGCAAGCATGTGCTGGTGACCAGCGGCAGCGGTATCCCCACCAGCGCTTTGGTTCTGCGCTCATAATAGAGGAGGTAGTTAAATGTCTGAATTACCTGAGGTGGCAAGATTGGAACCGGTTCCCGGCCCCGTAAATCAAGAATTTTATGATGGTTTAAAGAGACACGAGTTGTTGCTGCAGAAGTGTGCCGATTGCGGCAAATTCCGCTTCTGGCCCATCGAGATGTGCCCTTTCTGTAACTCTTTCAACTTCGAGTGGGCCAAATGCAGCGGCAAGGGCAAAGTGCATAGCTATACCATCCAGCACGCTACCATGCCGTACCCCTGGCCGGTACTGCTGGTGGAGCTTGAGGAAGGGCCTCGCCTGGTAACTCACGGGCTGATGTCTCCGGAGGAAGTGCAAATCGGCATGGCTGTGGAGGTAGACTACGAAAAGATTTCGGAGGAGATGACCCTTCACGCATTCAAAAAAGCCAAGAAGTAGCAGCTTGAATAAGTCCCTGCTCAATTCATTGGGCGTTTTCCTGATCCGCATAAAGCGGAGGCAACTGCATGGCATTTAGGTACATGCAGCCAGCCATAACTGTTTAAGGAAGGTAAAGATGGCGAAGAACCCTCTTCGAACTAAGCTATGTGACATGCTGGACATCAAATATCCCATAATCCTGGCCGGTATGGGTGGCATGGGAGGCCCTGTCTCCGGGCCGGAGCTTGTCGCAGCAGTGTCCAACGCTGGAGGACTCGGCATCCTGGGCTGCGCCTTCCTGTCCCCTCATAAGGTCGAGGAAATGATACGGAAAACGCGACAGCTCACCGACAAACCGTTTGGTGTGGATACCTTGTTGCCCCCGGATATTCCTCTCACAGGGACCACGTCTGAACTTAAAGCGGAATTGCCCTCGCTTGCTCCCTCGGCTGCCTCGGATGAGCCAGACGTTATTGAGAAGCTGAGAAAGGAATTGGGAGTGCCCGCGCCCAGCGGGGGCAAGGGCTATCTTGGCAGGATAGCCGATGATACAGTTTGGTCCGAAGAGGATCTGAAGAAGCAGGTTGAGGTCATCATCGAGCACAGGGTCCCGGTCTGGGCTGCAGCGTTGGGAGACCCCGCGCCGTATGTGAAGGAGTGCCATGCCAAGGGCATCAAAATAATCGGCGTAGTTGCCAGCGTGAGAGGGGCCCGTCGCCTCGTCAGAAGCGGTGTAGATATTATCGTGGCTTCAGGAGCCGAGGCAGGGGGTCACAATAGCAGGATCGGCACGATGGTCCTCATCCCTCAGGTGGTGGATGCCGTTTCACCGGTTCCCGTAGTGGCAGGAGGAGGGATAGGAGATGGCAGAGGGCTTGTGGCAGCACTGGCGCTCGGGGCTGCCGGGGTATGGTGCGGCACCGCCTTCCTCGCTACTCACGAAGCTATCTATGAGGGTTATCATAAGCAGAAGCTACTGGAAAGCACCGAGGATGACACAATGGTGTCGAAAGTGATAACGGGCAAACAGGCAAGGTATTTGAAAAACAGGCTGATTGCTGCCTGGGATAAAGCAGGATTACCTACACTGCCTATGCCCATGCAGTCTATCGCCATCATACCTATATTGGATGGAGCATACGAGGCGAACATGGCGGATATAGTGCCAGCTCCTGCAGGTCAGATAGTAGGGATGATAAAGGAGTTGAAGCCCGCCAGGCAGGTGGTCGAAGAGATGATGGCAGGTGCTTTGCAAGTCCTGGACAGCCTGTCATCGACAAAGAAGCCCGCCCCAAGAAGAAGCCAAGGCTCCTAGCCTGATGCGCTGGTAAGGAAATCGAAACCCGACCTGCTATCTATAAAGAAAAACGCACATAGAAACAAGGAGGCATCAAATGGCTTACAGAGCGCTCATTCTGGAGAGGGAAGGCCCAGTCGCAATCATTACCTTGAACCGCCCCGATGCAGGCAATTCCTTCGATTTCAGGCTTATGGAAGAAGTTGACGCTGTATTGAGAGAAGTAGCAAAAGATAAGAGCGTCAGGGCGGTAATCCTGACCGGGGCCGGCAAGTATTTCTCGACAGGCATTAACCTGAGCATGTTCACAGACGCCAAGGGTATGGTCGAGAAGGATGGCGGAGTTGAAGACAAGATTACAGATGATGAAGACCAGACATACGGTAAAGGGACCCCCGTAGCCGCCGTAATCAGGATACGTAGCATGAGCAAACCTGTGATTGCAGCCATAAATGGCCCTGCCGTTGGTGCCGCGCTATCAATAGTTCTTGGCTGTGACATCAGGATCGCGTCCGACAAAGCCAGGTTCAGCATGATATTCGTCAAGAGGGGAATCGCTCCCGATACCGGCGGCTCGTTCACCTTGCCCCGTGCCGTCGGGCTAGCCAAGGCCTGCGAGATGGCCTTGACCGGCGACATGATAGATGCTGCTGAAGCAGAACGCATAGGGCTGGTGAACAGGGTCGTTCCTCATGATGACCTGATGAAGACAGCCAAGGAACTGGCAACAAAAATAGCAAAGAACCCGCCTCTGGCCGTAGCCATGGCCAAGGCTGACATATATAAGGCGATGGAAGAAAAGGACATCATAAAGCAAATGAAGCGTGAGGAGAAAACCCAAGAGGTGTTGATCAACACCGAGGATTTCATGGAGGCAGCCAGCGCATTCCTGGAGAAGCGAGAGCCTGTGTTCAAAGGTAAATAGCAAATGGCTAAGCTGAGAGAAGCGGTCATTGTTGATTTCGTGAGAACCCCATTCGGCCGCGCAAGCAAGAAAAGGCCAGGATTTTTTGCCGATGTTCGCTCCGACGACCTGGGAATCATTGTAGTCCAGGCGTTGCTGAAGCGCACCAGGGTTGACCCAGCCGAAATCTATGACATCATTATCGGCACGCCGACCCAGATTGGGGAGCAGGCGAATGTTGCCAGGGATATCTCTCTGGCGGCTGGTTTTCCCTTTGAAGTCCCCGGCATAAGCGTTGATAGAGCCTGCTGTTCCAGTATGGCAGGTGCTCAATTTGCTGCGCTGGCAATTCAATCAGGCCAGGCAGACATCATCATATCCGGCGGCCTGGAGAGCCTGTCCCATTTCCCCAACCCTGTAATCACACCTGACGCAGATTTATGGGAGCTTGCCAAGGAATACAGCGCACGCTGGCAGGCCAATTCCAAGATATTCGATAGAATTGACCCAACCGCAATTATGGGCCTGGGCCTCAGTGCTGAGTATGTTGCAGATAAATTCGGTATCACCAGGGAGGATCTGGACCAGTGGGCCCTGAGGAGCAACCTCAGGGCTGCTGCAGCCCAGAGAGAAGGTAAGTTCAGGCATGAGATGATTCCTGTTGAGGTCAAGCTCGCCGATGACAAAGTAGCGCTTTACGACTACGACCAATGCGTGAAGGCTGACTCGACCATCGAGAAGATACGTTCCCTGCCGCCGATTTATAAGGCAGATGGAAGGTTAAACGCCGCCAGTTGTTCCAAAGAGGTGGATGGGGCTGCTGCAGCGATGTTCATGTCCAAGGAGAAAGCCAAGGAGTTGGGCTTGAAGCCTATGGTTACTGTAAGGTCGATGGCCTGGTCAGGTATCGACCCCCAGATTGCGCCATATGGAGCCTGCCTGGTATCTAAGGAGGCATTGGAAAGGGCAGGCCTGTCTGCAAGCGATATAGACCTCTGGGAGACAAATGAAGCCTTTGCCGTAGTCCCTCTGGTCCTGATAAAAGAGCTGGGCATTGACCCGGAGAGAATGAATGTAAATGGTGGCGCCTGCTGCATCGGCCACCCTGTAGGAGCCAGCGGCATCTGGCTGCTTGGAACCATGGCCCATGAGATGAATCGCCGTAACTCTAGATATGGGCTAGCATCCATACCCGGGGGAGCGGGGCAGGCGACGGCGATACTTGTGGAAAAAGAGAAGTACTGGAAAGGTCGTCCTGCCTTCTTGGAGGAGCTAGAGAAAGCAACACCGTGAAATAGCAGAGAGGAGCCGAGATGGACTTCCAATTCACCCCAGAAGAAGAGGCGCTAAGGAAAGAATTCAACGATTTCTTTGAGCAGGAGATGAAGCATGCCCCTCCGGAGTGGGGGACATCCATGGAGGCTATATTTGGCTTGGATGCTTGTTGGGCGTTCCACAAGAAGCTGGCCAAGAAACTGGCAGCGAAGGGCTGGCTTTCCCTTCCCTGGCCCAGGGAATACGGTGGACAGGATGCTTCGCTCGTGGAGCAGTTCCTCTTCAGTGAAGTCATGGGCTACCACAGGGGGGCAGGAGTCGACCACTGGGGTATAACGCTGCTGGCCCCTACTCTTCTCGTCAGCGCAAATGAGGAGCAGAAAAAGAAACATCTGCCGCCCATAGCGCGGGCGGAGTGTTTCTGGACCCAACTGTGGAGCGAGCCGGGCTCCGGCTCCGACCTGGCTTCCCTGACCACTCGTGCGGTACGGAGTGGAGACTATTACATCGTCAACGGCCAGAAAACGTGGAGCAGCGGCGCTCATCGTGCTGACTGGGGTTTCCTGCTCGCCCGGACCAACCCCGAAGAGAAGAGGAGCCGGGGGCTATCCTTCTTTCTGGTGGATATGAGAACCCCGGGGGTCACAATCAAGCCTATCCCTAGTATGGATGGCGCTCACCTATTCAATGAGGTCTTCCTCGATGATGTTCGCGTTCCCGCACAAAACATGGTAGGTGAGGAGAACCAGGGCTGGATAGCTTCCCAGAATACCTCGAACTTCGAGCGTTCCATGATTGCCCTCTTCTCTTATCTGAAGCGGGAGTTGGAGGAGCTGGTGGAGTTTTGCCAGAGTACGAAGCGAGACGGCAATGTCTTGACCCGGAATCCCCTGGTCAGAAATAAATTGGCCCAAATGGCTATCGAGATAGATGTGGGTAAAGCTTATTCCTACTCTGTGCTCTGGGGCCAGATAAAGGGCGGTCTGGTGATGGCTGCTCCGCTGGCCGCAGGCGCAAAGATTCTCGCCACTGAGATGGTGCAGCGCTTCACCTTTAGCGCTTGCCAGATTATGGGACTATATGCGCAGGTAAAGGAGTCCAGATGGGCGCCCCTCAAGGGCCGCTACGAGAAGGAATGTCAGCAATGCCTTGGGCTGAGCATGGCCGGGGGTACCTCTGAGATTATGAGAAACCTCATCTGTGCCATGGGCCTGGGCCTGCCTCGAAGCTGGTAGCTAGGCGTAACCAGAGGTATATCGTATGGAGTGGAAAACCAGGGTCACCGAACTATTGGGCTGCCGGTATCCCATTATTGAGGGCGCCTTCGGTGGATTCGGCAGGGCTGTCCTAGCGGCCCCTATCTCTGAGGCAGGAGGTTTCGGAATTATCGAAGCTACTGCGCTGGGCACCCCGGACAAGCTGCGAAAGGATATACGCAAAGCCAGGTCATTGACCGATAAGCCCTTCGGCGTGAACCTGTCGCTCATAGGTCATCCCAGAATAGACGAATTACGCGATGTCGCCATCGAGGAGCGGGTTGCAGCCGTATTCACCTCAGCTTACAAAGCCGAAGAGCATGGTAAACGCATCAAAGAGGCGGGCATACCCTGGATTCATAAGGTGGGCACGATAAAGCATGCCTTGGCTGCCGAGCGCCATGGCGCGGATGCACTGGTCATAGTGGGGATCGAAGGCGAGGGTGAGAAAGCCGCCAATCATTTGACCACTATGACAACTGTCAGTATGGCCACAAAAATACTCAAGATTCCAGTGATAGCCTCCGGTGGGATTGGAGACGGTCGTACCTTTCTGGCAGCACTGGCTATGGGAGCCGAAGGAGTGTACATGGGCACTGCCTTCATGGCCACCAAAGAGTGCCCTATCGCTGAACGGCATAAGCAGGCCCTGGTGAATGCCAGCCCGTACGACCCCGAGGTAAGAAATAGGGTATTTGCACCACCACCACCCGGACTTGACGAACTGACCAGGAAGCAGGAAGTCTATCAACTGGTGGGCGATGCGAAGCCGCACTCCACTTCTCGTCCCATGCCTGTCATGGGCGGCTCGATGGCTGTGGGAGCAATTGAAAGAATCATCACTGTTAAAGAGTTGATAGACAATATCATCCGCGAGGCCGAGGAACTGCTGACAATTAACGGGCCTCTGGCTCATATACTGGCGGCAA
>Ga0315282_10011683_pt1 | contig 13544 bp, 11 predicted proteins | sample YL17G07_20_MG_FD_203693 | JGI IMG/M metagenome (GOLD analysis project Ga0315282, IMG submission 203693) | Sediment microbial communities from Yellowstone Lake, YNP, Wyoming, USA - YL17G07_20 | ecosystem: Environmental > Aquatic > Freshwater > Lake > Sediment | place: USA: Wyoming | collected... | reverse complement strand
CAAAGGCAAGTCGGTGAAAGTACAGCAGGTCGCTGAAGATTTAGGTGTACAGTTTGTATTGGAGGGGAGTCTGCGTAAGGCTGGAGATCGAATAAGGATAAGTTCACAGTTAACCGATGCTTTGAGTGGATATCATTTGTGGGCAGAGCGATATGACAGAACGATGAAAGACATATTGAACATTCAAGATGAGATTACGAAGAAGATTGTAACAGCTCTGCAGGTCAAATTGACTGAGGGGGAGCAAGCCCGGGTCTTTTCACAAGGGACTGAGAATCTTGAAGCCTATTTGAAGGCTATGGAGGCTAACTGGATATATTCTAAGGGCACCAAGGAACAGGTCATCAAAGCTCGTCAGTTGGCGGAGGAAGCCATCTCATTGGACTCAAACTATGCGTTACCTTACTGCATCTTAGGCGGTACTCACATATTAAATATATGGCTTGGCTTGAGCAAGTCTCCTAAAGAGTCCGTCACGAGCGCCATTGAGCTATGTCAAAAGGCAATCACCCTGGATAGCACATTGGCCCTGGCTCGGGTACGCCTGGGCTACGTATATGCAGCAATGACTCGACAGCATGATAAAGGTATTGCTGAAGGAGAAAAAGCCCTCGCCCTCGCACCCAATTCGGCTGACATTGTGAATATGTATGCCATTATTTTGACCTACGCAGGGAGATGGCATGAAGCGATCCCGTTGTACCGAGAGGCATTACGTCTCAATCCTAAACCACCGAACAATTACTACCGTCATTTTGCGGTTGCCCTTCGTGAGGCGGGACAATATGATGAGGCGATTACCCAGCTAAAGAAAGCGATCGAGCAAGAGCCAAATGATCCTCTTGCATATCTCGTCTTGACCACCGTGTACAGTTATGCCGGCTACCAAGAAGAGGCTCGTTCAGCGGCGGCCGAGGTCCTCAGAATAAAACCTACATTCCGCATCGAACAACTTCCTCAAGGAACCCATAAAGACTTAGTAATTATAGAGCATGAAAATGAAGCGCTGCGAAGTGCCGGCCTACAATGAAGAAGGTAAATCTATTTATATTGTAGTTCCCTCAATCCTCCCCAATTAAAATTATAAGGCGTGCATGAGTTTACACCTTACCCAAAGTTACCTATTCATTTCGATTTGAAATATTGTATTGGAGAGGAAATAAGAAAAATCAAAGTTACAGGAAGGAAGAGAGGAAATAGGGGATGTGAATAACACCTACAAAGCGTGGGGAACATGAACAACTAAGGGCTGCTGATTTCCGTTAGAAAGAGAGCATAACCAGGAATGTTGGGGTGTCTCGGCAATGGATCGTGACATGGATCCTGAATGCTCTTGACGAACGGAGGCGTTTCGGATAAATTTACTTGTCAAGCCATTCTGGGGGTGGCGCACGCAGGGTCTATCCTGAACCCTACCTCTTCTCCACAAGGAGCTTTTCTGTGGCAAAGTTTTCAGCTTGGTTTAAAGTAAAGGGAGTCCTAATTTGCATCGGCGTTATCATCTTATTAGCCTTCTACAGCTATTTTATCCCCGATACGGTCCGAACCAGGATAACCGACGCCCAGATGGCGAAGGTCGATGGACGGTTCATGATCGCAACCGAATACCGGCCGTTCGTGAACTATGACGCGAAGTACCGCTTCAAATTTAACTCGGGTACGATCCAGAACGAAGCCGTCAGGCTGAAGGGGCGGGAAGCCACGATCAGGAAATATGGGTGGAGGGTCCCGCTATTTTCCATGTATGAAAATGTCGTTTCCATCAAAGAAGTAAAGTAGGTTGTAAACTCCTGCAAAGCAAAGGGAAAAGGAATCCTTCGGCCAGTTTCCAATTCCAGGAACCACAACATCTTGGGGGTGGTCTTGGAGTTCTAAAACCGTTGATTACGTGCCAATCTCCGCTCTTCGGCAAAATATCTCAAATGAAAAGTATATCAACCCTTTTGATGATTACGGATACAAACCTACACCCTTTGGCGGATTATGTCAGTCATTGAGTACAGGAAGGAGTCCTCAAGATAGTCTCCCCCTTCTAAGAAGGTTTTCCTTCCGAGGTTCTTCAACCGTGACGATTTTCTCAAGAGTTTTGAATTGCCGAAAGAAGTTCTCCCCAGCCAGTGGGGAGGATGGGAGGGTTAGGGAGCCAAATCCAGACTCTTTCGTAAGAATAAATCCCTTTATTAAGAATATTGAAAATGCCTCCCTCTGCCTCCCTGGTTCCCAAATTGCTGCTTGGTCTACCTAAAATGGAGGGACAAAATCCCACACGCCCAGATGAGTCACAATGTCGCAATACTGCAATATCGATATTGGGCACACACTGGCCGCGACGTAAGCCCGGTCGGTGTTTACTGACTTGTTCTACCAGTAGATCATTTCATAGTCCTTCAATCAGCTTGTAATACTCCTTGATTGTACGAATGGATTCCATCGTGGTATGGAACAAGATCCAACTGAGAACAAGGATTCCTATGGTGAGTCCGATCTTCCATGCCCGCGTCGTTTGTGGCCGCCACCAAATCAGGGGCAACGCCAGAGGCCCCACTGAGCAGACTGCGATGATGATAAAGGATTTTCGGAAATACCATTGAATCTTTTCTTCTGCAAAGCGCGGGGGGGTGGAGGCATCCAGAAACTCACCGCAGTGTTTACACTTTATAGCGGCGTCTTGAATATCTTCAGCGCAGAAGGGACACTTTTTCATTACCATCTCTCTTGGTAGAACAAAAATTATACTGCAAGCAGTAATTTCTGAAACTTTATCCCCAAGAGCACTTTCTGTCAATAACAATTCGGGCTTCTCACCATTCTATCTATAAAGCGAATCATTATGGACTTCTTATAGTTTTTCTTACTTTCAGGACATCTCAGCGGTTATAAACTTTTTATTCTATTTGAATAATTTGTCAAAAACGAAATGTTATATTGCGTTAGTATTATTCCGTAGGGTTATTATTATCGATGATTCACGCTCAACACTTTCCATCTGAAAGATTGTATAAACTAGGTCGCTTCAAGGTTGAGGTTGAGGAAGAAAGAGTGATTTCACGATACTCCTTTCTTTTCCTTCCATATCTCCCGATCCACCACCCTTACTATCCTCAAGAACTCCTCCTTCATCTTATTTGGTCACTGAATCCCTCTCCCCAAAAGTTTGTTCTTTAAGGTTTTTTCTGAGTAATCCACAAGTAGATGTTGAATAGTTGTCGATTCGAGCTCTCTCCCTCTTGATAGGTGCCATCCCCACCATTTTGCTTAGAAAATAGGCACACGTAAGTCCTGGAATAATTTGTAAATCTAAAGAATTTTCTTAAGCTCAAGCAACGAACGATCCTACACTATGCTTAACAATTACCAATCCATCTTTTTTCAGTCGGGAAACCGCCTCGGATACAGCCGTACAACCAACATCGAAATCTTGAGCAATTTTCTCCCGATACAATCTCTTGCCTCTCTTCAGCCTGCCAGAGAGGATCATTTTCTTCAGTTGGGCATATACCCGTTCTGAACCTAGACTTCTTTTGATCTTTCGGGGAAAGATTTCCTTGAGGACTTCATCGGGTATTCTGTTTCTGGATTTTTTCATTCCTTCCGCTTTGACCTTGACGGTTTTAATCGGCTTCACTTCCTTCCTATGATTTAATTTAAAACTTTTCATAGCTCAAAGTTTCGTTGTCGGACACCCAAGATTTTGGCTAACCGTGAAGGAGTAAGAAGTTTTTTCACCTTATACCGACTTTACGTCTTGCGGTAAAAAGGCTTAATGTATTCGTATGCTGCATTAATTTCTTTTAGTTTTTCTTCCGCTTTTTTCTGAAGGCGTGGATTACCAACAAATCGGTCAGGATGCCAGACGTTGGCCAAATCTCTATAAGCCTGGTTTACTTCTTCCTGTGAGGCATTTGGTTTAAGTCCGAGTATTTCAATACATCGCGATATTTTGTCTGGTCCTTTCTCCTTTTTCGCCTTACGCAAAAACAAGAAAATGTATATTATTACAAAAATTATTATTCCAATTAGGATATTTCTCATAATTCTTTCCTGTTTATCTCCCGATCCACCACCTTCACCATCTCCGGGAACTCCTCCTTGGTGAATATCCCTCATGGGCGTACAAGCGATTTGTCATCTTGCCCTCGATTCCCACACTCACCTCCGATGAGGGCGATGATGATAAGGATAATGGTAAGGGCGGTGGTAACGATAATAACCACCATAGTAGTATGGATATGGGTAGTAATAGGGATATGGGTATAGGTATCTGTAGAAATAGGGGTATGGGTAATAATATGGTTCAGGATAGGGTTGCTTACCGGGGGGCGGTTCAACTCTAGCATACTGACTTTCGATTTCTATAAGGAGATCTTCAAATACCTTCATTGCCTCAGCCTCGCTCATGGCTATTTTGCCGGAATCGGCTGCCGCACCGATGGCATCTTGCAGTTCTCCTATGATATCAGGCGTCACCGGATAATCAGCAATCCACCCGTTTTCGGGTGCAATGCCTACCAAGGCCAACATACTCTCGGCTTCTTCCTCGTTCTTAGCCGGTCCTATTCTTAGTGCATCAGCCAACTTCATCGCAAAAAAACCTTCGCGGACTAAACTTCGTTCAATTGAACGGGATCCCGGTTTGGTCTGCTCCGACTGTGAATAATACCCTCCCTCTACCGGAGGACTAGCGCATTGGGGGTTAGCAGCTACTCTATCTTGAACAAAAGTGATCCGACAGGTAGAACCAGAGCCACCAAAATGGTACTCCCATGTTTCAAGAGTTGACCCATTAACGGTCTTATAAGTGATAAGGTCTGTTCGTCCCCACAAAGAAACCACTTCTTCTTTCGTCATGGCAAGTTTAATATCTGAAACATGGCGAGGGTGGCATGAAGAAAGAACAAAAATAAGAACAACAAAAAGAAATGGACAGATAATTCTTTTCCTTTCCATCTCCACTCATCTCCTTTTCACAATCTATTCTTATCAATATACCTTATTTCTCCATTCTTTTCATCTTCCTATCCACCACCTTCACCATCTCCAAAACTCTTCCTTGCTAAAGATCCCCTTCTCCACAAGCAACCTGGTAAGGGCTTCCTGTTGGACTACCTGTGGGCCGTGGGGTCAGGCATAGGTAATTAAGTTTTTATTTTCCGTCTCTTGTTCTCGAAGAGATTGTTTTCAAGGGTGGTCACTTCGGCCTGCAATTTCTTATCCTCCCCATCCTTCATTCAGAGGCCCCGGCCCCATGCCGGTGTCGAGAAAATAGAAGAGCAGTCCCATCAAACTTGACATGTCAAACTCTTTTGTGGATGACACCTTAGCTTCCTCGCAGAAATTCATAATTTTATGAATGTCCCTATTCTATTCTGCAAAAGAATTCAGTTTCCTACAGGGGAGCTTTTTTCTCTGAGGGTATCTTTTCTTGACACATAATGTCATTTCGTGGTATCTCCATTCCGCTTAATAATACTCGGCCCTCGGAGTAATTTTTAAACTCCCCCAGAGGTAGCCTACAAATCATCGTTCATATGACACCAGATAACTGGCAAATCCGTCGGCTTGAACACTCTTTATTCGCTTTCACACAAAGATGGAAATGTCAATGAACCCTTTTTAAGAAGGTTTGAACATGGTTGATCGCCAGATATCAGTTTCCATTGGAATGAAGTTTCGGCACGTCCGAATGGCAGAGGCGTTGGAAAGAAGCCAATTCGATGCGCTCATAGCGGGATCACCCGAGAACGTTCTGTACCTCTCCGGCGCCTATAACCCAATCAGAAAAATCATTCCTGAGAGACCTGCCATGGTTCTATGGCCAAGAGACGGCTCCCCATTATTGATCGCTGCGGCCATTGAAGAGGTGTTTCTCCGGGAACGGTCCACGATTTCGGACCTGAAGCTATATCAGGGTGCCACAGAAGCCGCTGTATCAGTACTCGCTGATGCTCTTAAAAAGCGCCGGCTTTCGGCGACGAGGCTCGGTGTCGATTTGGATGGAGTATCTGCCCATTTCTTTCGTGAACTCATTCGAAGAGTGCCGGAGGCTGAGTTCGAGGACTGCTCGGGTTTGTTTTTAGAACTCCGTGCCATCAAGAGCGAGGAGGAAGCTCAAGCTCTGTGCCACGCTGCTCAGGCCACTGACCGTGCAGAGTGGAAAGCGCTCGATGCCTTCCAAACTGGCTGGACCGAGACGAAGCTCGGATTTCAACTTCGCCAAGCACTGCTGGGTGAAGGGGCTGATACGATTGCTTTCCTGATACTTGGAGGCGGCGTTCGGGGTGTTGCTGCGCACGCACTCCCATCGGATACTCCTCTTGCGAACGGAGAACTCGTTCGATTTGATATGGGAGGTTTTTTTGCAGGCTGGGCCTCCGATCTGGCCAAATCCGCCTGTGTCGGTGAACCCTCTTCTCGGCAAAGGCAGGTCTACCGGACGCTTCGGCAAATTCTAAATGACCATATTGCTCGAATCCGCCCTGGAAAAACGGCAGGTGATCTTTTCGAGGCAGTCGTCTCCGACTTTCGACGTGCTAGCTTGAATTTCAGCGCGCCACATGTCGGCCATGGGATAGGGCTCAGCGTCCACGAATGGCCGATTCTATCTGCCGGAAATCCAACTGCTATCCGTTCTGGTATGGTTATTTGTGCAGAACTGATCTATGTTGAACAGGAACTCGAGCGCTACCACCTCGAGGAACTCGTATTCGTTCGAGATCGAGAGACTGAGGTCGTCTCTCGAAGCCGTCCCAAGCAGGAGGAGATTCCTACGATAGGATGATCCCCTGATCATGAGAAAGGAGAAAAATGATGAAAATTGCAAGTCGTTTAGGTTTGGCTGGAGTGGTCGTTCTCACTTTAATTGTTGCAATGCCTGTGGTTGCAGCAGAAAGCAGCAAGAAAATCAGTCTTGGACTAAGCTACCAGGCCGCGCCCTCCCCAAGTGACCCATGGCACCATATGGGTCTCAAATGGCAGTCATTGCTGAAAGAGAAAACCGGCGGAAGAATCGAACTTCAACTCTTTGGGGGCGGGCAGCTCAGCGGTGGCAACCAGCAGAAAGAGATCGAACTCGTTCAATCCGGAGTCATTCAAGTTTCGATACTACCCACCGTTACCCTTAGCGTCATAGACCCGCGATTCCTCATCGTTGGACTCCCGTGGATTGTCCCTACAAAGGCAGTCGCTGACAAGTTGATGGATGGGCCAATCGCTCAAGAGACCATGACCTGGCTCAGGGCCAAGCAGTTGGAGCCGATTGCTGTTGCCTCAAACGGTTTTCGCCAGCTTGCGAATCGGAAGCACCGGGTGGCGAAACCAGAGGATCTGCAGGGTTTGAAGTTGCGAGTTCCAGGCAGCAAGATGCTGGTGGAGGCGTGGAAGGCACTGGGGGCGCAGCCAGTGGTGGTCAATTTCGCAGAGCTTTACACGGCACTTCAACAGGGAACGGTCGATGCAGAAGAGTTGCCCTGGGTATATAAATTTAGCACTAAATTCTACGAGGTGGAAAAATACGGGACGGAACTCAACTATTCTTTTGACCTCATCTACATTCTTTTCAACCCGGCATTGTGGCGCAGCTTCTCGCCTGAGGATCAGGAGATTCTTCGCTCAACAGCGCAACAGGCCGCAAAGGATGAACGCGAATTCCTTGAAAAGTCCAACCAAGAAGTCATCGGAAAGCTTAAGGCCAACGGCATGGAGATCGTGATCCTCACTCCGGAACAGCTGGCCGCCTTCCAGGCGAAGATGCCACCTGTTTATACACAATTCGCACCGACTATTGGTCAGGAATTAATCGATCGATTCCGTAAGGGGCTGTAATGGAAGCAGACCGGCGGTTAACCCTAGAGGAGTACGTGCTGGCCATTCTCCTCATGCTGATGGTCGCGCTTAATTTTACAGGGATACTTTGTCGATATTGGCTCCACCTCTCGTTGTCTTGGATCGAGGAAATCCAGCTGGGACTCTTCGTATGGGTCGTATTCCTTGCTGCAGGACTCACCGTTACACGCAATATCCACTTGGGTTTCTCAGCTCTTGTCGATCGACTCCCATCTCGCGTCCAAATGGCTTTCCAGGTTGCTGGGCGTTTGTTCTTTCTATTCTTCTTTGCCTTGCTTGCCTGGTTTGGGTCACGGATGGTGCTAAATGAGATCATCAGCGACCAGCGAACACCAGCTCTAGGATGGCCGGAATGGATGATCGGCGCTGCCGTCCCTGTTGGGGCGGCAGTCGCCGTGGTTCGGATTGTCCATTGGTTTGTCCACCGGGGGAGATCTTAGATGGAGACCCTTCTTCTCTTCGGCTTGGCCCTCCTTCTTCTTGCCTTCAATATCCCGATCGCGGTTGCCTTAGGAGTAGCTGCGATCACGACGGTCTGGGTATTTGGAATCGTTCCTCTTGATCTGCTCCCAAGCCTCGCATACGCAACGGTTTCAAAATTTACGATATTGGCAGTCCCCTACTTCATTGCCGCAGGGTATCTCATGGAACGCTCGGGGATTGCTGCTCGCCTCATCCGGATGGCCGGGTTGTTAGTGGGAGGTCTGCCCGGGGGGCTCGCTTATGTGACGATTGTCGTCTCCATTTTTCTCGGGGGAATCTCCGGCTCTGGGACCGCTGACACCGCAGCCTTAGGCGCAATCCTTATCCCTGCCATGGCCATTGCCCGATATCCCAAGGAGTTTGCAGCAGCATTGATCGCATGTGGGGGAAGCATTGGCATTATTATCCCTCCGAGTATTATATACGTGCTATATGGTAGCATTACCGGGGCCTCCATTGGAAAGCTCTTCGTCGCTGGAATTATACCGGGAATTTTGATCGGGCTTGCTTTGGCAATCCCAAGCTATCTCAGCACCCGTCACATCAAGAGCCCTGGATGGCAACGGGGCTCACTGAGTGAATTACTGACCGCAACGCGCGATGCATCGTGGGGTCTGATTGCTCCTATCATCATTCTCGGCGGTATCTACGGAGGCATTTTCACGCCAACGGAAGCAGCGGGTTTTGTAGTTGTTTACGCCCTGGTGGTTGGCACGGTCATTTACCGGGATCTACCCCTGCGAACCCTTCCACGCTTCTTCGCTGACAGTGCTCTCATCACGAGTATGGCACTTGTCATTGTCATTGGTGCCAGTCTCTTCTCCTGGGTCATCACTCGTCTCGGAGTCTCAGCGGAGATCATCCGTGCCGTCACAGCCTGGTCCTCAGATCCAATGGTCATCATTTTCATCATAAATGGAATTTTGTTAATCGCCGGCATGTTTCTTGATGCTGTTTCGATCACCTTTATATTTGTTCCCCTCTTTCTGCCTCTGCTCCAGACGCTTCACATTGACCTGATTTGGTTCGGCATTTTGTTCACGGTCAACATGGCCATCGGCCAAGTCACACCCCCTGTTGGCATAAACCTATACATCGCAACGGGTATCGCAGAAGTTCGTTTCACGGGGGCCGCCCGGGCAGCGGTGCCGATGCTTATAGGGGAAACCGTCGTATTAGTATTGTTGATCCTTTTCCCAGGGCTCTCACTCTGGTTACCCAATGTCATAGGAATGCGTTAATCGGGGGTAGGTGCGATGCTGAAATATGTTCAGTGTGGAATGCTTTTGGACGGAAGGAACGAAGAACCCGCCTCCAAGGTAACTCTTGTCGTCGAGGGAGAACGGGTGCGCGAAGTCGAGGGGGGCTGGCAAGGATCCGACAATAAGCCGAACACGGAGGTGGTTGATTTTAGAAACTTTACTGTTCTACCAGGGCTCTTCGATGGGCACGATCACCTTGACATTGACATGGGAGACGGCGAACCTGAAGCCATGCAGGATCCACAATGGCGTGCCATCAAGGGCATCAAGAACGCGCGGGCAATGTTGGCTTCTGGTATTACAACGCTGCGGAGCGCCGGAGAGAAGCACTACCTTGGCCATCATCTCCGTCGGGCGATCGAGACAGGTTGGGTCCCAGGTCCTCGATTAATTCTCTCAGGCCTTCCGATTTGCTCCACCGGTGGGCATGGCTGGTTTCTGGGAATAGAAGCCGATGGGCCGGAAGCGGTTCGAACCGCTGTGCGAGAAAATATTAAGACCGGAGTGGATATGATAAAGATGATCATCACCGGTGGAGTTACCACTCCCGGCGGCACATTGGTTCGCACATGTTTTACGGAGTCGGAGATCCGAGCCGCTGTCGAAGAATCGCATCTGGCAGGTCGGCGCATAGGTGTCCACTGTTACGGTGGACCAGCAGCCACCTGGGCTATCGAGGCAGGGGTCGATATCATCGAACACGGTACGTTTCTTACTGATGAACAACTCGACGGTATGGTTCGTCATGGAACTTTTCTGGTTTCAACATCGAGTGTCATGCGTGCAGCAGCAGAGGCCCCGCATGTCGTACCCTTCATGCGCAAACGCTTTAGACAGGTAAGCGAGGAATATGTGGATCTTATTCGCAGGGCAAAGTCACGGAAGATTAGACTTGCAGTGGGCTGCGATACCCACCATGCTTCCATCGTTGAAGAGATTGAAACCTTGATCGAAGCGGGCTACAGTCCAATGGAAGGAATCAAGGCTGCAACATTAGTGGGAGCCCAACTTTGTGGTAAGGAGAATGAGCTAGGTACTTTGGAACCTGGGAAGCTCGCCGACTTCATCGCCGTTGAGGGTAATCCTCTCCAGGCCCCAGCCATCGCACTACGTAAGATAAAGGCTGTATTCAAAGGAGGTGTGCGGCAGGACATCTCATGAACCTTCCGACTTTCCGACCCTCCCTACCGGCAGGATGGAAATTCAAGAAATAATAAACTCAAGAGGAAAAAAGCAAAATCAGTTTTCCAAGATAGACTTCCAGAAGCACTTCCACCATTACCCTGATGTCTGAAATATCCGCACTCGTTATTGAAAGCAGGGAGTCATGGCCTCCATGGTATCATCGATATTCCCCTGAATATCCTTCGCGGTGACAACGGTTCGTCTCTGAACGCTCTCCATGTGGTCAATGGCGTCCTTCACCTTCCATTGATCCTTCTTCGAAACCGAAAGAGACTTCAGGCTTCCGATAATTTCATTACCATCGCAGCGGAATCTTTCTCCACCTTCCTTCCTGTAATCGAGTTTTACTCTGTTCCCTTTTGAGTGCCGTATTTCAAATCGAAATCAATAAAAATGGGTGGGAAAAGTTTCTCACAGTTGGTGGAAGCAATTCGGAACTTTTGGGTAAAACGTTTCCACTTTTCATGGTGTCGATTTTCACAAACTTCTATCTGAAAATCTATAACTTATTGAGGAACTTACTGGTTTCCAACACTATTCTAATGATAGCGAAAACTGGCATGGAAAATGCTGACTTTATACTAGTTCCTTATAGTTAAGGAGGAGGTGTATCATGAAAGAGAGAGTAAGACTTTTAATTATTGTACTTTTAGGTATCTTCCTTTTTATTTCCGGAAGCGTAGTTTCGACCCAAGCTTTCCCGTATTCAGTACTAATGGATGAATTCGGTTCCGGGTATTATAGAGATTTGGACCCTACACACGATACTTCATGGCAAGTCTGGAACGGGCAAGTACAAAAAGACCCTACCTGGACAGACCACGAAAGCCTAATCTATATTGGGCCCCGGACTGGTACTACGGCAGCTTATCGTGACGTTCTTGCATATGACCAAAACGGAGCAGAATCGGATATTGTGCGCTTCTATGACCCTCCCAACGACTCGGCTCATACTTGGGTAATTCTCTATTCATCGGATACGAATGGCGGTTCTCTTGCGGACACCGGTCTCCCAGATAAGGGTACCTGGAACGTCGTTCTAAGGGTCCCAGAAATTGATGGAACTTTTAGTTGGGCTTGGCCTAACGGAGGAAACGAGTTTATGGTATTTAGTGAAGGCCATGCAACCGTTCCCGAACCCGCTACCATGCTCCTTCTCGGGTCTGGGTTAATTGGACTTGCAGGATATGGGAGAAAGAAGTTCTTTAAGAAGTAAATCAATATTTAATCAGAGGAGGGAAAAGGCAGGGGCAATTCGGCTCTGCCTTTTTTGTTTATTTCCTTCGGTAATCATCGATTTTCAAATCATCTCGCCGTTGCAGAGTAGTAGTGAAAGAAACAACCCTATCCTGATCTTATTCCCCTATATTGCCAGCAGAGACTCTCACTCCGAATTTGCTATCTTTCGGATAGGCAAGAAACCCATTCCCTACGGGTGTGCCGTCGCCCTTGAAAATTCTCACCCATCCTTCATTCAAAGGCCCCGGTCCCATTCCAGTGATGATTTCAGAAATGCCGTCCATCTCCATATCTGCAGCGGCTACATAAACCCCAAACCTATTTTTCCCTACCATTTCATGATTAAAGATTTTCCCATGATGGGAATCCGGATAAGCTATAAATTGAATTCCTGTAAATGTTCCATCTCCGCGATATACCTTGACGATCGGAGGATTCCTCGGATCTGGACCTGCACCGACAATAATCTCTGCCTTCCCGTCTCCATCAACATCACCTGCAGCGATGTTAGCACCAAATCCTGCTTTCTTCTCCTCAAAGGTCACAATAAACTCGGCCATCAGTGAGCTAATCTTCCATCGGCCAACTCCATCTTGCGTGTCTAACTTAAAGACTTTGATCTTAGCGGGGGCACATGGGTCTGGACCTGGGGCTGTGATTAGTTCCGGCAACCCGTCTCCATCTGCATCACCCATGGCTATATTCGGAGTACCTCGGTAATGCTCCTTTTCGTACGGATAGATGATAGCGCCTGTATCTATTAATCTTCCACCAATGAGCTGGAAAACCCTTACACCACCCAGCCCTCTTGAAACATGATGGCAATTAGCCGGGAACTCATTGCATTTATCAAAATCGTCCTCATCATCCCCTTTATGACTGGGGTAAGCATAAAAACCGATAACTACATCTTCCACCCAATCGCCATCGATATCACCCGCGGCTACAGTGAGGCCAAATCGGCTCCTGTACTCTGTCTCAGTTATAGCAATTGGAACCCCGTCCTTCTTAAAGATTCCAAGAATAGCAGGGGATCCGTGGAGCCTCCAACTCATCCCTCCAATAATCTCATCAATTCCATCTCCGTCGACATCCCCGGCCGCGATGCTGGCACTCGATCTCGAATCAAAAGCCTGGAACTCGCTCATCAGGTCCCCATTAAAAAGAAAAGTATGAATCATGGGTTTGTTTAATGGTCCCGGTGCAGTCACTATTCCTGGTGTGAGTCCGGGATTCTTATGAACGGTCAGAGTGGCTGTGACCTCATGACTTACTACTCTGCCCTTCGCTAGAATGGTTACCTCATAATGACCGGGCAGGAGCCATTTGGATGTATCCAGAGCGAAAATGACGTCCTTGGGGAGCGATACCTGATTGGCACTCAGGTTAGCCCGCATTTCCTTTGGGACGCCAATTACCTCAAGGTTAACTGTGCTGTCGAAGTTATTCACCGGGGTAAGAGAAATTGTGTAAACGGCCTCGTCCAGCTGTTTGATTGTCTGAATCGCTGGAGTGACAGTTATTTGAAAGTCG
>Ga0315282_10011682_pt1 | contig 13546 bp, 14 predicted proteins | sample YL17G07_20_MG_FD_203693 | JGI IMG/M metagenome (GOLD analysis project Ga0315282, IMG submission 203693) | Sediment microbial communities from Yellowstone Lake, YNP, Wyoming, USA - YL17G07_20 | ecosystem: Environmental > Aquatic > Freshwater > Lake > Sediment | place: USA: Wyoming | collected... | reverse complement strand
GCACCCCGCGCTCCTGCCCGGCTAAAGCCTGATTTCCAGATAACGACAGGTTTTTTGCGTCCTACTTTCGAGGCGGCCCTGAGAAGTTCCCTCCCCCGCGTAATACCCTCTGTGTACGCACAGATCACTCTCGTCGAGGAGTCTCGGCCAAAATAGGAGATATAATCGAGAAGGTCGAGGTCTGCTTGATTCCCGCTGCTGATAACGGTGCTGAATCTAAGCCCCCTAACACTTCCCCCGGCAATGAAATTCTCTGTGGCCCAACCACTCTGCCCGCAGAAAGCGATACTTCCCGGTTTGCCATCTGCTTCCTCCAGTTCAACAATGGTGTTCAGCCGTACATCCGGGCAAAAAATGCCCATGCAGTTCGGTCCTACCACCCGCATCCCGCTGTTGCGCGCAACCCTGAGAACTCTTTCCTGCAGAGCCTTCCCCTCTTCCCCCAACTCTGCAAAACCGGCCGAATGAACCACGACAAATTTGATTCCTTTTCTGGCACAATCGGTCACCACGCTCTCTACAGTCGCCGCCGGGATAGCGGCGATGGCTAAGTCTATGGGCTCATCAATGTCCGACACAGAACGGTAACATCGAACCCCGTCTAATTCAGTACAACTTCTGCCTACGGGATATTTTTTCCCCCCAAAGCCTTGGTCTCGAACCCTCCACCAGATAAACCCGCCCCCCTTGCTTAGGTTTTGGGAAACACCAATGACTGCAAGGGAGCGGGGTCTGAAAAGAAGATTGAGATCTATCCCTTCATCCATCCAGTTCTCCTCTCTCAAGGTTTTTCCTTTCTGCGAAGGAGTGTGGTTACTTCGGCTCTTCAAGAAAAAGTTGAACCTCCCGGAAGAGCTGCAGGCGATTCTTCTCCATCACAATACTGTGGGTTCCTTCCCCGATCATGACCAATCTCTTAAGCGGAGTGTTCTTAAGGCCTGCGAAAACTGCCTGAGCCATGTAGGGTGGAGTATCCACATCCCATTCGGCCACGACCAGGAGCGTGGGAACAGTAATTCTCGCTGGATCGTAGTGTGGCTTGCCGGACATCCAGTACTTCCGGAGGTCCTCGAAGACCCCATTCGGCGCCCTCACCACAGGCGGTTTCTGCCCGGCGCCAACCGGGTCCGGGCTTACCGCCGCTTCCCACCAGGCGTCAAACCAGGCGTCTAACAATAATTCTTTTTGCTTCTCAGCCGCCACTCCCCGCACCAATCGTTTCTTTGCCTCCTCCTTGGCCACCGTTCGGTAGGCACCAAGAGGACCCCAGCTCCCAGCGGGCGGTGGATCCTTGAAAAGCCAGAGCGGCCCATAGAGTACGAGGCGTTCCACCTTAGCATTATTTATTGCCGTATAGGCACCCATGGTCGCCGTGCCCCAGGACCAGCCTACCAGATTAATCCGCGGAACTCCCCGGCGGGCAAGAATATAATCGACAACCGCTCCGATATCCCTGACGGCAACATCCGTATTTACGATGGGAGGATTCTCGGCCGGCGGGCGACTCATCTCTAACGGCCGCGTCGAGCGACCGTAGCCGCGTAAGTCCATGATATAGGTATCCCAACCGCGCTGAGCGATATAATCCATCCACGATAGGCCGTCAAGGGACAAATCGAATCCGGACTCGGAGCAGTAGGTCGCCCCGTGGACAAAGAGTACAATTCTCTCTGGGCCGAACTTTGATATGCCCGCGGCATGTTTGTTACGAACATGAAGCTGAATCCCGGGATCGGAGCCCGGCACCATGATGGTTTCGGTAACGATCCTGGGTGGCTGGGCCAAGGTCGAGGGAGCGAAGAGCAGCATGAGGGCGATTAGCAGCAAACCAATAAATCTTGTCTTAGCAGTCTTCATACGGCACCTCCTTAGCTCTATTTTCCTACGCATATCCATATTGAATAATTTTTCACTGGAAAAATCTCCGGGAAAACGCCTCCTACAGGTTTGTCATTCCCGCGAAAGCGGGAATCCAGTAAACTCGATAGGTTCTGGACTCCTGCTTTCGCAGGAGTGACGGTTTTGAGACTTTTTACGAGATCATCGCAAAAGCCCGGCCATTTGTTAGAAGGTTGCTGGAAAACTGGAAAAGGAGGCTTTGAGCGCGAATTATATTTTTTTCGGTAACAGCGCTTGGCACTGGCCGTTGCGACGAATAAGGAGCAACGCGTCTGGCCAGGCCTCCGAGATGTGAGGAGGCAAGAAACGCCCGAAAAATCTGTTATTTTTCAGCGGAGCGAGTCCATAGCGTTGTCGAAAAAAATATCTTGAGCGGCCAAAAGCCGACTTTTCCAGCACCCGTTAGGGTAGAGTTCATTTCATACCATCAAGAAACCACCATCAATATTGAAGGCCTGTCCCGTGATGACGGACGCTTCACGGCTGGCGAGATACACAGCGAGGGGGGCAATCTCGTGTGGGTCGAGACGGCGGCCGATCGGCGTCAAACCTGCCTCAAGTTCCGCGACCGATAGGCCAAGACGCTTCGCCTCATACTCCACACGCAAATTATTCATGCGCGTGCGCACAGGCCCGGGGCAAATGGCGTTGACCGTGATGCCCTGCTTCGCCGTCTCAATCGCCAGCGTGCGCATCAAGCCCAGAAGTCCATGCTTGCTCGCCGCATAAGCCGCGCCGTGCAGCAAACCAACCTTACCGTTGACCGAAGAGGTCATAAGGATGCGCCCATACTTGCGCTCGATCATCGAGGGTAACGCTTTCTTCGAGAACAGATACGGCACAGTGAGGTTGATGTAGAGCAACGTCTCCCAGAAGGCGTCGTCGTAATCGACCACGGGTTTCGGGTTCGCGCTGCTGCCTATGCCCGCGTTGTTCACGAGGATGTCAACGTGCCCAAACGCCTGGGTCACCCGCGTCCACACTCGCTCGGCGGAACCGTTTTGGCTGAGATCGGCGACGATGCTTTCACATTGCCCGCCCAGCCCGCTAAACTCTTTTTGCAATGCCTCCAGCTCCTTCGCTGAGCGTCCCACAATAGCGACTTGCGCGCCTTCCTCTGCAAAAGCGCGGGCGATGGCTTCGCCGATACCCCGGCTTGCGCCGGTGACGAGTGCATTTTGGCCTTTGAGTTTCATGCTTCCCCTCCCCAGGAAGGTTTACTTTACTTTACACCGATGGTTTCGCCAATTTCCCTGAATTGGGCATCCTGTGAACTCGGGTTCGAGTAGTGTGAGTATACTGAGAAGACGATTATGGGTCAAGGGAATTTGACCCAACCTTGCCGGACTTATTCAAGTCAAGCCCTCTCACCTTTGGGTAAAGTAATCATTGACATCCTAAAAAAGTAATGCTAATTTTTATTTGTAATGATGATGACCGGAGGTAAGGTTGTGAATAGAGCAAAAATTACCTTTAAGGGACAGGTTACGATTCCCAAGGTAGTTCGAGATTCCCTGGATATCAAAGAAGGGGATTCCGTTTTGTTTGTCATGGAGAAAGATCATGTCGTTCTAAAACCCCTTAAGAAAAAAAGGTTAAAAGACTTTTACGGGGTCCTTCCGGCAACACGGCCCTACGCGGGTATCGAATCGGTTCGAGAAGAGGTCCGTCATAAATTAGCGAGACATCTTATCGGGAAGGAGAAAAAATGAAGGAGGCCCTTGTCGATGCGAACGTCATCCTTCGATACCTGACCAAAGACCCTCCAGCGATGGCTGAGGCCGCCCTCAAGATTTTTAACGACGCCACAAGTGGTAAGATATCCTTATTGATTATTCCCATTACAGTAGCGGAAGTCGTTTGGGTATTGGAATCATTTTATGAATACTCCAAGCAACAAATTGCTGAAACGATGACGCAGTTTTTGATCTGCGGGGGCCTTGAAGTCGAAAGTTTGGACCTCTTAATGGGAGCGCTAAGCCTTTATCATGAGAAGAATCTCGATTTCGCGGATGCCATTTTAGCCTTAACGGCTTTGCGGAATGGCCCGAAGGTGATTTACTCCTTTGATCGTGATTTGGACCGCGTGGACGGTATTAAGAGGTTGGAACCTAACCTTAGGAATTGTTAGATTTCCCCGGTCTATTTCCAGAATTATTATTTTGTTCAAACGATCTTCTAAAGGGATCCCCTCCGGCCATTATTTGGTCGGCGTCGACCTCCTCCAACCCTGCCCAAAAGAAAAGCCCCGGCCAAAGCCGGGGCTTTTCGACAATAAGCTTGGCGTCCCCAACCGGACACCTATGGAATTGTCAAAAACTCATCCTACGGATATCATTAAACAAATGAACCGGAAGATATTCCAAAATTTTACGCTTTCGTTCAAAATCCGCAACTATGAAAAATCCTTCCTGTCCCATTGTACACTATGCATTTCTCCTTTCTTTTTGGTAATTCCAAAGCCGGCTTGAGGGTTCTGCCGCACCTCCGGCAATAGTTATCAAAGCGCATTTGGCCGCAGAAAAACTTCCCATCAAATTCCGGAAGCCAGATCAGGACAAAATGGAAAGACCGAATGCGCAAGTCGCAAGGGCGCGAGGGGGAGAAGCAAGGGGCGCGCCCTTGGAGCATAGGGAAAATGACCAAATATGGCAAGGCCCATGTGGAAGAGGAACAGGTTCACCCCCCTTTTCCCAAGCTTTGAGGAGGGTTTCAGCGCGCTTATATTTTGTTAGTATCCGAATTATTCCGCTGCAGTAACCGATGGCCTTTCTCCGTCAACCGGTGCTTCTGCAACCTGCTGTTGGGTTTGTCGGGGATAGTCATTTCGAGCACTGCGGCAGAAAGGGTCGGGTGGAGATATCGCTTTCTGAAGTCCTTCCTATCCTTGATGCCGATTGCTTTCTGGATGGCTTCCCGACCCATTTCCCCTTTTACCGCAGCGGCGATCCGGACCACTTGGGGGGTAACTTGGGGGGGCACTTGGGGGGTAACCTCCCCCCCCAAGTCAACCTCTGACGTTTTCGGGACCTGGGCGGAGACGGCTTTCTTCTTTATCCGCGTGATAAAACAACCCATTTCGGAAAGGAACTCCGGCTCGAGGTCATATCCTTTGCAGGCCTCAAGGATTCGCAAGGTGCCCGTGCCCCGGTGTTCAATCAGTCGGGCCCGGTAGAGCGCGTGGGCAAGACGGGGATTACGCGGATAAGACGCGTGCTGGCGATAGAGGTCTTCTATGCTCAAATGCGGCGGCAAAATGCCGGGATTCCAGACTTCCAGACGATCTTCGAAAATGCGGACCTGCACCGTTCCCACGCTTGCATAATTTCATGGTGGCCTCCTTGCACCCGGAACGTCCCCTTCGGTATCTTCCTTCCAAAGCGATAATATCCCCGCGCATGGGAGAAGCGCCCACAAGATTCCCTCTCAGAGCACAAGCAATTTCTTGAGAATTTTCCTGTTGGATCCGAAAGTCATAAACGCGAACTCTTCCAAGGCGAACAGCGAAGCGTCGGTTAACTCAACCAAATTTTCGATGTACAAAAAAACACGGAGGAAAAGAGAAAGATTCTCACTCAATGAATTTTGAAAAAATGCTTGAAAGACTCTTACCATAAAAAAAGGATTGTTTCTCCATCATTCCTAAAATTATCTTTGAAGCATTTTTGGAAATGGGCTAAATTAGAAAAAAATAGTTAGAATTCCTGATCCCCCCGGGGGTAATCAAGTAGAACTGGTGGCGAGGCAGAAAAGGGTGTTGCCTCAAGAAAATACAAGACAAGGAGGAGGATCAATGAAGAAACCTATTTTAATCTTAGCAGTGATCTTGATGGGCACAGCGCTTATGTTCTCGGCCTGCGGGGAGGCCAAAGAAGAAGCAGATGCGGCGCTGAAAGCGGCGGAAAAAGCCATCACTGAGGTGAAGGCGGATGCGGCCAAATTCGTGCCCGATCAGCTCAAGGGCCTGGAGGCAGCCTTGAATTTGGCCAAGGATAAATTCAACAAGGGAGATTATAAAGAGGTTCTGGCAGAGGCGCAGGCGATTCCGGCGAAGGCCAAGGAGGTCATGGCTGCAGCCAATGCTAAGAAAGAAGAGCTAACGAAGGCCTGGACCAACCTTAGCCAAGAGGTTCCCAAGCTGCTCGAGGCCATCAAGAGCCGAATGGATATCGTCTCGAAGAGCAAAAGGCTGCCGAAAAAAATAACCAGGGAAAAACTTGAGGAAGCCAAGTCTGGGCTGGATACGATTGTAAAAAGCTGGGCAGAAGCGGAGGAAAGCTTCAAGGGCGGAAACGTGGCCGAGGCAATCGCCAAGGCCAGTTTTTTCAAGGAAAAGGCTGCTCAGATCTTACAAAGCCTGGATGTGCCGCTGCCGGGGACCCCAAAGTAAGCACGAAGAACTGCGCTCCAAGCGAGTTGTCTTGATCGGTTTTTGGTCGTTGGTGGGGGGGGCCGGCGTGACTATTGAATCTTGCAAGAGAACAGGTTCCCCACCCTTTTCCTCGCCCGGATCGCCAGACCCCGATAGCGACGGCCTCACCAACGAACAGGAAGTCGTCCTGGGCACCGACCCCAACGACCCGGACAGCGATAACGACGGGATCCGGGAGGGTTGGACCCGGGCATAGTCGCCCGGGTCATCGCTTCCATTCCGGGCAGGGCCTTCAAGAGTGGGGGCCTGAGGACGGCAATGCTCGCCCGGCTGAAGAATATCGAACGGGCCACCGCTGAAGGGCACATCGATGCAGCGGTCCAGGAACTCAACAACCTGCGCCGTCACATGGACGGCTGCCCGCCGAAAGCGGACAGGCGGGCAGTAAGTTTTTTTTACCTTTCTTGAAGGGGGCCCATCGAAGACTAACCGTACATTCATCTGTGCGGGCTTTCCAGTTCTATCTGGAGGGCTTCGAGGATCCGGCAAACCATTCCGTAATAACCAATCGTCGTGGTAAGCTCCACAATCCCTTCTTCATTCAGGAAACCGCGAAGAGCGGCGAAGGTACCATCCTTCACCCTAATATTCCTGGTAACTTCATCTGTATACTGCAGGACTGCTCGTTCCTGCTCATTGAACTTCCCGGAATTTTCCCAATCGTGCAGGGCATCAATCTGTTCCTCTCTTACTCCCATGCGCAGGGCGAGGGGTACATGATGGGTCCATTCGTATTTTGCCTGGTTTATATGGCCAACCCTTAAAATGGCCAGCTCCCGCAGGGTAGAAGGTACAGTCCCCTGAAAAAGGATGGAGTTGCCTAACCTCAAGAAATAATAGCCAACCTGGGGGCAGTGAGCCATTGCCCTGAAGACATTTAGGACACGAGACCCATTTTTCTCCATCTTCTGGAACATCTCCCGGATCTCTGGGCCCGCCTGTTCTTTATTCAATAGACCCACTCGGGCCATCCTCTTCCTCCTTTTCTTCTTTGGAATTGTTTCTGGTTCGCAAACAACAGGGTTGCCCTTTTATTTGGCGAATAATCCTCTTTCCCCGGAATATAGATCCTTATAAAGAAAGGAATAAGCCTATTGCCTGACCTTAGCCGATCTTCGCACACTGGCCGCCATCAACAGGCAGGACCGCTGCCGTAATAAACTTAGCCTCATCCGAGGCCAGGAAAAGAGCTGCATAGGCCGTATCCCATCCGGACCCCATCCCCCCTTTTAGAGGAACCCTACTATTCCGCGCTTTGACCAGGTCTTCCTTCTTGATCCCCCGCAATCGGGAGATCCCTTCGATGGCCATGGGGGTGTTCATAAGGCCCGGCATGATGGCATTTACCCGAATTCCTTTGCCGGCATATTGCATGGCCATGGAATGGGTCAAGGCATTGACCCCAGCTTTTGAGGTCTTGTAGGCTAACATGGAAACGGCGCAGACCGCTGCCGCCGAGGAGATATTCACGATGGAGCCGCTGCCCTGCTTCTCCATGTAGGGCAGAACATACTTGCAGGTCAAAAACATGCTTTTAAGGTTTATATTAAAGATCCGGTCCCATACTTCTTCTTTTAGCTCCACCGGCCCCCGATCATCCCCGCCGACCCCCACATTATTAACCAAGATGTCAATGCGACCGTAAATCTCTGCGCACTTCTCGGCCATTCGCCGGCAGTCCTCCGCACGTCTGACATCAGCGGCAAAAACGATTGACTCCCCTCCTTCCTGTCCGATCATCGATTGGGTCTCCTGAGCGGAATCCAGGCGAAGATCCACGAGCATAGCTCTGGCTCCAGCGCGTGCAAATAGTAAGGAAATCGCCCGCCCATTTCCAATGGTATCCCCTGGAGTTTGACCTGAACCTGTGACAATGGCCACCTTTCCCTCCAAACGCTTATCCATTTTTCCTCCCTTTTGAAGAATCATTCAAATCCCGTCAACCTATCAGACCATGAAGAGCATTTTCCCCGTCTGTTCATTTGTAGCCATGTAGGTTTGCACATCCAGAGCTTAATCAAGCGGGAAACCAGACGATGGCGCCCCTGCGGAAATAAAAAAGCCCAGCTGAGGGGCTTTGCCCTATTGGGCCCACGCGAGTCGCGCAAGGATGGAAGGGAAGAATTGACAAAAAAGGAATTACAGATTTCCAAAGTCGGAAAAGAATCGGGCAGTGGATAGAGCCACTGCCCACCCACTGCCCTAATTAGAATCTTTAGGTAAGCCACTGGTTTTACCAGTGCGACTGGAAAAGGTTTGACCGTTGAGGCCTAACATCCTCCTGTGGCTTGATGAGGAAGGAGAAGCACACAGGAGGATGCTATGGCAGAGGTGAATCAAGGCTATCAGAGTTTATCCCATTCCAAATGGGATTGCAAATACCATGTTGTGTTTATCCCCAAAAAGCGGCGAAAGGTTTTGTTTCGGCAAGCTCGGCGATCCTTGGGGACGATTTTTCATGCGCTGGCTCGGCAGAAAGAATGCCAGATTCTGGAAGGTCATGTGATGGCCGATCATGTGCATATGTGTATTGCCATGGCTCCCAAGTATCCCGTTGCCTCGGTGATTGGCTTTCTGAAGGGGAGGAGTGCCATTGCCGTTGCGCGAGAGCTTTTTGGACGGGAGCGCAATTTCACCGGGGAGCACCTTTGGGCTCGGGGATATGCGATATCCACCGTTGGATTTGAGTTGGAACAGGTCCGCCCATACATCCGCGACCAGGAGGAAGCGGATGGATCGAGAGAACCGTGCCCGCCCCCAAGAACGAATCATCGAAGGGACCGTCAGCAAGGTCTCAGATGGGGATACGATCCAGATCATCACCGACAACTAGACGAAGCTGCGGGTCCGGGTGGCCGGCATCGATTGCCCGGAGACGCCGAAAATTAACCACAAGACCGGTCAAGCGAACAAACCCGGGCAACCCTATGGTGAGGAAGCCCAGAATTTCGTGAGTAAGATGATCCTGGGGAAGCGGCTCAAGCTGGCCACCTACGGACCAGATCGGTACAAACGGGTCTTGGCCTTCGTCTTTCTTGGCGACGTGAACGTCAACCTTGAGCTTACCAAGGCAGCGTTGGCCGAGGTTTATCGGGGACAGGGTGCGGTTAAAGCCCACCGGCAGCAATTGGAAGCGCCGAGAAAGAAGCCAGGGCAGCCCAAAGGGGCATGTGGGCACAAGGGGAGAAGTATGAGAGCCCAGCGGAGTTCAGGAAGAGGATTAGGATACGGGGAAATTGAATATAAGAGTCATCTCCGGCGGCCAGACAGGGGTTGACCGAGCGGCCTTGGACGTTGCCCTGGAATTGGGTGTACCCTGTGGGGGATGTTGTCCGAAGGGAAGGAAAGCTCAGAATGGGAGAATTTACGCCCGGTATCCCCTCAATGAGACAAATTCTGCCAGATACCAGGTCCGGACGGAAAAGAACCTCCTGGGATCCGATGGGACCCTTGTCTTGACAGAAGGAAGGCTGACCGGTGCCACCGCTCTTACCGTGAAGCTGGCCCAAGAATTCAAAAAGCCTTACATGGTGGTTGACCTTGACCAGGGCGGAAATGCGGTCAGAGCTTGGATGGAAGCTCATAAAATCCGGGTCCTAAATGTGGCTGGTCCTCGGGAGAGTAAATGCCCGGGGATTCATGATAAGGCTGAGGGGTTTCTGAGGAGGGTCTTGGGGGATCAGTCATTGGGTGTAAAAATCGGAACTTAGGCCATCAGACAATTTCAGACAACAGATGGACTTCTTCCTGAAAGACGTCAGTTGAATGATTGGGGCAAAAGGTGTAGATTTCAATTAGTAGGAATGGCCTATTTTGATATTGCCAAAACACATTACTCGCGACTAGAATTGATTGCCCCATTTGGCTAATTGGAATAAAGGAATAGAAGTACACCGAGACGAGTTTGACGGTTATAAGAAATTCATGTGACAGGATCTGTATTACAGCCATAAAAACCCTGATAGGCTTTATGCTGATTTAGACAAAATCGGCTTTCATATCGAGTCCGCCGATTACCGGGACATCGGCAATGAGATATTCCTTGGGTTACGGTGAGCAAGCCGCTGACGAAGCGCGTTCTGAACCTTAGGTGCTGATCGGTGAAACTATTTTATTCTTCAGGGCAAGGTTTTTGACATTCTTCCGGGGTTTGAAGACGACCGAAGGTGAAAGCTCCTTGTCGTAGATAAAACCTTCGGCCTCACTGGTATTGCCGTATTTTGCCTGAAGTTCTTCGAGCGGTCCGGCATCTAAGGCCCGCATGGGACAGCCCTCAACGCATACCGGCTTATTGCCTTCGGCTATCCGTTCCAGACAAAGGTTACATTTTTGCATTCTGGCGTCTGCTTCCGCGCCGAACTGGGGCGCGGCATAGGGACAGGCATCCCGGCAGATTTCACACGCGGTACAGGCATCTTCATCGACGACAACAATCCCGTCCTGTTCCCGCTTGGTGATAGCCCCGGCAGGACAGACTTCAAGGCACGCGGGGTGGGCGCAATGGTAGCAGGCAGTTGTGAGAAACGCCACAAAGAGATCGGGGAATTTCCCGTATTCCAAGGCGATAACCCTTCGCCAGCTTGCCGGGCCAGGGGGAACATCATGCCAGTCCTTACAGGCCACAATGCAGGCATAGCAGCCGGTGCACCGGGTCTGGTCAAAATAGAATCCCATCTGCATATTTCTACTCCTCAGCTTTTTCTGCCCGAATTAGGCATGTTATATTTCTCAACTTGCACCAATGCCGTATTGCCGCAGAAGCCCCCGCCCGGCGACGGTTCGTCCGAAATGAGAACATTGGGGCACCCGCCCCGGTCAATACCATTCTCATCGGGACTATACCAGGCGCCTTCCGGAATATCCACCACGCCCAACATAATTCTCTCGGTTACCCTTGCCGGCAGAACAGTCTGTCCCCGGTCATTGAACACACGAACCATGTCGCCATCCTGTACCCCCCGGGAGGAGGCATCTTCACTGTTGATCCAAACCGCCTGCGCCTCAAGTTCCCGCAGCCAGGGGTTGGTGTCGAATTTGCTATGCGTCCGCCTCAGGAAATGGGTGGTAATGAGCTGGAGGGGATAATTTTTTGCCAGCGGGTCATTGAGACTCTCCCAGGTCTCAATATACTTGGGAACAGGCGGCAGGTTCGGATTCCCCATATCGGCCAGGGTTTGCGAGTATATCTCGATTTTTCTCGACGGAGTGAGAAAGGGATTATGTTCCGGGTCATTGATGTGTCTTTCAAAGGCGATATAGTGCTTTGGAACTTCCATCTTGCAGATACCCTGGTCTTTGAATGTATCGTAATCTTTAATCGCTTTCCATCCTTTGACCACCTCTCTCAGCCATTCCTCCTCCGACCGATAGTCAAGATCCGCAATCCCCAGCTTGGCGGCCAGTCCCGTCGCAATTTCAAACTGAGACCTTGATTCGCCGAGGGGATCGATGACCTTCTTCATATAACCATAAAATGGATCCAGATTGCCGATGGTCAAATCATTTCTCTCGGCAACGGTGCATTGCGGCAGCAGAATATCGGCAAATTTGGCGTTGGCCGTCATGAACTGTTCCTGTACCACCACGAATTCCAGCTTCTTCAGGGCCTGGATGATTTTGTTGGTATCGGGGTATTGGTTTACATAGTTGACGGTCACCATGTAAAGCAGCTTGTAGTCCGAAGGATAGCCGCCCTCTCTGCCCCGAAGAATAGCATCAGCGACGCGCACGCGGCATAAGTAGGCCGCGCTCGGCCCGCCAAAGTAGTAGTGCCCTCTTGCCCGGGTCGGAGCACTCCGCTCTCGCCTTCGTTTCCAGTATTCCAGGGAATCCTTTCTCAGGGGGGCCGCTAGGTCAACCGGGTTACGCCCGCCCGTCATGTGCAAGGATACAAATTTACCGGGGTCAAAGGGCGGCACCGGCCCCCCCGTACTGCCAACTCCCGCGCTTCCACCCCGTATGCCCAGGTTGCCGGTCATGGCGCTGAGGGTGGCCAGCAGCCGGTTGAATTGCTCCCCGTAGGCCGTACGCGCCGGTGCCCAGCCGTCCATGATCGCCGCCGGTTTGGCGGTCGCATATTCCCGGGCCAGACTGACAATCGTCGCTGCCGGCACGTCGGTGATCGTTTCGGCCCAACTGGGGGTCTTAGGGATACCATCTTCGTCACCCAAGACATATCTTTTGAATTCATTAAAGCCTACCGTGTATTTGTCCAGAAAGGCGGTATCCTGGAGGTTCTCCGCAATGATGACATAGGCCATGGCCACCAGCATGGCGGCGTCCGTGCCCGGCCGGATGGGTATCCATTGGTCGGCGATAAGGGCCGCCGTCTCGCAGTATTTGGGATCGACCGAGACGATCCTGATGCCAGCCTCCCTCAGTTGACTCATGAAATAAGGCATCTTACCGTACTGCCGGGTAACCACCGGGTTCCATCCCCACAAAACGATCAAACGGGAACTGAAAAGGCTCTCCCGGCTGCTGGTGGTGGGTTCGCCACCGCCATAAATGATCCGGCTTGCAAACACGGTGGCCTCATTGGAAAGCGTGCCATAGACTCCCGTGTACCCACCGAGCTTTACCAGCAATCTGTCAATCAACCCCCCGTTGTGAAGGTATCCATAATCACCCAAAGAACAAAGAAGGATATTGGCGTGTGCCCCGTACGTTTCCTTCACCCGTTTCAATTGCGCAGCAATCGTTTCCAGGGCCTCGTCCCATGAGATTCTCTCAAATTTCCCCTCGCCCCTTTCCCCCGTTCTCCGCATGGGGTATTTCAGGCGGTTGGGATCGTAGATATACCGGCGATATGCGCGCCCCCGCAAACATGCCCGGTATTGAGGCTCCTCACCATTGTCGGTCTCAATCCTCGTAATTACACCATCCTTGACATGATACTTGAGCACACATGTATTGAGGCAGTGGTCGGCACATACAGAATTTATAATCTTCTCCGCCTCAATCAGTTTTTTCATGATCCTCCCCTCATTAAAAATGCAATGCATGTCGCAACGTAACAAATAATGAGTTTATGTCTCCTAATCCACCATTTTATCGCGACCTTTCCCATATTGATTTTTCAATGTGAGCCTGTCTAATTCACCGGTTGGTAAATAAGGCAACGCCTCGACAAAATCGACGGACTTCGCGGAGATGGCCTTGGCTGCCTCCAGAACCAAAGGGACCTATCTGAATGCCTTGTATCATCGGCTGGTG
>Ga0315282_10011681_pt1 | contig 13546 bp, 16 predicted proteins | sample YL17G07_20_MG_FD_203693 | JGI IMG/M metagenome (GOLD analysis project Ga0315282, IMG submission 203693) | Sediment microbial communities from Yellowstone Lake, YNP, Wyoming, USA - YL17G07_20 | ecosystem: Environmental > Aquatic > Freshwater > Lake > Sediment | place: USA: Wyoming | collected... | reverse complement strand
GACGGGAAATTTCTTGGCATCATCACCCTGAAGGAAGTCAAAAATGTTCCGAGAGAGGATTGGGGAAAGGTGAAGGTGTCAGGGGTATTCGTGCCCCACGACAAAAAGTGGGAGGTGTCCATGAATGATGACGTAATCAAAGCCAATATTGTCGCCGTTGGAATCATCGAGCGTCAAAAAATTGGTCACATCACCTTTGGCCAATGGATTAAACCGGGAACAATTGTTTCCATCCCCACTTTAGCTATCGCTACCCTCCTCATCTATTTACAATTTTATTAATATCACCCTCAATCGTTGAGAAAAGATGTGATGAATTTTCTTCACAAATAAAATAAGATTCTCTTTCCTAAAAAATGTGATAAGATAATTTTATAAATCTAAATAAGGAGGGTGATGTATGAAAGCTTATCGTTGGGTTGTCATTGTCTTTTTATGTTTCTTCTTACTCGGTTGTGCAAAGGCAAGAACCTATTCTCTCTATCTTCGTTATCAACCCAGTAGAGATTTCCCCTCTCTTCAACAGAAGATTGGCTCTACCCTTGGTATTGTCCCTTTTAGAGACGAACGGCCGGATACGTTATATATTGGAATTCATACACCCATTCAGGGAGTTTCCAGTTATTTCAAAAGTGATCCCTTTCCTTTAGAAAGGGCGATCATGAAGTCTCTTACGGAGGTCCTTTCCCTTCAGGGCGTGAAAACGGTTCCTATCTCAAGCTGGGATGGGAGACCAGAATCTTTGAAGGCCATGGAGACCGATTCCATCTTAATGATCGAGATTAAGAAATTTTGGACAGAGGGAAGGGCTGTTTACTTCAAGACCAATGCAAAGACGTCCATTCACTTTGTCATTCATTTAGGGGTGAAGAAGGAAGGGAAGGTTTTTACAAAAAATGTGGTGGTTGAGAAGGAGATGACAGTTCTCAGGTTGGCGCCGGAGAAGGTAGAGCAGACGATCAACGGAATTTTGACTGACATTTTCGATTCCTTCTTTACTGATCCTTATTAATAAAATCCTAATATTAAAGGAGGGAAAACCATGCAAGTATTTTACTGGATAGTCCTTTTAATCGTAATTGGTATAGCCGTCTTCGCTATACAAAATTCGAATGCTCCCCTCGTAACGATCAAATTGCTCCTATGGAAATTTGAAACTTCACTGGTCTATACGATCTTGGGATCGATCGGGTTGGGAATCTTCATCACCCTCCTCTTTTGGATTCCCAGGACCATTCGGGCTTCCATTCGGAGGGGAAAAGCACCTCAGGATATATCCTCGACTTAACCCTTACCTTTAGACGGGCGGGAAAAGGGATATAAATTATGAAAGGATTCAGGCTATTTCGGGTATTAGGGATACAGATTTCTTTAAATTACACCTGGTTCATCGTCTTTGGATTGATCGCCTGGAGTCTGGCCAGTAGCTATTTCCCCTCTCAATATCCTGGATTGAGTCGATCAGCCCATTGGACTATGGGATTTCTTGCGGCTGTCTTCCTTTTCCTCAGCGTCCTGGCCCACGAAATTACCCATTCTTACATCGCCAAGAGGGAAGGGATCGAAGTCAAGGAGATCACACTCTTCATCTTTGGAGGAGTCTCCCAGTTGAGCAAAGAACCAGAAGATCCAAAGAAGGAGTTTAAGGTGGCCATCGGTGGACCCATTTCCAGCCTCATCCTCGCTTTGATTTTCTGGGTTCTATCAAAAGCGACTTCCCAGGCCCCAAATCTCATCCTCTTCACAGGTCTCTTGGGCTATCTGGCGTTTATCAATTTGTCTTTAGCGATCTTCAACCTGATCCCTGGATTCCCGTTGGATGGAGGAAGGGTCCTTCGAGCTATTTACTGGAGTAAGACTGGCAGTCTGAGAAGGGCAACAATGATTGCCACAGATACTGGGAAGTGGATTGGAGTAGGGATCATTCTTTTGGGGCTATTTTGGGTATTGACGGGGAATCTTCTCGGCGGTTTCTGGTTTGTCATTATTGGAATCTTTTTGCGCTCTGCTGCAGAAGGAGGTTATCAGCAGGTTGTGATGAAAGGTGCCCTTGAAGGGGTGAAGGTGAAGGGATTGATGAGCCGAGAAGTCATTTCAGTTCCACCCTCTCTTTCAATTCATCGGTTGGTGGAAGACTTCTTCCTCACGCACAAACATGTCACTTATCCCGTGACAGAAAATGAGAGAATTGTCGGAATCATCACATTGAAGCAGGTAAAAGAGATTCCAAGGGATCAATGGGTGGAGAAGATGGTGAAGGAGGTAATGGTGCCCATCAGAGAAGAGATCATGCTTGATCCAGAAGGGGAAGCGGTGGATGCTCTTCAAAAAATGATCCGGACCGGAGAGGGGCGCCTTCCCGTGGTCAAAGATGGAAAAGCAGTGGGGATGATCACCCGGAAGGACATCCTTAATCTACTCGAGATCAAGACAGATCTGGCAGCGTGAAAACAAAAGGACAGGGAAAAGGACCCATGACATCAATGGGTTGGAAAAAAGGGATCATGGAAAAAGTCCATTTGCTCTTATCTGTCCTAAAAAAGTTTGATAGTGACCACGGGTTTTTTCTTTCCGCTGGAATCACTTTCAACCTCCTCATCTGTTTAGTTCCGCTTATTTTATTACTATTAGCGTTGGTGGGCATCTACCTTTACAGTGATCGAGAGGTGTTAAATCATATCCGTCGTTATTTTGAGAACGCCGTTCCCTCCTTAGATCCGAGGATTATGAGGAACGTTTTGAGGATCATCCGGGATCGCAGGATCGTCGGGATATTGGGCATCGGAGGATTAGTCTGGACCTCCACATGGGTCTTCAGTTCCTTAAGAACAGCCCTCAATATGATCTTTCAGGTCGAAAGGGATCGAGGCATCCTCCGAGAGAAGGCGATCGATCTTTTCATGATCCTTTTGGCAGGGATCTTTTTACTCTTAAGTATGATCTTCACATCCGGAATCACCTTCATTCAAAGTTACCGTTTTGGCCCTTTTCTGTCTCTGGGACCGACCCTTCGATTCATCCTGAAATACATCATTCCCTTCTTCTTCACTTTTTGGATGTGCTTTTTGATTTACAAAATCATTCCCAATAGGAAAATCCAATTCAAGACAGCCCTTCAAGCAGCCCTCTTTACCAGTCTATTGTGGGAGGTAGCAAAACAATTGTTTGGATGGTATGTCCTGCACCTGGGAAGATTTTCTATGGTCTACGGTTCTTTAAGCACTTTGGCAATATTTTTCTTCTGGATTTACTACTCCTCAGTCATTCTCCTTATGGGAGGAGAGGTTGCCTTTTTATTGGAGAAAAGAGGAAATAGGACCAATGGCTGAGGCAAAGCAAAGAAAGACGAAGATTGTCTGCACCATTGGGCCGGCGAGCGAGTCGCCCCAGATCATAGAAGCCTTGATCACGGCCGGGATGAATGTGGCAAGACTGAACTTCTCTCATGGAACCCAAGAAGATCATTTAAGAAAGATTGTCGCCATTCGTCACATTGCTGAGAGATTGAAACAGCCCGTCGCCATCCTTCAGGATTTGGCCGGTCCCAAAATCCGGGTCGGCGAGATGATAAAGGGAGGGACGGAGTTGAGACGAGGGGAGAAATTTCTCCTGACCAATCGGGAGATCGTAGGTGACGAGAAAGGGGCATCCGTCACCTATCCGTCCCTCCCCAACGAGGTAAAACCAGGAGATCGGATTCTTCTTTCAGACGGAACGATTGAGCTTCAGGTCTTTAAAAGTGACGGTCAAGATATCCAATGTGAGGTTGTTGTGGGAGGTGTGTTAACTTCACATAAGGGAGTTAACCTTCCAACTGGAACCATTCTGGCGAAGGTCTTCACAGAAAAAGATCATGAGGACCTTCTTTTTGGCATTCGAAAGGGGGTGGATCTGATCGGCCTCTCCTATGTGAAGGAGGCCGGTGACATCGAAGCTGTCAAAAGGTTTTTGAAAAAGGAGTCAGCCAATATTCCTGTGATTGCCAAGATTGAAAGAAAAGAGGCGCTGGAGAAGATCGATGAGATCCTGTTGCCCTCTGATGGGATCATGGTTGCCCGGGGAGATTTGGGTGTGGAGACCCCGATTGAGAAGATCCCCACTGTTCAAAAGATGCTAATCCGGAAGGCCAATGCCTTGGGGAAACCTGTGATTACTGCAACCCAGATGCTGAAATCGATGGTTGACCACACACAGCCCACCAGAGCAGAAGTGACCGATGTGGTCAATGCGATCTTCGATGGAACAGATGCAGTCATGCTCTCCGAAGAGACCGCCAGCGGCCGGTTTCCTGTCGAAGCTTTACAAATGATGGATAAGATTGCTCGAGCTGCTGAAGAAGAGTTTCCTTTCGATCAATTTTTAAAAAGAGGGTTCGATGGGATATCCGATCTACCACAAGCAATCAGCAATGCAGCCTCCTTCTTGGCTGAGCAAGTGAGGGCAGTGGCGATCATCACCCCCACAGAGTCTGGAAGTACAGCACGATGGGTATCAAGACTTCGTCCCAGACAGCCGATCCTCGCCTTGAGCCGCCATTTATCCACGGTCAGAAGTCTTAACCTCTGTTGGGGTGTCTATCCTGTTCTCGTCTCTGACTGGAAAGATACAGATGAGATGCTGGAGAGATCGAAAAGGATGCCAAAAGAGTTAGGGATGGCCTCAGTGGGAGATAGGATCGTCATCATTGCCGGGGTTCCCATCAGCATTCCCGGCACCACCAATCTTATCAAGGTTGAGGTCGTGGAATAGATAGCTTGGAGTTTAGTTCCTCCTTCAATTGATTGGCTGAAATAAAATGAATACCCTGCATACCTAAGGAAACTGCTACATCCACATGTTTCTTCATATCGTCGATCAATAGGATCTTTCCTGGTTCGACAGAAGCCCATTCCGTGGCCTTCTGAAAGATATGGACATCAGGTTTTTTGAATCCAACCTCGTGAGATAGAATCCATTTATCAAAAATATGGATGACGGAGAATTTTGAAAGGATGTAATCGAAATGAAGGGGATTGGTATTTGAGATCAAACCGAGTCTCTTTTTCCCTTTCAAAGAACGGATTATTTCAGAGACCTCTTTATTTTCAATAAAGATATCATTCCAGATGGGGATAAATTCTTCGAAAGAGAGGGAAAGGTGAAGATATTCCTTCAGGGATTTAAAAAATTGGAAAGAGGATACCTCCCCGACTTCATAACCATTGACAGACCCTTTTTCAAAATCGAAGAGATAAGAGAATATCTTTCGTGGATCCTTAAATTCCTCTCTTTGAGAGAATCGGGAGAGTTTTTCTGCAATCTGGTAGTGGTTGAAGGGAAGGATCACATTGCCTAAATCGAAGAGAATGACTTTAATGGGAGATTGATTCATTGATGCCCCCTCACCCCGCCCTCTCCCCTCGGGGGAGAGGGGAAGGGTGAGGGGAAAAATACTCTGCGATCGACCGAGTCAAAGCAGGAATCGTATATTCTTTGGGTCGAATCCGGACCCTCATTCCCCATCCTGTTGCGGTGCGTGCAGTGATTGGTCCAATACAAGCAATGGCGATACCGTCCAAAAGTTTTTTCAGATCCTCTTTTTTAAGCAGCTCAGCGAAGTGGTTGACTGTGGAAGAGGAAGTGAAGGTGATGACGTCGATTACTCCATCTCTGAGGAGTTTCTTCAATCTCCTTGATCCCCCTTTTGGCTTCACCGTTTGGTAAGCTACGACAACATCGACCTTAGCACCCATCTTTCTCAAACCCCGAGGCAGGACATCCCGTGCCTCCCTGGCACGAGCCAATAGGATTCGTCTTCCCTTGACAGCCATCTGTTTGAATCCCTCGAGGATCGCTTCGGCAATAAATTCTTTCGGCGTATAGTCCACCTGAATTCCCCTATCCCTTAGTTGATAGGCTGTGGCTGGCCCAATAGCACAGACTTTTAAAGAGGAGGGCAGATAACAATCCTTCCCTCTCTCCCTCAACCTTTCAAAGAAAAAATTTACCCCATTAGCGCTAGTGAAAATGATCCAGTCATAGGATTTTAATTGATCGATGGCCTGGTCAAGTCCCTCCCAACTGAGCGGTGGGACGATCTCAATGGTGGGAAATTCGATGACCTCTGCTCCCAGACCCCTGAGTCTGGTTGCAAATTCAGAAGACTGTTCACGGGCTCGGGTGATCAGGATTCTCTTCCCCCTCACCCCACTCTCTCCCCACAGGGGAGAGGGGAAGGGTGAGGGGGAGTTGTTCTTATTATTTGTTCTCATATCTTAAATTGCAGGGCTTGATCTTTGGTAGATTTCCTTAAGAATCTCATCCGCTCCTTTATTTAAAAGAACATTTGCCAACTCAATTCCCAGCGATTCCGCTTCCTCAATCGTTCCCTCCAAATGATGGCGGATGAATCTTTTTCCGTCGATCGTTCCCACCACCCCATCGATTTGAAGGTTGGGTCCGACTATTTGACCAAAGGCTGCAATTGGAACCTGGCATCCTCCCCCCAATTTCTTTAGAAATGCCCTCTCGGCAGAAATGGCAATTGCCGAGGGTGGGTCATTAAGGGATCGAATTTTTTTTTCAACTTCCTCATCGTCCATCCTTGTCTCAATTCCCAATGCCCCTTGTCCAATAGCAGGAAGAGAGATTTTAGTGGATATGATTTCCGTAATCCTCTCCGCGAGACCCAACCTCTTCACTCCTGCATAGGCCAGGATAATTCCATCCAAGTTCATCGTCTTCAACTTCTTCAATCGAGTATCTAAATTCCCCCTCAAAGGAATCATCTCAAAATCGCCTCTGAAATGGAGCAGTTGGGCTTGCCGCCTCAGGCTGCTTGTCCCGATCTTTGCCCGTTGAGGAAGATTCTTTAACAGAGTTCCATCTTTAGAGATAAAGACATCCCTTGGATCCTCCCTCTTTGTAATAGCAGAAAGATGGAGACCTTTGGGCAATTCAGTAGGGACATCTTTGATACTATGGACTGCGAGGTCAATTTCTCTGTGAATCAAAGCCTCTTCAATCTCTTTGACAAAGAGGCCCTTTCCTCCAACCTTCGCCAGAGGAGCATCTTGAATTCGATCCCCTGTGGTCTTGATTTTGACCAAAGTCACCTTGAGATGGGGATGGACCTGAATCAATTTTTCCTTTACCCAATTGGCCTGGTAAAGGGCAAGTTGGCTCCCGCGAGTTCCGATTCTGAGTTCTTGTGAAGTCATTCGATTTTGAGCCCCATAAGGAATTCAGCGCGCTGATTCAATTTCAATCATCCTTTTCTTTCCCTTCGTCGGATATTTCCGATGATTTTACCGGAAGTTCGAAAAGGGTCCGGAGGGCATCGATATAGAGGTCGGCCATTGCCTCCTCATTTTTCTGTTTGAGCAGGGTAAGGGGATCATGGAGGATCTTGTTAATGATAGCAGAAGTGAGAGCTTCTAAGGATTGCCTCTCCTTGTCTGAGAAGTTAGGATGGATGGAAAAGGTTTTTGCCAACTCCTTGTTACGGATTTTATCAAATTTTTTCCTTAAGGCAACGATGGTAGGAGTAACCTCCAGGGATTGATACCAGTTGACAAATTTAACGACCTCATCTCGAACAATGGCCTCTGCCTTTTGAGCTTCCTTTTCCCGATCCTGAATATTATCATTGGCCACTTTTTGAAGGTCGTCGATATTGTAAAGGTAGACGTTCTCAATATCACCCACTTTTGGTTCGATATCTCGAGGATCAGCAATATCAATAAAAAAGATGGGTTTCTGTTTTCGATCCTTGATCACCTTGGCGACTTCTTCATGATGTAAGAGATATTGTGGAGAATTGGTAGCGCTGATCACAATGTCCACCATTCTTAAACCCCGATGGATCTCTTCGAATGGAATCGGTTCTCCTCTAAATTCCTGGGCCAATGTCACTGCCCGTTCATAGGTCCGGTTTGTCACAAGGACTTTCTCGATTCCACCCGAGACGAGGTGTCGCGCGGCCAATTCGCACATCTCGCCCGCACCGATCAACAAAACGGTTCTTTTCTCAAGAGTCCCGAAGATTTTCTTGGCCAATTCGACGGCGACGAAACTGACTGAGACGGCACTATTACCAATCTTCGTTTCTGTTCTCACCCTTTTTGCCACATGAAAGGCCCGGTGGAGAAGTCGATGGAGGATGAGTCCGGATGTTTTTGCTTCCGCGGCCATGTTGTAGGCCGACTTGATCTGGCCCAAAATTTGGGGTTCACCCACGACCATTGAATCGAGACTTGAGGCGACTCGAAAGATGTGTCTCACTGCCTCTTCTCCGACGAGGAGATAGAGATTTTTCTCAAATTCCTTTAAGGAGAGGCCATGGTATCGGGAGAGAAAGCCCTTCAGATCGAGAATGGCTTTCTCTGTCTCTTGAACAGCTGCATAGATCTCTACCCGGTTACAGGTAGAGAGGATCATGTTTTCTTTCAACGAGGGAAGGGATTTGATTTGGGAGAGGGCCTTCTCAATCCCATCCTCTGGGAAGGCCAACCGTTCCCGAATCTCAATGGGCGCAGTCTTGTGATTTAATCCGATGACAATGAGTTCCATATAAAAACAAAGGTTGAGGTTAAGGTTCAGGTTAAGATTTTCTTGATAAAGAATTAATAAGGGAATTTAACTCTCTCCATATATCCTTAATAATGTTTGAAAAGTCCTTAAATTCTTCTTCAGAGAAATATTTAACTTTGTGCCCGTAAATCAGGTGACTCTTGATTTCCGCTAATGAACCTCTTGCGTTATAGTAGAAATTTAATTTGTCCTTGGTGTGCTTCCTTCCGAATCCTTCTGCAATATTTCCCGAGACAGATAATCCTGAGCTTCTGATTTGTGACGTTAGGCCAAAATCTTCTTTTCTCGGTAGCCTTTCCGTGAGGTTGAAAATTTTAACAGCTAAGTCCATAGATTTCTGCCAAACCGGCATGTCTTCAAATGAATTATATTCCATTGTTCAAACCAGTTTAATCTTACCTTAAACCTCAACCTCAGCCTTAACCTGCTCCTTAATTACCAATTAGAATAAGTATGAAGCCCGGAGAGAAGGAGATTCACTCCCAAAAAAGTGAATAGGACAGCCAGAAATCCCACAATGGACATAATGGCGGCCTTCCGGCCTCTCCACCCCACGGTCAGACGCTGGTGAAGCAGTGCTGCATAGAGAAGCCAAGTGATCAGTGACCATGTCTCTTTTGGATCCCAATTCCAATATCGTCCCCAGGCATAGTTTGCCCAGACCGCACCCGTGATGATTCCCAAGGTCAAGAGGGGGAACCCGAACTTTAAAGACTGGTAGTTCAAATCATCCAAGATCTTCAGGGGAGGAAGCCTTTTTGTGATAGCTCCCATCCTTTTCGATTTGAGCTGGTTCTCCTGAATCAGATACATTACTCCGCAACAGAAAGCCAGAACGAAGATGGCGTTGCCGAGAAAGGCAAAGATCACATGGAAGGGATGCCAGAAGCTCTTTAAGACTGGGGCCAGGGGTAGAATCTCTTTGGGTAGAGCGAAAGCGAAGACCATGAGGATGAGAGCGATCGGTGTGAGAAAAGAGCCCAAGACCTTGACCTTATATTTCAGATTGGCGATCAGGAGGACTCCGATAATCATCCATGCAAAGAAGGAAAGAGATTCGTAAAGATTGGTGACAGGGGTGTAGCCTGCTTCCGCATACCTCGTCAAAAGAGCAAGAGTATGGGAGGCGAAACCGATAGAGACGACGATCGCAGCTAATTTGGAGAGAGATTCCTTGAGGAGGATGGTATAGATTGAATAGGCCAACGTGCCCAATAAGTAGAAAAGAGATGCAAATTTAAAGAAATAGATATTCATCTTTAGGAGAGGATAAGTTTATTTAGAAAAATTAGGTTTATTTTAACAAGGTTGGAGCATACCGTCAACTGACCGGAGGATGGAGTGTCGAGAGACATAACAAAACTCTTAACTTTTTGGCTGTGCACTTAGCGTTTCTATCCGGGAGAGAAAGGTTCGGCCAAACGACGACTTGTTTCGGCCACCAGGCACCATATCATATCCAGAGGGAGATGGGATTCGATGGTAGAGTCAAATAGGATCCCAATCCTTGGGGGAAATTCTTCATCCCCTTTCCATAAAATATATGCCAATGGGACTTTAGGAAGTACCTCCAAGGCGAACCCTTTATCTCCGTAAAGAATTTCATTACCGCCCAGCTTCTTTCCAGCTTTAAGAAAAGCATCTGGATCCTTTCCGTAAAGGTCTTCCAGTTCTTCAACCTGAAGGCTATGAGGGCCTCGAAAGAATGTAGACCCCCCCTTAAGATCTTTCTCACTGATCCAGGTGTGGGTAGGTTTGATCTCTTTGGCTTCTGTTAAGTAAACGAGGACCATGAGGTAAAAAAAGGGGCGAAGGTCTTCCTCAACAGGTTGGTCATTCCATTCTACCCGCAGGAGCTTTTTTTCTTTTGGTAGGATGAGATACCTCAGATTATAGACAGGCAACAGAAAGCCTTCTCGGGCAGGGTTATAAAGAGCCTCTGTTCTGTTGCAGACATCGGTGGGATGAAGTTTGGAAAGTCTATCCCAATGGAAAAGATCGATGGGCTCTTTTGGGTTCGTCTCCTCTTTCATCCATCCCTCTGCCTATCAATTGAAATCATCATAATTGAATTTTACTCCATTTTCAATGGGAAAACAGCAAAATTAAAATGAGATCCCATTGAGGTCACTCTCCCCTTAATTTGATTGACTATTTTATAGAGGTTTAATAGACTATAGGCCAGAAGATAAATTTTAATCCCAAAACTTTATACAAATAAGGAGGTCCCCATGAGCCCCACAAAGCATTCTAAAACGAGTAAAAGAAAAGGGAAGAAGATGCCATCCAAAAAAGGGGTTGTGGTCATTGAGAGGAGAAAACATCCCAGATTTAATCTTGAGCTCCCCTTAGATTATTTTCGAATAGATGTTAAGGAAAATTATGGAGGAATCGTTGCCAATGCAAGTGAATTGGGGATACTCGTCTATCTACCTGAAAAAATGGCGATAGGGACGACATTGAGCATTGAGATCTTTTATGCAAAGGGTTTAGAACTGGACTCAATCAAAGCCATTGCAATAGTGGTTTGGGCCGATTTGGCTGCCAGGAAAACCTGGGGCGAGCACCGATATGGATTGCAATTCCAATCCATCGACAAACGAAACCTCAGTAAGTTAAAAAATTTATTGAAAGAGGTGGGGAAGACTAAGGATCTGAAAAGGAAAGGGTAAACTCAGCGGATAGCCTGGAGACGAATGAAAACCCCATTTCTGGAAAAGAGTGGGGTTTTTGTTTATCGAGGGGAGTGCATCCCGAATGGTGGGTGGGGATGAATTTAAATGGTGGAGCTGAACGGGATCGAACCGTCGACCTCCTGAATGCCATTCAGGCGCTCTCCCAGCTGAGCTACAGCCCCACAGGTAGTAAATTTAACTGAATATCTAACACAAGAAAAGAAGGGTTGTCAATTCATTTCCCCTCATTTCCCCCCTCTCCCTTAACCTCTTTATCTCTCCCCTTCCGAAGCCCATCTTCCACGGTAGCTCTGCTACGAAGGATGGAGGAGAGGGGAGGGTGGGGGTGAGAGAGAAGGAATTTGACATATGCAGTAATTTTTCTTATATTGGTTTTTGTGCCGGAGTGGTGAAACTGGTAGACGCACGGGACTCAAAATCCCGCGGGGCTTCCACCCCGTGTCGGTTCGATTCCGACCTCCGGCACCAATTATTTCAATAACTTAAAGAATCGCCAGAGGCCTTGCTTTTTCCATTAAAAAGGGCCCGGCTGAACATCGTCTGAACTTTTGAAAGATTTTTGTTCAGACAAGAAGAGATTTAATCTCTTCATCGCATCGGTTGCGTCTTCCTGATCCACAGTGTTGTAGAGGTTAAACATGGAGAGAGTCTTATGGCCGGTGAGTTTCATGATTATCGTTTGATTGACCCTGGCTTTTCTCATGTTGGTGTTAAACGTATGTCCCAAGTCATGGAAGTGGAAGTTTTCGATACCAGCCTTCTCTAAGGCCTTGTTAAACCCCTGTCTGAACTCCTTAATAGGTTTTCCCCTGTAGGTAAACACATAATCGTGTTTGAGGTTTCTAAACTTTCCGGCCCTTTTGAATATGTCCCACAGTTCGTCGTTGAAATAGATGCGTCTTGGCTCAGAGTTTTTTGTGTCTTCCGGTTCAAGATCAAGATACCCTTCCTGCATGTTCACTTTCTTCCACGTCAGTTTTAGAATTTCCCGTCGCCTCATGCCCGTGTAATAGCCAAGGCTGATGATGGGTCTTAGATAAGCTGGAAGTTCAGAAAGGAGCCGGTTGAATTCCTCACCCGAAAAAATCCGGTCCCTTTTGTTATCCTCTTTTAGCATGGTGACCTTCCAGCAAGGGTTCTTTAAAACCATGTCTTCTCTGATTGCAAGGTTGAAAACCCTTTTCATTAGAGCAACTATTCGGTTAACGGTCGCGGGTCTGTATTTTGACCCAAATCTGTGCTTGGACTTAAGCATCCTATCCTGGAAGCTTTCAACCATACTGGGCTTGATCTTGTCTGCTGACATTTTGCCAAAGGATTTTTCCAGCGGTTTTGAAGATGAATGTATGGTAATTCTTAAGGTGTCCGAGTCGGGAAACCAGGCTTATTACGGAAAAGCCCCGGCTTCAGTAAGGGCTTTCCTGTTTGGAATCGAATGTAGAAATGAAGTATCCTATGGACTGAGAACCTTACGCCGCATACTTGATGACCTCTAATTCTGCTGCTGTATCAACTTTCTCAAGGATTTCATCCACACGTTTCATTACGGGGTCATCTAAGAGATATTCGTTGCAGTTCTTACACTGAAGGACAGGTAAATCCTTCAAGATAACAATGGTTGTCTCTTTCACTTTAAAGGGAAGATTTGTAACAATTGACTTCATATTAGACCCGCATACGTGGCATTTCATAGAGATTGCCTCCTTGTTTTTAAGTCTTCTTCCCATTCTTCTGTATCGGGATAATAAGCTGTAACGATCCGAACATTATCTCCCAATACATCCACAGCAAATAGTACATGAAATATGGATCCCTGGTGCTGAGAATAAATAAGATAGCTTGGGAGATATTTATCCTTCGGGTACTCCTCTATGATTTCAAAGGTCGAGACAGATTCAAGGATCTTTTTCCGAGAGATGGATCTGCCTTTTAATCGCATGTTGACATGAAAGGTCCAATGTATCTTTCGTTCCCTGACACACTGTTGAATGAATGCTAATGGATTGTCTGGGACCATGTCCTTAAAAACCATTTTCTCCTCTCTTTTATGAAAAGGAGAAAGAAAGCTCTAAATGTATGAAAATAATAATAACTTATAGAAAATAAGTCAATGAGATTACAGTCCTGCTACATATTGGGCGCCCAAGATCAACCGTTACCAGCTCTGCGCAAAATACGGATGGGCATTCAGCAGCGACATGCCAGATAGATACATCGAACGCAAGGGTATCATCTTCGATCAGATTGCAGAAAAAGGAGACATAGACCAGACCACCAGG
>Ga0315282_10011680_pt1 | contig 13546 bp, 9 predicted proteins | sample YL17G07_20_MG_FD_203693 | JGI IMG/M metagenome (GOLD analysis project Ga0315282, IMG submission 203693) | Sediment microbial communities from Yellowstone Lake, YNP, Wyoming, USA - YL17G07_20 | ecosystem: Environmental > Aquatic > Freshwater > Lake > Sediment | place: USA: Wyoming | collected... | reverse complement strand
CCTTCCTGGAGCGCCGCGGTAGCTATCACCATCTTGAAAGTCGAGCCCGGGGGATACGTGCCGAGGGTGACACGGTTGTAGAGAGGTTTCGACGGATCCTCGTTGAGGGCCCGCCAGACGTGTGCCGGGGTCACGCCGCTGAGGAGGGCCGGGTCGTAATCCGGCGCGCTTGCAAAGGCAAGCACCTCGCCATTCCGCGGGTCCATCGCGATGATGGCACCGCGGCGCCCCCGGAGAAGCTTCTCGGAGAGCTGCTGGAGGTCCGCGTCAACGCCGAGGTAAAGATCGTTTCCCTCGCGCGGCGGGATGTCGCGCGCGCCGTTGTCGTACGCGGCGACAGTCTGCCCGAGCGAGTTCACGCTGAGGAAGCGGTATCCTTTCTCACCGCGTAGGTACGTCTCGTAGATCCCTTCGAGTCCGGTCGTCCCCGTGATGTCCCCCGGCTCGTAGTAGGAACCGTACCGGAGGAGCTGCGATTCCGATATTTCCCTGAGGTATCCGAAGAGGTGGGAACCGCGGATCGAATCGGGGTAGACACGCTTCGTTTCCACCTCGCAGGCGACCCCGCGGAGGTTGTCATGAAGTTCTTCAATGGTGGCAACTGCCTGGAAGCTCACGTCGCGTGTGATCTTCACCGGGGCGAAGCGAGAGCGAAGGCGTCCGAAGGCGATCCGATTCTTGACGAATGCCGTGTCGAGGTCAAGGAGGCGCGCGACAACCGGGAGATTCCGCATGTCGAAGTCGCTCGGCGTAATCGTGACCGAATACGAGGGGCAGTTGTCGATGAGGAGCTTTCCGTTGCGGTCGTACACCCAGCCGCGGACTGGCACCTGGGGGACCGGGCGGACGCTGTTCGCCTCGGACTGCCGGCCGTACTCCTCGTGGTAGAGGAGCTGGAGCTCAAGAAGCCGCACCGCCATGAGGATCATGAACCCGATAACGATTGTCCGGAGGATGCTGCCGCGAATAGAGCCGCCGATGTTTGTGCCAATCACGCCGGTAATTCCCCATGCTCTTCATACTGGTTGCGGTAGTAGGCGAAGGGCATGATGGCGAACGCGCTGGTGTAGAGCGTTGAGCCGATGCCGAGGAAGGAAAACGATGACCAGAAGTTAATCAGGGTCCCCTGCAGGTAGAAGAAGAAGAAAATCGCGTTGTGAATAAGGGAGATGAGACCGACGATGCCGAGAAACCACCAGCTGCCAAGCGACTGTGCTATCTGGTTCTGACGATAGAGGAAACCTGCAAGGAAGCCGGCGGTCGCCTTCGCAAGAAGACCGATGCCGATGAACTCCCCGCTGAGGAGATCGGCCGCGAGTCCGGCGCCCGAACCTGCAATGATGGCGCTCATGTGACCGCGACGGAGCGCGACAAAGACAACCCAGATAAGGAGAAAGTCGGGTTTTACCCCGTCGAGTGAGATGAGCTGTCCAAGAGTCGCCTGGAGGACGAGCGCCGCGACGGCTACAACGACGTACTGCAATATCCACTTCATTGCTCGGATCCCGTGCTTGCTGAAGGAGACGGGAAAGCGGGAGGCGTCGTCACCACGGCGACGAAGACTTCCTCGAGCCGGTTGAAGTCAACAGACATGCGCACCGTAACGCGGTAGAAGAGCGTCGCTGGATCGTTCTCGACCCGTTCGATCACTCCTGTCTTGATGCCGGGAGCGAAGAGCACGCTGTAGCCGGAAGTCTCGATGAGGTCCCCGGCCTTGATGTCGAGTGTTTTCGGTACGTTCGTCATCGCGCAATGGTTCAGGTCTCTTCCGTTCCATTCAAGGATGCCGTCAACGCGGCTCCTCTGGTCGCGGACCGCAGTGCGGAAGTCCCGGCTCGGGACCAGCGTGACGATTGCATATCCCGAGCTCACCGAGAAGACCCTCCCCACGAGCCCGTCGCCGGTCACGACGGCCATTCCGCTCTTAAGGCCGCGGTCTGTGCCGGCATTGAGTGTGACGGTATTACGAATCAGGTCGACGCTGCGTCCGATGACGCGTGCCGCAAGGTAGGTGTGCGGCGCCTGTTCCTTCAGTCCGACGAGAGCCCGGAGCCGGTCGTTCTCGAGCTTTGCCTCGCGCAGGCGGCTTACCTCATCGGCGAGCTCGACGTTCTTTCTGCGGAGCGACTCGTTCTCGCGCTCGAGGAGGATCGGGTTGGGAAGCCATGAGAGCGCGTGCATTGCGGCGCCGGTCGCTCCGGTGAGAAGAGCGCGGATGTGTTGCACCTGCGTGTTCGTGTTGAGGGCCATGAGGAGAAACGAGAGGAGGACCGCGGCACCGTACGCCACGTACACGCGCTGTGCTTCGATGAACCTGATGATCCGATCCATTACCGCACCGGGAGACTTTGATTCATCGATTCACGCACGGGTGCTTAGTACCGCCGCCCCTTGAGAAGGACGTTGGAATACTTTGCGAGATTCTCAAGAACGGTTCCGGTACCGCAGACGACCGCGAAGATCGGCTGTTCGGCGACATGGACGGGGAGGGTTGTCTCCAGCCTGAGCCGCTCGTCGAGCCCCTTGAGGAGGGCCCCGCCGCCGGTGAGCATGATGCCCCGGTCGAGGATATCCGCCGCAAGCTCGGGCGGAGTCTGTTCAAGCGTGAGACGCACAATGTCGATAACGGTTGTGATCGGCTCATTGAGCGCCTCTCGGATCTCCTCTGACGTCGCTTCGATCGTCTTCGGGATGCCGTTCACGAGATCGCGTCCCTTCACCTGGATCCGCACCTCCTCCCGCAGCGGCATCGCAGAGCCGACCTCTATCTTAATCGCCTCGGCAGTCCGCTCCCCGATGAGGATGTTGTGGTTCTTCTTGAAGTGCTGGATGATCGCCTCGTCCATCTCGTCGCCCGCGATGCGGATGGAGTTCTCCGTGACGATGCCGGAGAGGGCGATGACGGCGATCTCCGTTGTGCCCCCCCCCATATCGACCACCATGTTACCAACGGGCGCGTGGACGTCGAGCCCGATGCCGATGGCGGCCGCCATCGGTTCTGCAATGAGATGGACTTCCTTTGCACCCGCATGCTCAGCGGAGTCGCGCACCGCCCGTTTTTCCACCTCCGTGATTCCGCTCGGGACGGAGATGACGATGCGGCGGGACGGCATCCAGTTCGCATGGATCCGCTTGATGAGCTCCCGGAGCATCCCCTCTGCAATCTCAAAGTCGGCGATGACACCGTCCTTCATCGGGCGGATGGTTGCGATGTCCTTGTGGGTCCGCCCGAGCATCTCGCGCGCTTCGTTCCCGAGCGCGACAATCCGTTTCGTGTTGCGGTCGAAGGCGACAATGGAAGGCTCGTTGAGGACAATGCCTTTCCCCTTCATGTAGATCACCGTGTTGGCAGTACCGAGGTCGACGGCGAGATCGGCGGAGAAGAGAGAGAAGATTCCCATTGAGATCGTGTTCCTGACGATTACGTAGAGTGAGACTGATTAGTGTCTGAAGTGGCGGATTCCGGTAAATACCATCGCGGCACCGTGCTCATCAGCGGCGCGTATGACCTCCTCGTCCCGGACCGAGCCGCCAGGCTCGATGACCGCGGTGGCTCCGGCTGAGATGCATTCGAGAAGGCCGTCGGCAAACGGGAAGAACGCGTCGGAGGCGACGACGGATCCCCGGAGGTCGAGTCCCGCCTGCCGTGCCTTCATTGCAGCAATGCGCGATGAATCGACGCGAGACATCTGCCCCGCGCCGATCCCGAGCGTGCGTTCTTTCGATGCGTACACGACCGCATTCGACTTCACATGCTTCGCCACCCGCCACGCGAAGAGGAGGGCATCGAGCTCATCCACCCCGGGAGCCCGTTTGGTGACCACACGCATGTCATCTGGTGCCCGGCGGCGGCGGTCCGGCTCCTGGACGAGGAAACCTCCGGCAACCTGCTTGACGTCGAGTCCGGGCGCGCCGTTGACGTCGCCCGCCATGCGGATGAGGCGGCGGTCTTTCTTCTTTCGCAAGAGCTCGAGGGTTTCAGGCGGGAATTCGGGTGCAATGACGACCTCAGTGAAGATCTCGTTGATTGCAGCCGCACTCTCAGGATCGAGCGGGCGGTTCACGGCAACGATGCCGCCGAATGCCGAGACGGGGTCGGTCGCAAGCGCAGCGCGGTAGGCTATGGAGAGCGTATCGCCCGTTGCGGCGCCGCACGGGTTCGTATGTTTGATGATCGCGGCGGCAGGCTTGTCGAATTCGCTGATGAGCGCCGCCGCTGCCTGGATGTCGACGATATTGTTGAACGAGAGCTCCTTGCCGTGGAGCTTCTCAAAGAACTTCCCGAAGTCTCCGTAGAGCGCCGCCTTCTGGTGCGGATTCTCTCCGTAGCGGAGGTCCTGTTCCTTTGCTGCACAAATCGAGAGGAATTCCGGGAGCAGCGGCTCGCGGTCCGCGAGATGAAGCCTATCGAAATATTCCGCGATCACGGCATCGTAGCGGGCAACGTGGAGGAATGCCTCGCGGGCGAGCGAGAAAAGGAGGTCGTCCGGTACGCATCCGTCGTGTGTTCGCATCTCATCGATGATCGCCGCGTAGCGGTCCGGGCTCACAACGACCGCCGTGTACCGGAAATTCTTCGCTGCTGCCCGAAGGAGCGCCAGCCCGCCGATGTCGATCTGCTCGACCGCCTCAGGCAGCGTGATACCGGCGCGCCGGATTGTTGCTTCGAACGGGTAGAAGTTCACCGCGACGAGATCGATCGATGTGATCCCGTGACGTTCCATCTCCTCGACATGCGTCGCATCGTCGGGGACAGCGAGAATCGCACCATGGATCTTCGGGTGAAGTGTCTTCACGCGGCCGCCGAGGATCTCGGGGAATCCTGTGACATCGGAGACGGCGGTGGCGGCGATCCCTGCGGACTGCAGCGTTGTGCGGGTATGACCGGTGGAGATAATCTCAATCCCGAGACCCGAGAGCCCACGTGCGAATTCGATGATGCCGCGTTTGTCGGAGACGCTGAGCAACGCGCGGTGAATGCGGATCACAGGACCTCCTTCGCGTAGGTCATGTTTTTCCAGTCCGTATGGCGACTCCGTTCTTGATCTGGATGCGGCCGTCCGCGAAGAGGCAGAGGGCCTCGGGATACAGCGCATGCTCAATCTCAAGGACGCGCGCGGCGAGCGTTTCTGCGTTGTCATCGTCATGCACATCGACGGCCCGCTGGAGCACGATCGGGCCGTGGTCGTATTCCTCATCGACGAGATGTACCGTGACACCGGTGACCTTCACGCCGGCGGCGAGCACAGCCTCATGAACATGAATCCCATACATGCTCTTTCCGCTGAATGAAGGGAGGAGCGCCGGATGAATATTGAGGATCCTGTTGCGGAATTCGCGGACGATCGCCGCCGGAATCTTCTTCAGGTAGCCGGCGAGCACGATGAAATCGATCCCGTGGCGTCCAAGGATTTCGCTCAGAGCGGCTTCGTGTTCCTGTTCAGTCTGAAACGATGAGACGGGAATGTGGTAGGCAGGTATGTTTCGTGCGCGGGCGGTTTCGAGAGCCCGCGATCCAGCATTGTTTGATATCAGAGCGCCGACACTTACCTTGAGGCGCCCTTCATCAATTGCCTGGAGAATCGCAGAGAAATTTGATCCTCGCCCGGAAGCAAAAACCCCGATGTTCACCCTCTGTGGAGTTCCCAATCCCCATGTATTCTTCTTGATGAATTTACCGATGATAAGTCTCAAAATCAACGTGATGACAATGACTTCCGGTTACCGGGAGACCACGGGCTCGAGGATGTCGAGCGACGTGCGGTGGCGCGTCACAATCCTCGCCGCAGCGCCGATCGGGAGTGTGAGTTTCCGCGGGATGTGTCCGTACGCAAGGTTCTCCACCACCGGCTTCCCGAGCGATTCCAAGTAGTCACTGAAGATTTCGTTGAGCGTCAGGGTGGGGTTCGATGGGTTATGCGGTGTGCAGTCGGTGAACGCGCCGAGCACGACACCGTTTGTCCGCGTGAGGATTGAGGCGTGCCGGAGCTGCGCGAGCATCCTGTCGATGCGGTACGGCTCTTCTTCGACCTCCTCGAGGAGCAGAAGGGAGCCGACGAAGGAGGGGAGGAAGCGCGAGCCGGCGATTGAGGTGAGGAGCGAGAGGTTGCCTCCGAGGAGAAGGCCCGAGACGCCGCCGCGATGAGTCCCGGGAAAGCGGATGCGAAGGGGCGCATCCCCCGGTACAGGGAGCGCCCCAATGGACCGCGCGGATGTCAGTGTGCGCCAGAAGATATCCTCCGTAAATGGATCGATGCTGTCCTGCATCTCGACCGCGACCATCGGTCCGGAGAATGTGATGAGCCCGGTCCGCTTGAAGATTGCGAGCTGCATGGCGGTGAGGTCGCTGTAGCCGACGATGATCTTCGGGTTCCGCTTGAGTGCCGTGTAGTCGATGAGGTCGAGGATGCGCGGCGTGCCGTAGCCCCCTCGGACGGCAAAGATTGCCCGAACGCGGGGATCACGAACCATGGTGTTGAAGTCATCGGCGCGGTGAGCATCGCCGCCTGCGAGGTAGCCGCGGACGTCGCGGACATGGGCGCCAAGCTCAACGCGGTAACCGAGTGATTCGAGGTACCGCACGCCTCGATCGATCTTGTCCGCGGGGTTCGGTGCGCTCGCGGGAGCAATCACTCCGATGACATCGCCCCTTTTCAGGAGAGGAGGCTTCAGCGTTTTCATGTGACGCCTTTCTTCGCGGTGCAGTAGTACGATGGAACCACGAACTCACACGGCAAAGAACGGATGCCACAGATACGCACATACGTCATGATCTTGATCCGTGCCAATCTGCCTATGCTTCCGTGTCACTCCGTGGTTCCAAGCGCCCTCGTCAATTCCCGTTCCCGGCCGGTGACGACGGCCGAGGAGCCGGCATCGGCTTGCGCGGGAAACGGCCTTCTCGCATTGCGGCGTCGTAGGCGAACGCGGCCATGACTGTCGACGCCTGCTTCAGGTCGTCTTCCTGCACACGCTCATAGACATCCATATTCGAGTGATACGTGCGCCCGTACTCGATAGGATCCTGGATGAACTGGAATCCCGGGAGTCCAACACCGTCGAAGGAGAGATGGTCAGTTCCGCCGGTGTTCGCGAGCGAGATCGTCGACGCGCCCATGTGTGCGAACGGAGCGAGCCATGCCCGGAAGATAGTGCGCGCCGCCTCATTCCCCTGCAGGTATATGCCGCGTAGTTTTCCCGTCCCGTTGTCGTTGTTGAAGTAGACGTAGAATTTCTCATAGTCCGGCTTCAACCGAGGAGGACGCGGTGAGATACGTGATATGTCGGGCTCAGCGAGATACTTTGCGACGTAAGCACGCGACCCGAGAAGGCCCTCCTCTTCGCCTCCCCAGAGGCCGATACGGATCGTGCGCCGCGGCTTGAGGTCGAGCGCCTTCAGGACGCGCATTGTCTCCATGCATGAGACGACACCGCTCGCATTGTCACATGCACCGGTGCCGGCCGCCCACGAATCGAGATGCGCTCCGACCATGACGATCTCATCCTTCAGGTCTGTCCCGGGGATCTCGCCCATCACGTTGAACCCGGGCTGTTCGCCCGTGAATTCGACTTTAAGGTCCATCTCAACGCTCACTTGCCGGCCCTTTTGAATTGCGCGGACCATTCGGTTGTACTGTTCCGCCGCAACGACGATCTGCGATATGATCTTTGGTGCCTTCACGTCGTAGGGACTTATGCGGCGTGTGAAGGGAGAGTCGACCGGTTGAGGGACGGAAGCCGACTGGACGACAACAACACCACCGTCGCCGCGATCGGCACTTAGCACTGCAGCTGCCTTCTCGCGCTGGCAGAACTCTAGCTTCGCAGAGGCGAGTTTCATCTGTTCCATGAACTTCCTCACCGCAGCGGAATCACCGCCGAAGTTCCCCCTCCGTCTTCGTCCTGCTGAGACGTCGGCGTTCGCGAGCTTCAGAAGCATCTCATCCGTTGTGCGCCGTGCCTCCGGCTCGAAGTGTGATGTGACCTGCGGAGGCTCGGAGATGAGGACGAACTTGCCTTTGAGCTTCCCGGAAAACTTCTGGAGGTCGGCCTCGCTTTTCACGTCGAGATAGACGACATCGGAGCGCACTGTCCCCTTGAGTCCGGGTGACCACGCCTTCGGGTATGCGATAAGGGGAGCCATGCGCGGCTCGGTCATGAGGGCGGAGAAATGTTTCAGTGACCATCCCCGGCCGAAGGGTCCCCAGCTTTCGATCATGACATTCTGCACTCCCCATTCGCTCAGTGTCTTTCGTGCCCATTCAGCCGCCTCAGCGTACTGCGGCGAACCGGTGAGTCGCGGTCCGTAGATGTCTGTGAGATAGCTCATCAGTTCCATCGCCCGGGATCGGTTCATGCCTTCATCTTCGATCCGTGAGACTGCGGCGGTGTCGATGCTTTCCTGTGGGCGCTGGGAGACTGCGCCAACCGGAAGGAGGAAGGCAACGAAGATGATGGAGAAGAGGCTGCGTTTCATGGCCGACATCTTCCTTTTGTCTTTGAGGGGATAACTGATTGACTCCGACGGGCGGGAATCGGATAGAGTCAGAATTCGTCGTCAGGGGAGTTCCAATGTCCATTGAATATAGCAGAGTCCGATGAAAAACGAAATGGCTTCCCACTTTTGGGAAAGTAATCTCAAAATTGGCGATGATTTCAGTCCCCATTCGCGTATCGTTGTGGAATTCGCGAAGTCAGCTCTGGCATGGGAGTTGATGCCAACGAGGGCACCTATGCAGCAGCCTGCAGCCAGGTGTCGGCACACTCCGGCGGCGGGAAGGCAGGGAACACTCACGTGCATCTCTAATCAAAACATCTATGGGGATCGTGTTATGAAACGACTGCTTACCATCTGTACGGCCCTGCTCGTCCTGAGCTTCATGGCCGGGTCGCTTGTCGACCTGGGGGCTCAGGCCGTCAAGGTCAAACGTGTGGCAATGACGCCGGGCGCCCGTTCGACAGGTTACCCCTCGTACAGGGCTCCGTCCGGTCCGTACTATGTGTCGTCCGGAGCAAAGGTCTTCGGCAAGGGAATGAATGCGTACTTCACGGCCGATACGACCGGTTCCGGTTCGACGGCCGTGACATCGTATGCTTGGGCCCTCACATCCAAACCAGCGGGCTCTGCGGCCGTGCTCGACAGCACGGACAAGAAATCGACGAGCTTCAAGGCTGACGTGACGGGACAGTACATCGTTCAGGTCTCCGTGAACGGCGGCGCGAAGACTGCAGTTGACACCGTGTTCGCAAGCACCTATCTCGGCAGCACTGGCACACCGTTCAGCTGCTCGACGCCATGCCATGCGGCAAAGGGTACAGAGTGGGCGGAAACAAGACACTCGAAGACCTTCAAAGAGGGAATCAGCGGTGAGCTTGAGCAGAACGCACTCGTCCCAGGCAAGGGCGGATATTCGAAGAGCTGCATCAAGTGCCACACTGTCGGGTGGGAATCGGTAACGGACAACGGCAACTTTGGTTACCTTGTCAACCAGAGCCACTGGGATTCGACCTGGTTCGTCGGCTACCCGATTGTTGGCGGGGACTACACGATCCCGGTCGGCGACACTACGGCATGGAACTATCTCGTTCGTTCCACGCCGGCCGCCGTCGGTGTTGCGAACATTGGCTGCGAAAGCTGCCACGGACCGGGGAAGGATCATAACGGCGACAAGACGAAGATCAGCAAAGACCTAAGTGCAGGCGTCTGCAACCAGTGTCACGATGGTCCGAAGCATCACATGCTGGGCGCGTACTACAACGCCTCCGCGCACGCGATCCTGGCGACTGGCAGCCACGCCAATTCAAACAGTTGCTTCCCATGCCACAGCGGTTCGGCGTTCGTGAAGTTCCTTGACAACAAGGCGAGCCCGGGCTATGCTTCGGCTGACGGCAACCAGCCGATCACGTGCGCCGTCTGTCACGATCCGCATAGTGAGGACAATCCGAAACAGCTCCGCACGTTGTCGGTTGACTCGCTCATGAACGGCTACAAGCCCCCGGCAGGCATCGGCGGCGCCGGGCAGCTTTGCATGAACTGCCACCGTTCGCGTTACAATGCCGTCACGAAGTCTGCGAAGCTCGCGGACCACTTTGGACCGCACGGGAGCCCGCAGGCCGATATGTTCCTCGGCGCGAACGCCATCGAATACGGTCAGCAGATCACCGGCCTCGGAACACACCACGGACTTCCCGATGGTTGTGTAACGTGCCACCTAGCGGAGCGCTCAACTCCGGGGTTCGGGAACACGAACGCAAACCACGAGATGTCGATGAGCTTCACGGAGCCGGGCGCAACGACGGAGACCGATTTCGTTGTGGCGTGTCGCGAGTGCCATGGAAAGAACATCAACTCGTTCGAGGACATCCGGGCGTTGTATGACTATGACGGCGACGGGACGATTGAAAGCGCCACGGCGGAAGTGCAGGGCCTCCTTGACCGTGTGAAGGCAGCACTCACCGCTGCCGGCGCCGTTGATGTGAGCGGCGAGCCGGTAACGGCACTTGCCGACTCCAACAAGGTGAAGGGGCATCCGGAGTACCTGCGGGCGATCTGGAACTACTACTTCGTCACGAACGACAAGAGCAATGGTATCCACAATACCGCCTATGCCGTCGCGATCCTTCGTGGATCTCTCACCGACCTCCATGTTCTCGGCGTTCCGCGCGATGGAAAGGACGTTCCGAAGGACTTCGCGCTCGATCAGAACTATCCGAATCCGTTCAACCCGGCCACGGAAATGAAGTTCTCCTTGCCGAAGTCTGCGCGCGTCCGTCTCAGCGTCTACAACCTCCTCGGTGACTTGGTTGCGACGCTTGCCGACGGCGACCTCGCAGCCGGCAACTACAAGACGACGTGGAACGGCCGCGATCTTGGTGGGAATCAGGTCGCAAGCGGCGTCTATTTCTATCGCCTTGAGGCTTCTTCCAACGGGAGCCAGGACTTCGCTGTCACGAAGAAGATGGTCCTCATGAAGTAAGAAGCTCGTCCGCACGAGTTACCTGAGCATCAAGGAAGGGGGTCGCCATTGGCGACCCCCTTTTTTCTGGTGCGCCCGGCAGGGCACATTCACTTGAGGGTGCAAGCCCCCTACCAGCCCGTCGGTGGGATGTTGACTTGTCACATCCCCAGTTTTCTGTTGCCTCGTTACATAGGTATCCCCGGTCATTCGTTTGTTTTCGTGTCATCCCGGGTTTCCTTTACGGAAAAATTCCAACCTCGGTCTTGATTCTTGAAGTTCAATGTTTGTATATTTGTTCACCTTTTTCCCCTGGTTGATCTGTTTTAATTCTGACCTTGGACGAGGCCTGATTATGCGTCGATATACGTTCGTGTCAGTGGCGTTGTGTGCCTTCTTCGTTTCGCTCCCGGTCCGTTCGCAGAGCGTGAGCGGCAGGCTCACCACCTCGTTCTACGCCTACCAGCAGTACGATTCCCTCGAGAGGAAATCGTACCACCTCCGGGGGTACCAACTCGCCGAGTTCACGGTCGGGGAAGGGAACATCTCCTTCACAACCTACCTGCAGGGATCGACCGACCTTGCCGGAGGGATTGAAGGAGAGCCGCGGCTCCGCGCCTACAACCTCTACCTCGATGTGAAGCGCATCGCCGACGTTGCCGACGTCCGTCTCGGGCGCCAGATTGTTTTCGCCGGGGTCAGCCGTGGACCGCTCGACGGTCTCTCGCTCAAACTCACTCCGTACCACGACGTGACGGTGCAGGCGTACGGCGGCATGATCACACCGACGGACGGGTCGCTCAAGCTCATGAAACTGAAGGACAACTACCTTTATGGTACGCAGGTGACGACGGGGCTCATCCCCTCCACGCGTCTCAGCCTGAGCTACATGAACCTCCATCGCCTCCCCGATCCGTACCTCGCCGTCAGGGTCGACACGACAGCACCCGGCGGCTTTCGGCAGTTCGAATTCCAGGGCGTCTCCGATGCCGAGCAGCTCATCGGCGCGGATGCGAGCGTGACATTCGGCCAGGGAACATTCTTCTACGGACGTTTTGAGTACGATATCAACAACGCGAAGCCGCTCTGGGGACAGTTCTCCGCAACGGTGCAGGTCGCCGGGAAGCTCTCGCTCCTTGGGAACGTCACGTACCGGCAGCCGCGCCTTCCGTACAACTCGATCTTCTCCGTGTTCGACCAGCGTTCGAACCTTGAGGTGAGTGCCGGCGCGGGCTATAACTTCACCCCCGCGACACAGGCGTTCCTGAGATTTGGTACGGTGTCGTACGGTTCCGGCGAGAAAGCCAGCTCGCGTGTCACAGCCGGCGCATCCGCATCGTTCGGGAGCATCTCCTATACAAAGGACTTCGGCTACGCGGGTGAAATGGACCTCATCTCCGCGCAGGGACTCTACCCGGTGATCGAGCGGCTCGTCCTCGTGACGGGAGGCGTATCGTGGGGCCAGTACACGCTTGACCCGGATGCAAGCGGGGCGCAGAAGGAAACCGTGCTCACAGCGCTCGGGGGCATCCGCTATCAGCCGCTCCCGGCCCTCTCGTTCGACGTGCAGGGGCAGGTCCTCTCCAACCACGTCTATTTAAGTGACGCACGGATCTTCATCCGCGCATCGTACTGGTTCTTCAGCAAGCTTGGCTCCTGATATCCGTTCATCAACCCATCCTTCATGGTCGAGGATGAAAGGTGTGTGTATGAAGAAACTTACTCTCGCTCTCATTGCTCTTGCACTCGTCGCCGGCATCGTAGCGGCGACATCGTTGTCACTGCGCTCGGCGGCGCCCTCGGACCTGCAGGACCTCACGAAGGTTGTCAAGTTCTCTCACAAGTTCCACCTCGATCAGGGAGTGGTGTGCAGGGATTGTCACACCGTGGTTGTGGCGAGTGAAAGCTCGAAGGACCTCCTCATCCCGAAGATGAAGGACTGTTCCTCGTGTCATGATGTGGCGATGGAGACCGAGTGCGGGAAGTGCCACTACGACGAGAAGCCGTACCCGACGTGGCAGAAGCAGCCGCGGGAGGTCTCATTCTCGCACAAGTTCCACATCGAAAAGCAATCGCCGGAGTGTGCCGCATGCCACAAGGGAATCGAAACCGTTGTCTACGCAACGAATTCGAACCTTCCGCCGATGGAGACATGCACCTCCTGTCACGACAACCTGTCGGCACCGAAGGCATGTGAGTCCTGCCACACGGATGTCGCCCACCTCTATCCTTCGAGCCACCGGGTGGGGAACTTCCTTAAGGAGCACAAGAAGTTCGTCCGGACGACGCCGGGTCAGGGGCAGTGCGTCACATGCCATTCCGATAACTTCTGCGTTGAGTGCCACAGTGCCAACGGTCTATTGCGGACGGATGTGACGCCCCCGACGACAACCTCGCCGCGTTCACCGAGCCTTGAAACCCAGAAGCCGATGATCCTCGAGCGGGTGCACGACCTCAACTACCGGATGACGCACGGAATCGATGCGCGCGCCCATTTTGTCGAATGCTCAACGTGCCATGTAACGCAGGTGTTCTGTGCAGACTGCCACAGTGCGAGCGGGGACTTCGCGCGTATCAAGCCGCAGTCGCAC
>Ga0315282_10011679_pt1 | contig 13548 bp, 15 predicted proteins | sample YL17G07_20_MG_FD_203693 | JGI IMG/M metagenome (GOLD analysis project Ga0315282, IMG submission 203693) | Sediment microbial communities from Yellowstone Lake, YNP, Wyoming, USA - YL17G07_20 | ecosystem: Environmental > Aquatic > Freshwater > Lake > Sediment | place: USA: Wyoming | collected... | reverse complement strand
TCAGATTGACGGGGCAGCTATGCTCCCCAGACGAATGTGCACCTCACCGGAACCCGTCAGGCTAATTCTACTCCCTACATGCTACCCTGGTACCCATCACCTTGAAAACAATATACATGACTATTGTGCAATGAGTCGCTGCAAACGGGTCTACTCAAGGAGCACCTGTCCCTTCTTGATGAGTAGGCCTCACTCTCTAGCATCCAGAATGACGACAGTTCCTTTCGTACCATCAACACGCACTTTGTCACCTGTATGAAGACGACTCGAGGCGTCTCTACAGTTTACCACTGCGGGAATGCCCAACTCGCGGGCAACGATTGCTGCGTGGGACAATAGCGCACCGATATCTGTAACGATAGCCCCTGCCCTAGGAAAGAGAGGCGTCCAGCCAATGTTTGTCAGCGATGTAACCAGTATCTCTCCTCTCTGTAGTCTGTCACCCTCGTCTGGACTGGATAAGCGTCGCACAAATCCCTCGACACTCCCTGCCGCGCCTGGCATACCAACAATAACATCACCACTCCGAGAAACATCCAGTAGGTTATAATATAGGTCATAATATCGGCCAGACGAGTCAAACATATCGTTACGGCGTTTAGGGTCAGCTGCCCATTTGAAAGGATCAAAGCGCCCAAAGATAGCCACGGGATAACAGGGCAAATCCTTATACCGTGTGTAAGTTTCCCGCCGAGCAGGCAGGTAAACCATGTTGACCTTTTCCCCGGATAGCAATTGTATTAGTTCATCGAGGGTCAAGAAGAAAATGTCGTCTCCGATTCCGGTTAAAGAAGCAACCCTCAGAATCCAGGTTCGTGAAACCCAGGCTAACCTTATAAATTCGGAGCGGACTGCTTCCCGCACTCTGGCATACTCTGCCGCTCTATCCAACCGGCGCCGCATAGATTTTGCCCGGCTAGGGTAGCGTCTTTGGAACCTCTCCCAAGCAGCATCAAATTCTGCCTTTTGTGCCGTTAGCATGGCATCGACATCAATAGGATATTTTGAGAATTCTGCTAGTTTCATGTTGAGCCATTCGGGGTTCTCCAAAGGTCGCGGAAAATAGAACTCGCACTCGAGTTCAAAACGGTGCCCCCACTGCTCAAGATAGGCTTCACGAGTCATCTGACCGCGGGCCAGGCGGGACAAACCAACTACTGGCCCCAAACTTGCCAATAACTCATCGTGGTGGCTAACTCCCGACAACAATGTATCGGCATCGCTGGGGCTGACGAGTTCGATCAATTCATGTCTCAGTCTCCCGGTATAAGCCATACTGCGTGTTGCTGAAGCCCAAACTCTGAGGAAAGACTTGAGAAAGCGAGGTTCAAGGACCTGCCAGTACACTGAACTCAGTTCATCAATACTAGACATTGCGTTGACACGGAGGTACGCATTACGGCACCAAGTAGGATTCTCAGCGACAAACCTCGATAGGTGACGAAGGGCGTTCTTCTGTTTGATTGCTGACTTCAAAGCGTTGAATATGATATTCAATCGGCTAGCTCCGGGCAATGGAGTCAGGGTGTTTAGAAATACATTCATGGCTTCCTCGGGAGCACCCCCGGATTCTCTAGCCTGCTCCTTGATATTCATGTGCATAGCCATTATTACATGGGTTAAAACGGTAGCGTTAGAATATACCCGTCCACCTATATTGCCGAAAACGGGATACCCCGGAACGATTGTCAACTGGTCGAATGAAGCCCGCATTGTCGACCATGAAAGTGGTGTCATTACCACTGCGGCAGCCTCACCGACATTGACCGAGGACCAACTATAATCGCCGGTCAGGCTGTCGTTAGACTCACCGGTAACCGGGTCCCAACCCAACAGTGTGGTGATAGGCCGTGACTGAAGAATGTACACCTTATTCCCTTTTACAGCCCACTCTATGTCCTGAGGACTTCCCAGGTCCCGTTCCAGACGGATGGCTAACTTATAGAGTCGGCGGGCAACCCGTTCCGTTTCTGCAGGCCCATGGTATTGATACTTCAGTCGCTCAATCGTAAAACTGGTCGCCTGGTTCTCACCCCCTACGAGCTTCTCCCCCAGCCCATGAATGAAATTACCGACCACCTTTGTCCGGCTGCCATCCACCGGATCTGCGGTAAAAAGCACTCCTGAAATATCGGCACACACCATTTTGTGGACTACCACTGCCATGTCAATGATGCCAGATACCTGTCTAGCTTGGCTATAGGCATGTACACGAAGGCTATGCCGTGACTGGCGAACAGTTCGGATCGCGGAGAGAATCTGCTCATCAGAATGTACGTCTAGCACTGTCTCGAATTGACCCGCGAAAGAAGCACGGGGTGAGTCTTCACTTAGTGCCGATGAACGCACCGCGAAAGTAACATTTCCTCCGGTTTTACGCAGACGCTCGAGGCTGATTTTTACCTGCGACCACGCTTCTTCGGAGAGCTTGTCGTCAGCGAATCCGGAAGGAAGTATAACCAGTCCATCCGGCACCGGATATCTGCGTTGGTATAGATAAGCAAGCGTTCCACCCTTACCCCCAGCCATTTGTCGTTCGGCTTTCGATAGGTTACGGAATGTGCTAACTACCCTGGCTGGCTGTGCTTTTTCATTCATGGTATTATTTCAGCCATTAAATAAGAACCGAACTGTTCATCACATAGGAGCATACGGGCCTCGCATCCAGGCGTTATGGCCGTAATTCAAGTAAGTGAAACAAGCCAACTATCAATGCACCCAAGGAAAATGCCGCAGTTGCGCGGACGATTTCAGCATTTGCTGATTCCCTAAAGTTATGATTGAAGTTCTCACAAACCTCTCTAGAATGGCTCATCTCCTCCTGGAATCTTCCCCAATCCAAAGGTCCTCCTCCTATCAGCTGTCTGCCAAATTCTATGGTCTGCTTCAAAGCTGTCGTAAGGTGAGGGGAAACCCAACCCCAAATATCCGGCCCCGGCCATAACCATCTCGCCCAGTTCTTCAGTTCGCCTATCAGCTTCTGCCAACCTGTTTCCATGTCCTTGACATCAGCCATATTCTTGACCAAGCCACTTTTGAAAATGCCAACCGTATTCTCTGCTCTCTGTCCCATAGTCTCAATAAGCCAAACTAGTCTCATCCAAAGGAAGTATCTAAGAACATAAATAACTCCAAGTACCCCCAGCGCCGAACCAATCCCAAATACAAGCCAATGCATTTATGGAGTCGTCCTTCCTTACATATTATTACAAATTCACGCTATTGAGGTACTCTCCTACGGGTACTTATGTTTTGAGAATCTCCTTATGTCTCAGTGCCCGCTCCAGTGAAGGCTGCATCTTCATCTCGCGGAACTCTTTGATGGCGAAGTCCAGGTGCTCCAGGGCTTCCTTCTTCTCCTCCGGGTAGTGCTCTAAAAGTAGCTCAGCAAGCTGGAGCCGAGTGAGGGCTATTTCTGGGCGGAATTTCATCTCTGTGCAAACTTTGATGGCCTCCTGGTAGTACTTACGGGCTTCATCATATTTGCCCAGAAGGGTGGACGCCCAGCCAAGATGGCGGGCCGTGCACGTTTGCGCGTAACCGACTAAAGGGGAGCAGCCGCTGGCGAACCTGTTCAGCAATAGTTCCGCCGCCTGGCGGTGCTTTACCAGCACCGCTGCTTCCAAATAAAGAATGTCGGAGACAGCCGGGGTCTCATCCTCGGCCGAGCCGATGCCGGGACGGGTGATGACGCATTGCTCCAGGAGTTTTACTGCCTCGGCGTCTCGTCCCAGATGGGCCAGGTACAGGGCTTCAGCGGGGGGGCGGAAAGGAGAGGATGTCCTGACTACTAATTGAAGGGCTTCGCCGGCCTTCCCCAGAAGCGGCCAGGCTCGGCATCCAGCTACAAATGCGAATAAGCCAGCAAATTGGATGCCCACCTCTTCGGCGCGGGCCAGGATGCCCCGGGCGGTCTGCTCGGCCTCCTCAAGCCGCCCATCAATGGTCGCCAAGCAACCGGCTGTCATCGTCGATGTAATCATGCCGTACACACCGCCGCGTCGCTCCGCGTACTCTCGGTACTCGCGCAAGACCTCTTCGGCGCGCCGGCGCTGTCCCCAATCAAGAAATATAGATAATACAGAATTCAGTCCAACGCCAAGGGACATCGAGCGTAATCCGGCACGAGACGATGCCATCAGCTCCTCGGCCAGGTGCAATCGTTCCTTAGCATGCTGCGGCGCAAATGACCATTGAAACCACTCATCGGCTGCTGACCAGATTGCCTCATTGTCGCCCAGGCGGCGGGCCAGGTCAAGCGCGCGTCTCATAAATGCGAGACCTTCTCTCAATTCACCCTTATTGCATCTCACTCTCCCCATCACCACGTCGGCCTGGACGCGCTCCACAGTGTCCGGCGCCGCACAGCGGTCCATCCGTTCTGCCCATTGTACGGCCTCAGGCGAAGTCCAAACCGGCCCCGAGAACTGGGATCCCAAGTGTGTTAGCGCATCTACTGCCACAAGGCATGCCCGCGAGGCACGCCGCCTGTCACCGATGGCCTCTGCCAGGGCAAACGCCTCCGGAAGCTCCACGTCAAGCACCCGCCGCGGCAGCTCACTGGTCGTAGCCTCTAACCGCTCGCCTCAGGACTGGTATCCCCTCTTCCCCACCCCCGTCCTGGCAGAGGGTGTACTTGACCGCCTCATTAACAAGGCACACCACATAATACTGACCGGTAAGAGCTACCGCCCCCAGCTCCGCCCCGATAAGTCAACACAGGTTGCTGAGGAGGTGAAAACCATGTAAAATGGTCAGCAAACGGTGACCCCGGGAGTGGTCAATTTAGCTGAAAACCACCTGGGTCAATAACGTGAAAAGTGACACGTGTCACTACTTTAAGTGAAAACACCGCTGGCAGGGGTAACCTGCTGGCTGAATGGGGATTAAGTATTCTGGTGGAGGCTGAAAAGGCATCGGTACTTCTTGATACCGGAAGCAGCATTTCGGCTGCCCACAACGTTGAAGCATTAGGCGTTGACCTCAATAAAATCGATAGGATCGTCTTGAGTCACGGTCATTACGACCATACCGGGGGCCTGCGGCAACTCCTGCAAAAGATGAGGAAAGAGGTAGAGATAATTGCCCACCCAGATATCTGGCAGGCCAAGTATGCACGGCGAAAGGATGAACCAGACAGATATATTGGTATACCTTTTCAGAAGAATGAACTGGAGAGTCTTGGAGCTACTTTTAACCTCACGGTTGAACCGGTAAAAATAGATGACTCTATAATGACCACCGGTGAGATCCCAATGGTAACCAGCTTTGAGCAAGTAGATGCCGATCTCTTTGTCAGGGAAGATACTGGATGGCAGCCAGATAAGCTTCTCGATGATCAGGCACTGATTGTGAATACGGAGTCGGGGCTGGTTGTCATTCTCGGTTGTGCCCACCGTGGCGTTATCAATACCCTTTACCATGCCCGCCAGCTTACCGGCAGAGAAACGATATACGCGGTGGTCGGCGGCTCTCACCTGATAAATACTTCTGAAGAGCGGTTATGGAAGACAATTGATGCTCTAAGAGAGCTTCATGCCCAGAGGCTGGGTTTGTGTCACTGCACTGATCTGCCAGCGGCAAGTCTCCTGGTCCAGGAGTTTGGCGAGGGCTTCTTTTTCAACAGGGCTGGTACTGTGATTGAGCTGCCCTGAATACCTGTCCCATCGGCTGGAGAGTTGGGGTAGGAAGCGATGATTGGAGATGGTATAGATGACAGGGCTGTATGACTCTTTTAATCGGCCGATAAGCTATCTGCGCATTTCGGTAACTGACCGCTGTAATCTACGCTGTATTTATTGTATGCCGGAGGGTGGGGTCAGTCTGGTTCGCCATGAGGACATTCTCACATATGAGGAAATTTGTAAGGCAGCGCAAGCCGCGGCCGAGCTTGGGATAACGAAGATAAGGCTCACCGGTGGTGAGCCTCTGGTGCGGTCGGGGCTGCCCCAGCTAGTACGCATGCTGAGCAAGATTGATGCTATTGATGACATTTCACTCACCACCAATGGTACCTTACTGAGCCAATACGCAGCCGAACTAAAGTCGGCTGGGCTAAAGCGGGTGAACGTAAGTCTGGATACGCTCCGCCCTGACAGGTTTAAGTTCATCACCCGACTGGGTGACAATCTTGACGGAGTCCTGGAGGGGATTCAGGCTGCTAGAACGGTTGGTCTCAATCCGGTCAAGGTTAATATGGTGGTAATGGCTGGTATTAATGATGACGAAGTAGTTGAATTTGCGGCTAAGACCATTGAAGAAGAATGGCACGTGCGCTTTATCGAGCTTATGCCTGTCAGCGAAGGGAGTATCATGCGTAAATATTTCGTACCCGCCAGTGAGATAAAGAAGTCTCTTGAGATGCTCGGGAAATTGGAGCCTGGTCTGCCTATCGTCGGCAATGGTCCCGCCAGATATTTTCGCTTTCCAGGTGCCAGGGGGTCCGTTGGTTTTATAACGCCAATCAGCGAGCATTTCTGCTTCGGATGTAACCGGCTGCGGCTCACTGCCGATGGCAAGCTGCTTCCCTGTTTGTTGTCTCAGGAGGAAATAGACGTAAAGCGAGCCTTGCGTCAGGACATGTCAACCGGGGAATTGAAAAAGCTCTTTCAAGAAGCAGTTGCCCGTAAACCCCTGCGTCACCTTCTCGTCCAGGGGTATTCGCCTCCCGACCGCCCGTTTTGCCGGGCGGGTGGCTAGTCGCCTTTGGTTATTTACAATTGAGTGTGGAGAGTACTTATAGAAAGTGGTCTCAAAAGGAGCTCTATTTCTCTATGGCACCAGAATTACGAGGAGGTTAGCCCGTGGAAAACGTTGACAAATACGCTTCGCGCAGATTTGACAGTCAGAACGAAGAGTCAATCGATACCGAAGTGCTTGAAGCTATCCCCTTCGAATATCCCGAATCAGTCGGCGAGGTTGTCTATGAAACCAGCGAATTCACTATGGTCTGTCCGTGGACGGGCTTGCCAGATTTTGCTCACCTGGTAATTCGCTACACGCCAGGCCAGCTTCTGGTGGAACTCAAGTCCTTGAAGTATTACCTCACCTCTTACCGCAATGTTGGCATATTGCAGGAGCATGCTGTTCACCGCATCCTCGGCGACCTGGTAAAGTTACTGCAGCCAGTTGAGATGACGGTAGAGGCAGATTACAATGAAAGGGGCGGCTTGAAAACGAAAGCAACGGCGAAATACAACAGGTGTGAGTCTCCGGCTTGACTAGTTGGCATGACCTGTTGTACCTTAGCGACCGACGCTGGAAAGCAAAGCCAGGTGACCCCTAAGGCGCTGTTGGGCAATCACCGACCTTTGCTGGGATGTGCATCAAAGGAGGCGTAGTGAGTAAAGGGCGCTTCACATTCGATCCTGAATTTATTGGCGGTGGCTGAGGGACCAAACTGGGTCCGGGTGACCTGGAAGAAGTCTTGCATCGACTGAGCCTTGTACCTGATGCAAATCTCCTGGCAGGCGTAGGAGACGATGCCGCCGTGTACAAGCTGAGGGAAGATCTCGCCATAGTGGTCAGCGTCGATTACTTCACCCCTATCGTCAAAGAGGCTTATCTCTACGGGCAGATTGCCGCTGCTAACGCTTTAAGTGATATCTATGTGATGGGAGCAAAGCCTATCATCGCACTGAATATAGTCTGTTTCCCTGCGGCGTCAATGAATTTGCTGACGCTAGAGGAGGTTTTAAGGGGCAGCTCAGACAAGCTTAAAGAAGCGGGCGTCTTGCTTGTTGGTGGGCATACCGTAATTGACCCGAAGGAGATTAAATACGGCCTCTCCGTCACCGGCATAGTAGATCCGAAAAGAATGTTAACCAAAGGCGGACTTAAGGTAGGAGACAGATTGATACTCACCAAGGCTCTAGGCGCTGGAATCATTAATAATGCATTGAAAGGTGGTATGCTGGACGAGAGCACACAGTCTCAGGTGGCTCAAAGTATGGCTGCATTGAACAAAAGGGCTTCTGAAGTCGCCCTGGAAGCAGGCGTTCATGCCTGTACTGATGTAACCGGGTTCGGTCTTGCCGGACATCTGCTCGAGATGGTCAGAGAGAGTGAAGATATAGGCATAGAGGTTCACTTTTCTTCGCTTCCTCTTTTTCCAAGAGTAGAAGAATTTGCTGAAGCCGGGCTTATTCCACCAGGGAGCCAGAGAAACAAGAAGTTTTACCAGGAGAAGGTATCCTTTTCCAAGGATATACCGGAGTGTAAGCAATGGATTGTATTTGATGCCCAGACCTCCGGGGGATTGATACTCTCCATACCTGAGGGGGAAACAGGCCGGTTGCTTGAAAGACTCCACACGGAAGGTATGAAAGAAGCATCGGTTATCGGGCATGTGGTCGGGGAACCAAAAGGTGAAATCATGGTAAGTTGAGCGAGGACAAACGTGAAAGATAGACAAAATTAACAAAGAAAGGAGATTATCATAGAAATGCAACCACCATTCATGGTTTCTTACAGCATCACCACAAAGTGCAATCTGAAATGCAAACATTGCTACAGCGACTCGGTTGAGCAAGCTGCGCCTGACGAGCTATCTACCGACGAGGCGTTTCGTCTCATGGATGACTTATCACGCTGGGGCATAGGTCTTCTCATTATCGATGGCGGCGAGCCCCTGTGCCGCGAGGACCTTCTGGACATTGTGAAGTATGCCTCCTCAAAAGGAATACGGACTACAATTGGCAGCAATGGGACTCTGATTGACAAACCAACGGCGGTTAAATTGGTGGAGGCTGGGGTAATGGCAGTCGCCATATCAGTAGATGGAGCTGATGCTCAAACTCATGATTCTTTTAGAGGTATTACTGGCGCTTTCGAGCAAACTACACGGGGCTTAGAGGCATGCCGCAATGCTGGCCTGCCTTTTCAGCTTAACATGGTTATCAGGAAAGATACTCTATCGCAACTCAGGGATATGATGCGCTTGGCCGCGGAATATGGTGCCAATGCGGCCGAGTTATTTGATTTGGTGGCAGCGGGAAGAGCGAAGGAGGAATGCAAAGACCAGATACTCAGCCCTGACGAAAGGAGGCAGGCAATGGAGTTGCTTGCTGAGGCTCAGGCGGACTACCCTCTGATAATAAGGGTCCCTGCCTGTCCCATGTACCCTCTTCTCCTCCAGCAGAAAAATATAAAACCCAAGCACTTTCCTGTAGAGATGCTGCGCAGGGTTCCTTATTATGGCAGAGGTTGTGCGGCGGGAATGCCTATGGGGTATGTAATGGTCCAATCGAATGGTGACGTGAACCCGTGCATGCTACTTCAGGTTAAGCTGGGTAACGTGAGGGAGCGCAGCATAATATCCATCTGGGAGAATTCGCCTGTATTAACGAAACTGCGGCAAAGAGGATTGCTGCAGGGCGAATGCGGTGGCTGTTCCTATAGAGACACCTGCTCTGGATGTCGGGGCAGGGTTTACGAGGAGACTGGCGATATGATGGCTGCTGACCCGGGCTGTTGGCTTGTACCTGAGGTAGCAAAGTAAAGGGGGAAGCAATATGGAAGGGTTGAATATACCTAGTCAGTTGCCGAAAGAAGCGCAGATAATGTATGAGAGAATTCCAGAGCAACTCCGACACGAACTTAGTGCACTGCCTTCGGACAAGATGTTACCCGTGCTGCAAGCTCTAAACAAATTACACCGCGCAATGGAGGCAGAGGTATATGAGCTTGCACTTCGGCTTATTCAAGCAGTCCGTTGAGGTAACAAGTGCTTGTTTTGTGTAGCTTCGACTCTTTCAGCCTATTGAGTTCCCCGGTTAGCCACTTCTTTAAGCCCTCTGGGTTACAAATAAAAATATCCTCCCTCGGAAACTCTGCCTGCCCCGCGCAGATTTTGATTCTAGCGCGTCCTAAAAGAGGGGGCAGCCCCTTTCAGTGAAAAGTACCCTTTAACCGGATCATCAGCCATCCTGTGACTCTTGCCCTCAGCTTTTCGTTATCCTTTCCCTTAACTTTTCTTCAACCTTTATTCGTTTCCCTGACCGCCTCGGGGAAGATAATATAGCTAATTTTTTTAATTAACCTTTTTGTCCTTTTGTGTGATGATTAAATTGACGCTAAAAAGCGTCTTGAACCTTACCAAACGAGGGCTTACTAGCTCAAAGCTAGGTGATAGCCTAGTTTTGAGGTAGGACGCTGGTAGAACCGACAAGGTTAGCCGACTAGGTGCTATCAACCGAAAAGCAACTACCAGCCTTCCATATTATGCGCTTTGAGTGTAGCTGGATGCTCTCCACGCTAAATAACAAAACGGGAGGACATAAAAAGTGGAGACACCAAACTACATCAAGGCATTACTCATCCCTAACGGGCACAAAAAGACAGGCGATAGGCGTGTTTGGGGTATTGAGCTTGCTGGTGTGTGGCTACCTTTCCTAATTGCCACTAACACCACAGGCGATACCTCTATACCATCCGATTGTATCGGCGCACCCCTCCGATTAGCCTTCAACGCTGACGGGAGCGTCAAGTTTACCAAGACTGGTCGCCCACAATTCAAGGTAGTTAAAGAGGTTGCCGATACCGTCAAGCTGGTGAAAGAAAACTTTGTCGCTGGTTTAATCGCCCATAGCACCGCAGTTGCCAAAGACAACCCCGAAGGCTATCAAGCACAAATTGATATAGCCAAGCAAGCCGCCGAACCTATCATCGCCCACGATAGAGCAAAGCTGGATAGTGCTATTGCCGAGCAAATGGCGCAATCGGTTACACGGGAAGCCAAAACTACCAAGAGGGGAAGGAAGGGAGAACCAGTCCCCGCCTAACCTCTTACCTAGCGTGGAGGGCGTCAAGCTATACTCAAAGCAAAGTGGAGGTGAGATATGGCATTACCAAAGTGGGTAACGCCTAATCGCCAAAACTGCCTTGTGTCTATCTTTGTAAAGTCTAGGGGCTTCTGTGTCTATGGTCATCCTAATTGCGCTATACCAGAGCATTATTACGAAGTCTATATTGAGAACTTGATTAAAGACTGGATAGCCGATGATAGAGCGCAAGATAATGCTTTGTGGGAAGCAGAACGCAAAACACTCCATAGGACTGCCGATAGACACTACCCCTTGCGTGGTCAATTTAGCGGGGTGAGTAAAGACATATTCCTAGACAATCAACCTATTTACTACCTAGTAGGACTAGGCATATCGGGACTAACCTTTAAGCCGTTTGCTAAAGTTAGGATAGCGTCTAGCTATGTCAATCTTTACATAGACTTGGGTGATACCTTACACGAGGTGAGCAAGAGCAAGAGACGAAAGGCTATCCGATATGGTAAGCCACTACCACAAGAGGTGGAACGGGAGATAGCGCAAGCGATAAGATTAGCGGTTAGGCATTACCGAAGCTAAACAAAAGCGGAAAGACACTCCGATTACTGGGGTGTCTTTTTGCTATTTACCTACCGTTTTTTCAGCCGCCTCATACCGAGGCGGCTTTTTAGTTTCAGAAAGGAGGAAGCTGGAATGAACGACAACTCAAAAGTCGCAGTCTATCAGGACTGCCCTGACCTTGAGCTAAGGCTGGTAGCGAGACAGACCCAGAGAGGTAAAGCAGAGGCTATCTTTATTCCTGCCGACTGTTGCTATTCTATACTCTGCCAGCCTTGCCTATTAAGAAGAAGAAGCAGGGAACAACAACTTAACCATAAGGCTACCAAGTAAGAGGGGGCGTCGCCCCCTCTTCTTTATCTCCCCCTCTCCTTACAAAGGAGAGGGGGCTTTTTATTGGTAAGAGGAAAAAGAAAATGGAAGACCTTGACCTTGGTCCCGCCAATCATCACAGCCATTTGTGTATCCGCAAAGCCCACTGGCTTCCCTCAGCATTCAAAGAGATATTACAGAAGGAGGGGCTGTGGGAAGACTTAATGCAGGAGATGTACGCCGCAGCTTTTATCAGCTGGCAGCAAGGCTTAGACGATACCCAGACTCGCAAGTATGCTGCCAGGTGTCTGTATGCTTTCTTGAAAGCCTATGGCTTCCGGCGCTACCGAAGAGGATATTATAAGTTTGACAAGGCACTCTTTAGCCTCTACAACCTTGATACAGGCATACCTGATAGAAAGGTGGCTCTCTCCACATTCTCCTTTGACACCGACCACCTGGATGACCAGATTCTGGTCTTTCTGAAAGAACACCCCGAGGGATTATCAAGGCGTAAACTAATTGAGCGTTTTGCGATTCCCGGGTGCGAAGTCAATTATTACCTGGGCAATCTGATAAGAAAGGGGCTGGTGCTTCAGGTAAGACAAGAAAATCTCAAAGGGCGCCCCCTAACGCCACTCTATTTTGCTGCTGAGAATGGCCCGCCGCCGGCGCCCAGAATGGTGAAGACAGATAGGGATGAGCGCATCAGACATGACTACTTCGTGGAGGGGAAGGGCATTAAGCAGATAGCCAGAGAGCTTCATCATGATAAGCGTACTGTGAGAGCTGCAATCGGAAGTCCGGTAAAAGGAGCTCAAGTCCACTCAGGGATTGAGGACATAAAAACTTCGCTCATCCAGGCCCGAAGACAGCAGAAAGCAGATAAAACCAGGACACTCTAAAGCTGAAGGAGTCAAGCCTCTCTTATCCTTGATAAGGGGGTTGTTTATCAACCTCACCCCGGCTGCTCCCCTGTGCTTTGAGGTATCAAACCATTAACCATCCCGAAAAAGCGTCCAGATTTTCATTACAGAGCGTCTCTCGCTGTATACCGGAGGCTTTCCCCGCATGCTGATACCCGGGGAGAGTCTCTTTTTGTATCGGACTGCACAACAAGCTTGTGTTACCTGTTAACTGGGTATGTGTGACTATTGACATTGCAGGAACGAATAGCTTATGCTTCGTAACAAAAAGGAGGTAGACCAATGCAAGCATATTGTATGAAATGTCGTAAAAAGAGGGAAATGAAGGATCCCAAGAGTATAATAATGAAGAACAAGAGGCCGGCGACTCGGGGCGTATGCCCCGTATGTGGAACAAAGATGTTCAGGATCGGTAAGAGCTGAAATTACAAGCATAAGAATCAATGAAGGCTGGGTATTTGTACGTGATGAATACTCAGCCTTTTTATTGCAAATTGCACATAATGGACTTTTGTTACCGAAGGTGAACAAAGCTGGCTAATGTGTGATGACATTTCAAGCATAGAATATGGCTTTCGCCACTCAGGCATCGACATCGTTAACTTTGAATTAAGAAAAGAAGCAAGATATGCACCCAGGACAGATAAATCTCCTTTCAAAGCTTTCATAATCGTCTGAGATTTTTCTAATACCGACTTCATTTTTTCGCTTCGCAACCTCTCTATTCCAGAACATTAATCCCTTCCCATCTTTCATTGCCTTATCAAAGTCTTCTCTGGCTAGGTTTGTAAATTTGTTTCGTTCAATATCACCAATCTCGAAAAAAGAACCACACAATTGGCATTTTTCACGTTATTGACCCACCTGGTTTTCATCTAAATTGACCACCTAGGGGGCACCGGGTGTTGTCATTTTACATCGTTCTCACCTCCTCAGCAACGGGTGTTAACTTATCGGGGCGGAGCTGGGGG
>Ga0315282_10011678_pt1 | contig 13549 bp, 13 predicted proteins | sample YL17G07_20_MG_FD_203693 | JGI IMG/M metagenome (GOLD analysis project Ga0315282, IMG submission 203693) | Sediment microbial communities from Yellowstone Lake, YNP, Wyoming, USA - YL17G07_20 | ecosystem: Environmental > Aquatic > Freshwater > Lake > Sediment | place: USA: Wyoming | collected... | reverse complement strand
AAAGGAAGGAGATAGGGAATCTTGAAAGGAATGGCTTCGACCTGGGTAATTTTCATAACGCCCTCTTTTAAATATTATTTTGCCACAGAGGTCACAGAGAATGAATAAACAATAAAGGCGACTGCGAAAAACTAATGTTTCTTGAATCTGATTGGATGTTTTTTCGACTCTGAGTCCTCTGTGCCCTCTGTGGCAGAAAGCTTTTAAAAGTATTTCCACAACTCCCGTTTGTCCATCGAAGGGTCCAGGGTCCCCGAGAAAACAATCTGCCCGAGCTTGATCACGATGATCTTCCCGGCCACGTGCTTCACCTGTTCGAAGTTTTGCTCCACCAGAAGAATCGTATTCTTAAATCTCCGGTTAATCTCAACGATATTCTCCATGACTAATTGCACGATACGGGGAGCCAGACCGAGGGAAGGTTCGTCCAAAAACATGAGGGTGGGCTCGTGCATCAGGGTCAGGCCCAGCCCGAGCATGCGTTGCTCTCCACCGCTTAGGGTTCCGGCCCGCTGCTTCTTTCGTTCTTCCAGGATGGGAAAAAGCTCGAAGACATGAACCATGCGTTGCTTTAAAATTCCCACCGCCAGTCCAAAAGAACTGATCTCCAGGTTTTCCATGACCGTCAGGTCCGGGAAGAGGCCCTGTCCCTGGGGCATGAAGGCAATCCCCTCCTTGACGTTTAACCCCGGCTTGCGCCCGGCGATCTCCTGGCCCCGAAAAAGTATCTGGCCTTCCCAGGGGGGCAAGAGGCCAAAGAGAGATTTCAAGAGGGTCGTCTTCCCGGCTCCATTGTGGCCAATCGTCCCCACCACTTCCCCCTCTTCCATCTCGAAAGAAAGACCGCGAAGGACCTTCTTATTCTGGTATCCCGAAACCAAATGTTTTACTTCCAGAAGCATGGGTTTCCTCTATTTACAGCAATGCCCTTCTTTTATCTCCCCTTCAAAATTTCATTGCCCATTACGCTATTCTCTGCCTTGGCCCCCGTAAAAATCTGATTTTGGATAGGTACCATAAAGGGGGGCAAAAAGCAAGATTCTCTCTACCCCTCCTCCCTTATACTCATAACAAGAAAGAAGCCAAAAGTCCCTTGCTTCTCGTTAAACTGATCCTTCTCCCGGGACCCATTTCTTCATCTCAAAAGTCTCCGTTGACCTACCGCAGGATTGAATGGTGTGTGCGGTTATTGGCCTGGAAGAAGCGGGGAGAGGGAGAGTGCAAACGGAGAACCATAACCCAAGAGGCCCTCGTTAAAAAGCTCTTGCTCATCCTTCGGCAATCAAATAAAATCCCATCAGAGCTGAGGCCGTAAATCTCGATTTAATCCATCAATCAACACTCCATTGCCCGCCAAGGCTTGGGGGATTCTATGAATGGGAGATGAAGATCCACTCCCCTTCTAACTAAGAGGGGGGTTATTTTAAAGGGAGGTCGGAAGAAATGGGGGAAAAAGAGATTTGGAGAGGGGGCGATCTGGTAGTGCGGGCCCTAAAGGAAGAAGGTGTGAAGTACATCTTCGGTCTTTCCGGGGGACATATAAATACAATATTTGACGCCTGCATCGATTTTGGGATCAAGATCATCGATACCCGCCATGAACAGGCTGCTGTTAACATGGCGGAGGGATGGGCCAGATTTACCGGAAGCCCGGGGGTAGCAGTTGTGACTGCCGGCCCGGGGGCCGTGAACGCTTTCCCGGGCGTCGCTGTGGCCATGCAGAGCGGGTCACCCGTGGTCATTATCTGCGGGAGGAGTTCCATCGAGAGACGGGACATCGGAGCCATGCAGGACATGGACCAGCTCGAGGTCATGCATCCCGTCACCAAGTGGGCCCGAAGTGTCTATAAAACCAACCGCATTTGTGAATACATGACCAGCGCCTTTCGCCAGGCCCGGAGCGGAAGGCCCGGCCCCGTCTTCCTGGAGATTCCCATCGACATCGTGGATGGGCAGGCGCACATAGAGGAAGTCGTATGGTGTAAGGCCTACCGGACTGAGCATCGCTCTTATGGAGATCCCCTGGCCGTCGCGAAGGCGGCCGACCTTTTGGATAAGGCTCAACGGCCCGTGATCGTAGCCGGGGGCGGGGTCTGGTGGTCGGGAGCCGGTGAAGAGCTTTGTGCGTTTGCTGAAGCGACGAACATCCCCTTCTATACCCGAAGCATGGCCCGGGGGATTATTCCCGACGATCACCCTTTAAGCGGGGGCTTCTTCCCGGCGGGCCTAACCCAGGCAGACGTGGCCGTCATCATAGGGACGAAATTAGACTGGACCATCGCCTATGGCCGGCCTCCCATTTTTCATCCCAATATCAAGGTCATCCAGGTTGACATTGAACAGGAGGAGATCGGTAAAAACCGTCCGGTGGATGTCGGAATTCCAGGGGATGCCCGGGCGGTTCTCTCGCAACTCCGCCAGGCTTTGCAGGGAAAGTACAAGGCCCCCGAAAGTTGGGTAGCCATTGTAAAAGCCATGATGGGGGGAATAAGAACCCAGTTTGCCGGGGATGTTCGCAAAGAAGGAAGCCCGGTTCATCCTGCCCGACTTGCCCAGGAGGTTAGGGAGTTTTTGCCGCGAGATGCCTTGCTGGTTATCGACGGAGGGGATATAGCGGTCTTTGCCAATGTTCTCCTGGACGCCTATGGCCCAGGGTCCCTGATGTGGGTGGGAGGATTTGGCCATCTGGGGGTGGGGATTCCTTATGCCAACGCAGCTAAACTTGCTCACCCGGAAAAACCGGTAGCTCTGCTTACCGGGGATGGATCCTTCGGTCTTTCCCTGATGGAATTAGATACGGCCGCCCGGCACAATATTCCCATTGTTTGCGTCGTGGCCAATGACGGGGGCTGGGGTCAGATCCGGAGGGGGCAGATTGCCAAATACGGAAGAGACAGAGTGATCGGGTCCCAGCTTGGAACAAGGCCTTACCACAAAATCGTTGAAGCCATGGGGGGATACGGAGAACTGGTCGAGAGGACGGAAGATATAAAGGGGGCCATGGAACGGGCTTTCAAAAGCCGTCTCCCGGCCTGTATCAATGTGCTAACCGACCCTGAACCCAAATTCCCGGGCATGGATTTTCCGTGGCAAATCACCTGAAAGCAATTTGAACCACAGAGATCGCAGAGACCGCAGAGGAAAATCGAAAGGGTTTAATAGTCATATTCTCTGCGTTCTCCGCGCTCTCTGCGGTGAATTTTTTTTAAGGGAGGGGGCGCGATGAAGGCTGCTGTTCTCACGGGAAAGAGAACCATCGAGATTCAAGAAGTTCCTACGCCCCGAAATAGATCTGGGCCAGCTCGGGGGCGTTCATGATTTCCTCTGGTGTACCTCTGGCAATCACCTGGCCTTCATTGAGGAAGACGATCTCATCGACCATGGCCCGGATGACCTCCATGTTGTGCTCCACGATGCAGATGGTCTTCCCGTATTTGACCAATTCCCTGATCAGGGGAAAGAGGTTTTCCATGACGACCGGGTCCAGGCCGGATGCCGGCTCATCCAGAAGGATCAGCCGGGCTTCGGTGGAGAGGAGCCGCGCCAGGCTTAACAGTTTTTGCTCGGCAAAGGAGAGATTTCCGGCCAACTCTCCCGCTTGATCCGCCAGACCGACGAATTGTAGGCAAGCCAATGCCTGCGATCGATTCCCTTCTTCTTCATGGGAGACCCGGCCGAAGCGCAGAAAGGCCCAGAGGAGGTTCTCCCCGGTTTGCCGGGGCCGCGCCAAGAGAACATTATCCAAAACGGTCATATGGTGGAATAACCTCAAATCCTGGAAGGAGCGGGCAATTCCCAGGTTGGCGATGCGATGGGCGGGAAGGCCGGAGATGTCCTGCCTTGAAAACTTCACTGACCCAGAGTCCGGGGAATAGAAACCCGTGATGACATTGAAGAGAGTCGTTTTCCCTGCTCCATTGGGGCCGATGAGGCCGACGATTCTCCCGTCGTTCAGGTCCAGACTGCAGCCGCTGACCGCTTTCAACCCGCCAAAGTTCTTGCTCACGCTGTTTAACGTTAGAAGTGCCTCTGCGGGGCCATGGCCTGCATCCTCCTTTCGGATTCCCCCAAAGGCTTTTATCAAGGAAGCTGAATCCCCGGCTTGAGTCAGGATAACCTGAGGTTCGTCCCTCTCGTTAGATTCTTTTTCTTTTTTCTTTGGGGGAGCGGCAAACTCGCCTAAGAGACCCTGGGGCCGAAAACACATAAAGAGGATGAGAATCGCCCCGTAGGCAATCTGCCGCGTGAACCCCACGATCGCCGGAGAAATTTCCAGGAAGCGCAGGGCTTCCATCACCGAAACCAGAATGATCGCTCCCATGACTGGACCCCAGGAGTTGGCTGTTCCTCCGATGATCACGACGGCGAAAATCAGGATGGTGTCGTTTACGGTAAAGTTGGCCGGGCTGATGTAGGTCATGTAATGGGCGAAGAGACTTCCGGCGATGGCGGCCAGGGCTCCGCCGGTGACGAAAACCCAGACTTTGAAAGCCCGGACGTTCTTCCCCAAGGATTCCGTGGCGACTTCATCTTCCCGGATGGCCCGCAGGACGCGGCCGAAAGGGGAATGGACGATCCGCCAGCAGATGAGGAAGCAGAGCCCAGCAAAGCCGAACATCAAGGGGAGAAAGGAGACCGGAGTGGCGATTTGATAGCCAAAAAGAGAAGGCCGGGGGATCCCGCTCAGACCCGCAGCCCCACGGGTCAGGTCCACCCAGTTCATCAAGACCGTGTAAACGATCATCAGCAACGCCAGGGTGGTCACAATAAGGTATTCATCGCGGACCCGAATGGCCGGGATGGCCACAAGTAGGCTGATCAGCCCGGCAACAATCATTCCGGCAACGATGCCCGGTAAAAAATTTATCCCGAAGTGGATGCCCAGGAGAGCTGTGGTATAAGCCCCGATAGCGAAGAAAGCCGCATGGCACATGGCGATAAGGCCTGTATATCCTAAGATCAGGTTGAAGGATACACCTAAGATCGCGTAGATCGCGATCATGATGAGGATGTGAAAAAGATAATCCATAAACTCCCGATCTCTTGAAGGATGATGAGTTTAATATTTGAATTTCAGGCTTCGAATTTCGAGTTTGCAGTTCCCTGATTTATATCTTGCCCCTGTACACCCGGAACCCGAACAGCCCTGTAGGTTTTAAAATTAAAACAGCCACCAAGACGACGAAGGCAATTCCCACCTGCCACTGAGAGGAAATCTTCCAGATCCCCACGGATTCAGCCAGACCAATGATGAGCCCGCCCAGGGCTGCCCCGGGCAAACTGCCGATCCCTCCGATGATCACCGGCATGAAGGCATAGAGGATCGCCCAGTGCCCCATGTCCGGAGTGGCCCCTCTCTCAATGGTAACCAGGACGGCTGCAGGGGCGATGAGGAAGGAGCCGAGGGCGAAGGCCAGGAGGAAAAATTTTCGGGTATCGATACCGATCACCTCGGCCATCTCCGGGTTGCTGATCACCGCCCGCAGAGCCTTCCCGCTCCGGGTCCGGTGCAGATAGATCATCAGCGCTGCGAAAAGGGCCCCGGCCGTAAGGAGCATCACCACGTGGAGGCTGTTGAATCCGACCTGTCCGAATTTTATCACTTTAACCGGGAATCCCTCTAAGGGCTTGGCGTCTGTCCCGAATCCCATGGCAACGAGGTTCTCCACGGTGATCAAAGTCCCCAGGGCGGCGACGAAGATCACCAGGGGTGTTGCGAAAGCCCGTCTGAGGTAGCGATAGAGGATTCCTTCCACGGCCATCCCAAACAGGACAGCCCCGAAAATCCCGCCGATGGCGGCTACGATCAAAGGCAAGCCCAATTGCTGGAAAAAGTAGGCAAAATAGGCCCCGATCACGAAAGTGGCTCCGTGGGCGAAATGGAAGGTGCGGGTCACCGCAAAGATCAGGCCCCAGCTGATCCCGAAGAGCAGGTAGATGCTTCCCAGGGTGAGCCCATTGATGACAAGTTGCAAAAAGAGGTCCATGAGTTTCTTTTATCCTGCTGATAGTAAGTCGACAAAATTGGCGTAAAAAAAATGGCTCCAGGGTCAGGACGCCAATGCGTTTCGCTTGGCATCATCAAGACGCTGGTTCATCCATGGATCGGGCGGGAAAGGGTGTAGCGCAAAGACCAACGCAGTGAATTTCATATTAAGGTGCTTAAAAAGTCGGCTTTTCGCCGCTCAGGATATTTTTTTCGCGCTCAAAGCCTCCTTTTTCAGTTTTTCAGCAACCTTTTAGGCTTTGCGCTATGCGCCCTACGCTCTGCTTTCATCCCGGGCGTGCTCTGTTATGGCTGATTGGTTTACTTGATCTCGACATACTGCTGAAAAACGGCCTCTGCATTCTTCACCACGAAGAGGGCGGTTTTCTTCTTGCAGGTTCCGTCCTCAGGATTGAATTCCACCTGGCCTCCATAAACGCTGGGGAAGCTTTTGATCTCTATTAGAGCATCCCGGAGGGCCTTGCCATTCCAGTAATCGCCACCCTTGGCTTTCGCTTTCTTGATCAGCTCGGCCAGGATATAGACTCCTTCGTAATAGTTGGCGGCGTAGAATTCCGGGTCCTTGCCTGTTTTGGCTTTGTAATTGGCCACGAAGCTCTTGCTCCAGGGATCCGGGCTCTTGGGGTCAAAGTAATCGGTGATGGCCTCATACCCATCGGCCGTTGCCCCGGCGAGCTTGGCAGCATCGGGGGTGAATTCAATGCCCATGATGGGTTTGGTAAATCCCATTTCCCGGGCCTGCTTCACGGCGATTCCCCAGTCCTTTCCCCACTGCCACAGGGCCAGGAAATCGGGGTTGGCTGCCGCGATCTTGGAAAGGTAGGGCTTATAATCCGTGGTCCCGATCGGATGACCTTCGGAGGCCACGACCGTTCCTCCCATGGCTTTCCATCTGGGCTCTATATATTTTTGCGTCCCCAGGCCGGCGTCGTCATTCCAGTAGAGAGCGGCTAACTTGGTGAAACCGCGTTCTTTGGCCCTCTGGATTACACCCACCCCGTGCATCACCGAGAGCATCCGGTTGTTGAAGAGGTAAGGGCTGGCCTTCACCAGCTTGGGTCCTACGCCTCCCCCGTTGAGAAGAAGCACATGCTTCTCGTTGGCCACCGGGACGATGGAAAGGGTTGGCCCGGTATAGGAGGTAAAACTGAAGGGGACCTTGTCCACGTTGACCAATTTGTTGAAGCCATTGATCGCCGCCGCTCCCGAGCCGCTCTGGTGGTCTTCGATGACGGCCTTGAATTTGACGCCATTAATCCCACCTTTCCCGTTGATCTCATCCATGGCCGTCAAAAATCCCCCGCTCATCACCTGGCCATACCACGCTCCCGCTCCGGTCATGGCTAAAATGGCCCCGATGCGGAACTCCTTCGGGTCAGCCCCCTGGGCCGATGGACTCAAGGCCAGGGCAAAAACAAAAATGATCGAAAGACTCAATGCCCGATGCTTCATCTCGTTCCTCCTTTTCCAAAGAATATTTCCGGCCTGGCAACCGAGAATGGGACTGGGCGGAATTTTATTCCCCACTACACCCGATGTCAAGACTAAACCACTTTTCCGCTCCCATCCCCCCCCTCTTCCCGTCTGGCTTCGGCGATATCCCCTTCCGTGATTGTGCCATAAGGCCTCCTTCTACTCGTTTTCAAGTTCCTGAAGCCGACCCGAGTCGGCGTAGCTGTAATGTTCGGACTCGCCGACAATCACGTGGTCGAGCAGGATCAACCGGACCAGTTTGCACGCCTTCAGCAGATCGCGCGTTGTCTCGTCGTCGCCTGCGGAGGGTTCAGGATTGCCGGAGGGGTGATTGTGGACCAGAACTACAGCGGCGGCGGAGAGGCGGAGTGTCTCTTCAATGACGCGTCGGACGTACACGGTCGCCTGGGTCGGCGTCCCCTCGGTGATGTCCTTCGCTCCCAGACGCTGGTTCTGTCCGTTCAGGAACACGGAAGTAACCATCTCCTGGCGTCTGCCGGTAAAACGAGGGCGGAAGTGGTCGGCGATTGCCTGCGAGGACTCGAATGTAGGAGCTGTCAGTTTGCCGGCGCACACCTTTTTGCCGAGTTCAAAGGCAGCTTTGATCTGGGCGACTTTCGCGGGTCCGAGGCCGGGTACTTTCAGAAGCTCTTGGACGTGGGCGCGATCGAGTCCGCGGAGACCGTGAAAGTCCTTCAATAGGGTACGTGCAAAGTCCGAAGTGTTCTGCCCCAGTATACCTTCCTTGAACGTGCCTTGCCCCACACGGAGGATGATGGCGAGCAGCTCCGCCTCGGTTAGCTTGTCGGCCCCCTCGACCAGCAACCGTTCCCGTGGCCGCTCTTCTTTCGGCCAGTTCTTGATGCGGTCAGATTTCATGTTTCTACCATGACACCGCCGCTTGTGCAGCCATGTTCTTTCCGTGGTCGGATCATGTCAACCTCTTGCTTTATCACAATCAGGGCTTGCCCTTGGCGGTTCGACGCCTCGGCACTGATGGCCTGAATCGGAAAGAAGTCTTCAATGAGCCTGCGGTGGTCGTAGGTCATTTAAGCCCCTTTCAATCGAAAAGCCCTCTCTCCGGGTCCACTTTCAGGTCCATCGTTTCGCACGAGAACTTTGCCAGAATGTTGCATACCGCTTTTTGCTCTTCCTGGTTCGCCAGCCTTAACTTCCATCCAACATCGCCGTCATGCACAAAAGCACCCCTGATCTCATTGCACACGATCTGCGTGAGCTTTAATAGCAGCTGCCTGGTGATGCGCCGCATATGTTTAATGGATTCTTGATTCTCCCAGAGGTCATACATGCCCATCATTGCGTCGTTGAGCAGGTCCTCTGTCTTGAAAATGATTTCACGTGGCGGGATTGCTCGCCCAGCAGCTCCTAGAACCGCTGTGTGAATCCTCTCGAATAACACCCTTTTGCAGAAAGCTCTCTCTTCTTGGGATTGGTTGCAGTCGGGGTCATAAGGAACAATGTACAACGGCCGCGGATCGGTACCAGGGTCGAAGTCAAGAAACTTTTCTACCGACGTGTCCAATCCCAGCAAAGACTTTAACGTGTGGCCCACCACAAGAGATAGGCTATTCGGTCCCAAGCGTAGTCCCAACAGTTCTACTTCACCAGGAGCTATTCGCCATGTTTTAATCTCGTCGAACAACTCCGTAAGTGTCTTCTTCATCCGTGGCATATCGTCTTCTGCTACCAGATAGGAGGCGAGGCATTTACCGACATCTGATTCCGGCAACCCGAGAGATTCGTGCAAGCGGGACCCACTCACAATCAGGAATGTCCGAGCTTGCTCTGCAGCTGTGGAGGCGGTCCCAAACGAACCTCCCTTGCACTCAACTAGCACGAAGCAGCTGTCGCGTGCCCTGTATAGGACAATGTCCGGTCGGCAGCGCTCCTGGAAGGCAAGTTGAGATTCCTTGACCGCAAGAAGTACGTCCGGCGGCGGAGCGAGCATCGGTGCAATGGCATACACCTGAAAGTCTGCCCTCCGAAACAAGGGTTTCCAGCAAATCCCAGTCGGTAACGACTGGGTCAACCATAATAGCGTGTTGAGTTGAAATAGGGGGTCGCGGATTAATTCACTCGGTGTCGACATAACTAACCTCCCGGGATGATTTCTCCACCATCTGAGCGTAAGGCTCATCACCCAAGAAGAAGGTCGCCCCCGGATCCAGATATCGCTGGATGTTCGTCACAAGTCGGTGCACCGTGTTGCCACATGTCCCCTTGGGCACGATTGCAACACAGCCTTTGGCAGTCAATTCAAGGAAAAGTGGTTGCCAGAGATGACGATCCAGGCCGTAAACGTGGACCTTGGTCGGACCAAGGCGAATCGGGTGCCCCCAAAGGCGAAAGCGATTTCGCTGCCTCTGGAAGGTCGACTCCACCCAATAGTCAAAAACTGGAGCCGAAAGATGTTCCTTGAATTCGGCCACGAGCGGTGCGCCAACCAGCCGACGGAACTCTCCTGGCATAGCAACTGAAGTCTGAACCCCATACCACATCTGCTTCTCGGTTCGCCCCAGCATTTCTTCGTATATTCGGGTCACGAAGAGAACGTGATTGCGGTGGTCTCGGAAACTCTCGCTGCGGTTCGTAACCTTGCCGGTGTCGTAGAAATCGTGTCCCCCCTTTCCTGCGGGGGAAGGGAAGCGAAGCTGGCTGATCGCATATAGCGGCGAATAGGTCTGTTGTAACAACCCCAGTTTTTCATTTACCACACGTATGCGGTCAACGAGTTGGAACCGGGCGGCGCGCCTCTCACGAACAGGCTGTAGATCATCATTGGTGCTCTCTTCCTCCAATGCCTCCTCATCCTCTGGCACAGTATGGTCCTCGGATTCTTGAGGGGGAACGGGGGAACCGTCGATGTCATATACACTGTCGTGTGTGAATACGATCCGAACGTAACGGTGCGGCTGGCACAATTTGGCGACGATTTTCCATAGGACGTTGAATGTTGAACCGCTGAGCCAAACGTGGTCAATTTCCGGGGTAGAGAGCACAAGACCGTGGACGAACTTGTCAATAGACTGGACTCCCATCACGCTATACAGGACAACGATTCGCGGACGTATTGCCTCAATGAAACCGATAGGTTCATTGTCTTGGTCTGCGCGGTATAGACCGGTATCGATTGGCGTGATTTCAACTCCATGCCTCGAGAAGAAGGCAGGGAGGTCCATCAAATCAGCACTCTGATTACAGTCGCGCGTTTCAAGAAGGTAGCTCTTAACCAATGGTTTTTTGCTTTGGCGCTCATCCAGCTCTTCCTTACGCTCAAACGAATAGCCGTCAAAGAAGCGGATCATGTCATGCCTTGAATCAATCTGACGAACATCTTGAATATTCATATCGTTTACTCCATCAAAGACAATGTGGCAATCGCCCCCGCCGGAGTCTCGTATAACCCGGCCGCCACGATCTCCTGCCTGGCATGGCCGAGCTTGGCAAAGGGGAAGTCTTCTGTCAATCTGCGGTCTTCAGACATGGAGGATGTCTTCCTCCGAAATTGGCAAATCGTTGCTTGCCTTGGCCCCGATCCAGCTCAACATGTTCAGGTTACGCACCGTCACGGCGACTTCCTTTTCGTCCAGCGGTGGCCTCCGCTTCTGTTTCCACTTCATGACCGTATCGAGAACGTCCTTTTCAGTGGGAGCCCCCTTAGGCTGGCTTTTGGCCTCCTGGGCGGCGAAGTGGACCGTTGCGGCGACTTCGGCTTGTTGGGTATTCATCCGCATGAAGAGGTCTGCGACTTTGTCGATGATCGGCTCCCAGTCCTTTATCTGCTGTTCATAGGCTTTTCGCGCGTCAAGGAAGGTTTGCCCGACATGAATGGCAAACATCCGGCCCAATTGCTCTTCGCGCACAAGGCCGTTGTTCACCAGTGCGGTGATACGTTCCTTGAGGGCGGGTGCATAAGGGCCATAGCTTCCGCGCTGGTATTTCAAACCGGTGGGAATGCCGCACTCGCTTGCGAAGTAGGCGATCTTCTGAAATGTGGTCCGTCCAACCGGCCAATGAAAGGGTTCCTCTTCGATTCTTTTCAGGATCTCTACTACGGCCACCCATGCTGGTCCGATTTTATCAGGAGCCGATCTTGAGGTTGCTGCCTCCTGCGCCTTGTCCTTTCCCGCCTTCCACATAAACCTGAACCTCCTCGTTGCCCGAGGAAAAGGGAATAAGGCTCTTCAGATAGTATTTGGTCTTGCCTGCGTCGTGGCCCGTTTCTTTGTCGAGGGTAGCTCGTCCCGTTTGCCGGGTTTTTGTCGGGTTTCTCTATCCAGCGGGCCTCCGCCGGGTTTTTGTCCATCCCACATTTCGCGATAGGCGTAGACGTATGAAACCGTTGCCTCCGGGTCAATATCATAGTAGTAGCGGCAGAGCTTTTTATATAACACCAGCACTCCATCGTCGAAACAGAAGTCGAGCATACCGTCAAGGCATCTTTCGATACGTCTTGAATCACGGCTTTGTGCCTTCAGGATTGCCTCAACTTCAGCCGAATATTGCTGCACAGCCTCACGAGCAAGCCTTTGTGCGTCTCTGGCCAGCTCGCCTATGCGTTTAACGAGATCATCCTTCCGTGATTCCGCTTCACTCTTCATCCGCACCCATTTCCTGCGCCTGGTTTCTGTCCGGTTTGTGTCTTGTTTATAAGCAGCATGACCCCTTTTGCCCCTTTAATGCTCCTTTCGTGACGGGTTTGACGGGTTTATGGCGGGTTCCCTCGTCGATCATCGAGTCACTTCCTGGCACATTTGGCACCTTTGTGGCATGATAAAAAATACCCCATTGTCTCTTTCCTGTCCCCTTTGCAGCCCATACGGGCCTTTTGTCGTAAGCCCTTTGATCCCTTTATGATTCCTTTCCACAATATGGGAGGTTGCGGATACCCTTAAAGTTGGTTGCGGATAATTGCGGATTCATGGAGTCGGAAGTTGCTCCTTCAGGACTCTTCCGTGCATGCCTATGGATGCCCGAACGCAGACAGGAACAAGCTAAAACCTCCGCCAGAAATCCGCCGACGAGCTGAACGATCCGCCAAAATATAATCCATAAGTTTGTCGGGGTCATCGTCCGCCGGCCACAATGCGCTTATCTCATCGAGGTCATCGGCAGGCGAAACTTTTTGTTGTTCTGCAAGCTCTTCCAATGAAAAGGATAACCAAAATAGGAAATCCTTCTCCCTCCCTTCATCCTTTTTCCCTCTCGTTATTTGGATTCTGCTCCAGCCAATGGTCAATGGCCTCTTTTCGGAAGCGCCAGTGCCGCCCAACCTTTTGGCAGGGTATTCTGCCTTCCTGGGCAAGTTTGTAGAGGGATGACCGGGGTATTCTCAGGTACCCGGCCACTTCCTCAATGGTCATCACAGCGGTTGTCTTATTCTTCATCTCCTCCCCTAAACTCTACGCACCTTGTTAGAAATCTCCTCAATTGGCAATGAATATAGCAGATATTGCTAATCATTATCAATTGTTTTATTTCGGTAATGGTGGAGAATGGTATGGCAGGGATCCGAGCAGCTTTATTCTCTACTCAAGCAAGAAAAGTTTTCCCCCGGCGCCGGCCATACTGGACGAAATGGCCAAGCGCAGACATGCAGCGGGCGGGATGGAAGAAAAGGGGAATCCCGGCCTGTTCGAGGCAATGGAAGGCATCCCTGGCCATATTACCCACGGGCCAGCAGACGATCAGGGGTTTGGGTAAAGAGGGCTGGAGGGCGGCAATGCGCTCCGCAACCTTCAACGTCCTTTCGGAGGTCGAGACCGTAAAGGTCAGGACCAGCAAATCAAAATTCTCATCTTCCGCAAAGGTCTTGAGGTAGCGGGCGATCGCTTCCGGGTCGTTCATGAACTGGGTGGTTATATCCATGGGGTTAGCGATAGAAGCCACTGCCGGGGTTATATCGTGAAGTTGATCCCGGGTACGTCCGGAGGGGGTTGGAAGTCGAAGTCGGTTATCCGCAGCCAGGTCGGCCATCAACGCGCCGCTTCCGCCGGAAGATGAGAGAACGGCCACCCGATCTCCGGCCGGCGATTCATAGCGGGCAAA
>Ga0315282_10011677_pt1 | contig 13549 bp, 10 predicted proteins | sample YL17G07_20_MG_FD_203693 | JGI IMG/M metagenome (GOLD analysis project Ga0315282, IMG submission 203693) | Sediment microbial communities from Yellowstone Lake, YNP, Wyoming, USA - YL17G07_20 | ecosystem: Environmental > Aquatic > Freshwater > Lake > Sediment | place: USA: Wyoming | collected... | reverse complement strand
GATCCTCTACTCCCCAATCTTCGCTCGGGACCCCAGGTACAATCAGACACATTCCCGGTGCGCCGCATCCCATATGAACGACGAGATCCAACGACTCGAGAGTCTCTCTTGATAGCTGCTTGGGGCGCGCTCTAGATATGTCGATTCCAATCTTCTTCATTGCTTCCACAGCACCTGAATCGACTTGTTCGGCGGGCTCTGTACCCCCGCTGACAGGGTCAATCACATCACTGGCAAGATGTCTGGCAAACGCCTCTGCCATCTGACTTCTGCACGAGTTCTTGACGCAGATGAACGCTACACGGTACCTTCTGCCCGGTTCTTTTGACCTACTCTGGAAGGTTGTCATTTTCCCAAATATCTGATTATAGCCAACAGGCCATTGCCAATCAATACGTAGAAGAAAGCCGCAATCAACAGCGCAACAATCCAGGCTAAGGAGATCGGTTCCATAAGAAAGCCGAAGTTCGCCATGGCCGCAGCCACCAAGACCGTGAGGATTGTTGCCCCGGCAAACCAGCTGCTGGGATATGGCTTTTCCCAGAAAACGCGTCTCGTGCGTACCAGGTACAGAACCGCCTGGCCCCCGACTAGAACCAGCCACGTGAATACTATGGGTTGGGCCTGGACAAGGGGCGTCCCCATCGAGTAACGTGCAATCCAGAAGACCAACACGCTCATCAAGAGCATGAGTGAGGCGTATGCGGATCCATACGTGACCATCGAGCGCATGTCCCAGCGGTCCGGTTTGGTCGATGGAAGGACATTGTCCTTGGAAAGGCTGAAGGTCACGACATCTCCGAAGAGCATGAACATAAACGCCAGAGTCGGCGTTATCACCTCTTCTCTGAAGAGCAGTAGGCCGAGAGTAATGAATATCGGTATTGCCCCTTTGCGGGTTATCATAGCAAGGATCCAAGTCCTCATTCGCTGGTGAATGTTACGACTGACCATGATCATTGCCCGAATGTTCGTCAGCCCGGGTTGAGTCAAAACAAGGCCCGCCGCCGACTTGGCCACGTCCGTGGCGTTGGCAGTGGCAATACCGACGCTTGCTTGACGCAGCGCAGGAGCATCATTGACGCCGTCCCCGGTCATGCCGACAACATGGCCGGCGTCTTGAAGTGCCTTTACTATCAAATACTTGTCCTGCGGGAGGACACGTGGGAATATGTTGTATCTGTCGGCGAGGTCCGGTCGCATACTCTCGTAATCCGTCGCATCGGGGACTGTCGCTCCTTCAATGCCTACTCTTGCCGCAACCGATTCTGCCGTGACTCTTCCGTCTCCGGTCACCAGGACGACGCGTATGCCATTCTTCTTAACCTGAGCAATCAAATCAGCGGAATCCTTCCTGATCTGATCGGTTAACGTGATGAATCCGGCGAGCTTCAGCTCCGACTTGTCGCCAACCGCAACTGCCAGGACCCGGTTGCCGGATTGCGACAGCTCGGTAACTCGATCAGCAATCTCGGACCAGCTTGTATTCGTCAGTTTCGCGATCGACAAGGGCTCCCCCTTGATAGCCCGGATCTCCTTGCCCCCCTCCGAAATCCATGATGCACCAGAAGACTTGGTCCGCGGGTCAAACGGTTCAAGGACGAAGTTTGTGATCCGCATACCGCTCCCCATTAGATTTCGTTCCTTCGCTGAGTCCAACAACGCCAGGTTGATCGGCTCTTGGCTGGAGACGTCGACGGTGTGCGCGGCAAAATACAGAACCGCATCTTCCGAATAGGGCGAGAAAGCGACGATTCTTTCAACCGTCGGTCTGTTCTCGGTCAGGGTGCCAGTCTTGTCGATGCACAGGACGTCCATCGCCGCGGCGTCTTCAATCGCCGACAACCGGGTGGTGAGGACACCCATCTTGGCAAGAGCTCCTGTTCCCACTGTTGCAGAAAGTGTGGACATGGCCGGTAGAGCGACCGGCACTGATAAGACGAGAAGCATCAAAACGAAGACTAGGGTAGATGCAATCTGGCCGCCAGTTGCCCCAAGCACGATAATCGCGGCGATTGCCAGAGCGACGTCCAAGACCAAGAGATATCTTGCAATTTGGAGTGCCAAGCGTTGCAGAAGTGGCGGTTTCTCCGCGAGTCTGACCAAGCTGGCAGCTCTGCCATAATAGGTATTGTCTCCGGTCGAGGACACGTTTCCAAACGCTTCTCCTTGAGTGACCAGTGATCCGGCATATGCCGTCTTATCGGCGGCCACTTCCACCGACATCGATTCTCCAGTCAGCTGAGACTGGTCGACAAGCACGTAGCCATCTACGATTGCAATATCTGCCGGGACGATGTTGCCCGCCTGCAGGTGCACGAGATCGCCGGGGACGATCTCTGCAGATGGTAGCGTTCGCCACGCACCATCTCTTTTTACATTCGCCAGGATCGAAAGCTTCTGCTTCAGTAAAGCCACTGCTCGCTTTCCATTCCGTTCCTGATAGAAGCCCAACGATGCCTGGAAAACCAGCAGGACCGCTATCAGTATCGCCTCGGCCCACCTCGATATTAGTATGTTGATCAAAATGGCTGCTTCAAGCATCCATGGGATTACTCCCCAGAACTTGTGCGCAAAGAGCGCAACAGCAAAAGGCTGAGCCTCGCTTATCACATTTCTGCCATACTGTCGGAGCCTCCTTTCGGCTTCTTCAGTCACTAGCCCAATGTGCGTCTCAGTCGGTTCCAATGCGTTCACATCGTATGCAGCCAACAGAATCTATTAAGCGTTCTGCCAAATTGCTTCGGCCATCGGGAAGAAACTCAAACAGCCCATCATTCCCCATTGAAACGCACGTTGCGAAGTATCGGGCGGTCCCACTGGCCCGGCAGGAAACGATCGCAGCGTAGCTTGACGCAGAGATCGTTCGCGAGCCCTTTCCGGATGACATCCAAGCTTCAGCGAAGGCTCGCTAAGGTCCCGCCCCGATCCCGTATACCTCTTGCGACAGCGATCTTAGGCTAGCCACACCCTCTGGCGTGTGGTCCAGGAGGGGAACAAAGAACAGTGGCGTATGAAACCGCGGCTCTATCTCTGCCAGATACTTCTCCTGCTGCCTCCGGCGGCTCTCGAAGAACGCATTGCGGCCGTACTCCTTTGGCAGGATGTAGTTGACTCCGACGAGTGAGGTCTCGATCCCCACCTGCTTCTTCAGTTCCTGAGACGCCCGCCAGGCCTCGATGATAGGCGTGTACTCGGGATATACCACGAACACGAAGGTGCTCTTGTCTCGGGACCTCATCTTCTCTATGACGTTCGCGTACTTGCTTCTAGTCTCCTCCGAAGTATTCTTGGTCAACGTACCCAGATCGATGAAGCCCTTCCAATCGGTGGGCAGTTCCAGCAGCCTGATGGTGTGGCCGGTAGGCGCGGTATCGAAGATCACGACCTGATAGCCTTCCAGCTCGAAGTAGCTCATGAACTTTTCAAATGCAGACATTTCCTCGGCGCAGGGGGAGTTGAGGTCCTCCTCGACAGATTTCTGGACGTCCTCCGGTTGGTCTTTCACAGAGCTGAGGATCCTCTTCTTGTACTCAATCAAGGCTTCTTTTTGGTCGATCCTGACCACGTCCAGATTCTTGACCCCATGTACGGGCGTGGGCTCCGGTCCGACCTCCTGCTCGAAGATCTCCTGGAGGTGGGATGCGGGGTCGGTGGTCACGATGAGCGTCCTCAGTCCCTCGTCTGCCAGATATACGGACGTCGCACAGGCCAGGGTGCTCTTTCCCACACCTCCTTTCCCGGTGAAGAAGATGTACCTCGTGCCGTTTGCAGGACGCAGCAGTCGTCGGGCTTCGCTCAGGTCTCTCTTCATTGCAATCGGAGTGATGATTGTCCCTTCTGATTCTTGGTGCACAGGGACCCTCTTGCCTTCGAACAGGTAGGAGGCCACTGATTCCAGCGCAGTCACCCCAATGATCTCAGTGTCCTGGAGGGGATATTGCAGCTTGTTGAGCACGAAATCATCCTTTATCTCCTCCAGCATCCTGTCCTCTTCCTCCTTCTTCTTCCTGAAGAAGGCGTCGGTGGCAACATCAGCGGGAAGAACTCCGTTGATGATCAGGGAGTTGGTCCTGATGCCCAGCTTGGAGAGTTCCTCCATGCTTCGGTTTGTCTCAATGATGGATGACTTCTCCGGCTTAAGGACGAAGATGAACGAAGTTTTCTTGCCGTCTTGGAGGTAGCCGATAGCCTTTTTGTACTTGCCCTTGGATACTTGAAGTGAGGAGCTCGGTCCGATGCACGTCGAGCCGCCTTTGTCCAGCTCGGTGGACCATCCGCTCGGCAACTCCAGGAGCCGTATGGTATGGCCGGTCGGCGCGGTGTCGAAGACGACCGCATCGAATTTTGGGTCGTCCATGAATTCGATGAAGCTATCGAAGGCCGCCACCTCTTCCACGCACGGGCTCTTCAGCTGCTCCATCATCGAATCCAAGTTCTTCTGATCAAGGATTCCGTTCAGGGGCGATATCATCCGCTCCCGGTACTCTTGGGACGCGACGTCCGGGTTGATCTCGATTGCGGACAGGTTAGGCACCTTGCTTATCGCAGTGATGCGGTGCCCGATCTCCTGCCCGAAGATGTCGGCCAGGTTCGGAGCAGGATCCGTGGTCACGATGAGCGTCTTGTACCCTTTGCGTGCCAGCCATACGGCGGTGGCACAGCTCATGGTGCTCTTGCCCACCCCTCCCTTTCCGCTGAAGAAGATGAACTTGGTCTTGCCTCTTTCCGGTTCAATTAGGTTGTTCAATTACATCCACCCCTGGCAAATGATTGCGCTAGCACGATCAAACCTTCTAGTCTCATCCTCACTCCGCCCCCTTTAGGGCCGCCTTCATCTCATCGTAGGTCATGTACCTCTGCTCGACGAGGATCTTCCCGTTCAGAGTGGAGATGGGCAGTATCTCTGTCCCTTGCTTCTTCAGCAGTTCGAGTATGTCAGGGCTCTGCAAGAACATCTGGGCGTTGAAGGACATCGAGACCCTGGTGATGCTCTCATCGGGGAACTCGGCCTGCAATCTCTTGACATCCTCGCTCAGTTGGATGAGGGCCTGGTTCGGTTCCGGGCCGCAAATGCCAGTAGAGCAGCAAAGCATTCCTTCGTAGATTATTAGCTTGTTAGACATCTTCTTAACCTCCTTTCAGTCTGCCAATTGGATCTCAGCATATTCTGCCATCGACTCGTCACCCGACTTGCTGATGGCCTTCGCGAGCGCGATAGCCGCGCGAATTTCCTTCTTTTCGATTCGTTTTTCATGTCATCTACCAGCAGACCCTCTCCATAGATATGAGTTGCGCCGACTCTGCTCTGTAGGAATCCTCGGTGAATAGCAAGAAGAGAGTCTCCAGCCTCCCGAATCGTATGAAGACGCCCGAAAGATGAGTTCCTTGTGCTGCCGGCTCGTAACGCGAGCCAGCACAATGGGCCCCCTCTTCCGCTTCTCCACAGAGAACGCCGTCTCCACCTTCGGCCGATGGCCATCCTATTCGCGCTTGTCGAAGCACTTCGCCTGTCTCCTCCTACGCCTCTCCCTTCCATCTTGATCTTCGGACGGGAGGTGGCGCACACAGGAATGGCCCTCCACTCGCCCAGGCCCTCTTGAGCGTATTCGTGGTTCGATCTTGCGTCATATCCTTAGTCAGCGATCAGCGATGTAACATCTTGACGCGTTCGTTAGCCAGATTCGCTTCCCAACGGGCGGTGCGCATTTGTCATTCACCGCACTATGTTCGATCCATGTCTTCTCCAACCCGTCTTTGGCACCTAACTCGCTAGATGAGGTGCAGTTTGCGTGCCAGGGGTGAGGGTGAAGTACTGTCTGTTCGACATGATTCAACTGACAATGACTCCGGAGTTCTGGTCAGCGCAGTCTTGTATGAGGCATAGTTACTTATGTGGGAACTGCGTTTCAATAAAAATTGAAATACCAAAGGAGGAAACTATTGTGACAATGCAAGGAAAAGCAGTGGTTGTTTGGAGCGGCACGTTGGCGAGCGGCAAGGGTCATGCCGAATTTGAGAGCGGAGCGGGTGGTGCTATACCGGTGACCTGCGCCCTAGAAGACAAAACCCCGGCTGGCAAGAGCAGTCCAGAGGAATTGCTGGCCGCTGCGCACGCTAGCTGTTTCTCGATGGCGCTCTCCCAGATGCTTACCATGGGCGGATGTCGTAAGATAGAGGAATTGCGCGTTGCCATCACGACCACGCTTGATCAGGTCAATAAGGACGGCCCTTACTTGATCACGCGTGAAGAAGTGGACGTGAGCGGTAGGGCGCCAGGGCTTGACGAGGCCGGTTTCTTAAAAGCGGTTGAGGCCGCAAAGACGATGTGCGCAGTTGGACTGGCCTTGAAAGGCAATGTCGAGATTGTCTATAAGACGAGCTTTGACACCTCGAGCTGAGACGAGGGGCAATCTGCGCCGTTTGAGCTTGGAGAACTGCGGAAATCTCAATGCGACGAGGTCATTCTCACCTTGAGTGCCTTGTCCATGCCGTCTCACGTCATCTCATAAAACCGCTTTCGCTGGATCTCTGGACACTGGCCACTCTATCGCTAACTCACACCTGAGACGCGTGAGAGCAGGGCGGGGTCTTCATCTGCTGGCCTCGTGAACCGGCGACGCGTCGCCAGCTCCGTGAACCTCCTGAGCCTGTCCAGCGCCTTCGTCGCCATGATGCCAGGCATCTCCTTCCTCGCCTCCAGCTCGAGGAGCGGGTGCAGCAGGTACGGGATGAAGCACACGAACAGGTGCGCCGCATCCCATGTGGATGACGAGATCCAACGATTCCAGTGTCGCTCTTGACAGCTGCTTGGGGTGCGATTGAGACATGTCTATTCCAATCTCTCTCATCACTTCGACAGCACCCGAATCCGCTCACTCAGCGGGCTAAGTGCCCCCGCTGACTTCGCTGCAGAAACGCAGGGCGGAATTACGAGAAACGTATGATTCCCACCGGCCCACAGCTAGCCCGGCCCTATTGTTGGTGCAGAGCAATCTGCCCCTGATCTGGTCTAATGCCAAGTTACCGTATCTGCAGCGCCTTGAATCAGCGGTTGGTTCAAGCGCAGCGATTGCTGAAGTGCTCAGCTCCTCTCCAGAAGCTTACTTCATTCTGCCGTCACCTATGCTCGGACGGAAAGGAACTCGAGGGCCAAGTCCAGCTTGGTTCACCTCTGTTAGTTTCAACCCCTTCCTCATGGAAGACGAGATCAACGCCGCGTACTTGACATCCCCAACTATCTGTGCTCCTACGACCAATCCGTTCCTCACGGTGAGTCTTGTGATCGATCCATGCCTAGCTATCTCCACTCGCTCGCCTTCGAGGGAGCCGATTGAGACAAAGGGCACGTCAAACACATTGATCACGTTGTACGGAAGCGCTCCTTCGTAGGCTGCGGTTTCGCCGCACATGTTCAGAGCGGCGATTCTCCCTTGCTCTACCGCAAGTGGCCAGAGCGGAGCCAGGCGAGTGGTTCCTGAGATGATGTCTTTCGTCTCCGCACAGTCGCCAGCCGCGTATATGTCCCTCGCCGAGGTTTCCATTCGCTCGTTCACGCAGATTCCTCCAGATCTCCCCAGGCGAATGGTCTTGTCAGTCAGAAAAGAAGTGTTCGGGGCCACTCCCAGCGCGGCTATCACACCATCGCATCTAAATTCCCGATGGCCAAGCCGAAAGCGATCTACTGGATCACCTAAGATGCGCATGTGAGGATGGGCACCGACGACCTTGATGCCGCCGCCAATCAAAGTGTCGTGTATCAATCGGCAGATGTCTTCGTCGAACAACCTGCTCAGTACGCGCGACCTGCAGATCATTATCACGTCCACACCCATTTGATGCAGTGCTGTAGAAATCTTGACTGCGACGGCCCCTGCTCCATAGACGATTACCCGTTCCTTGATCTGCTTGCGGATTTGTTCTGCATCCTCCAGTGTTCTCAGCGTGAAAACGCCACGCCTGTTCTGCATTTCCCCTGTGAGGATTGGAGAGGCACCAGAAGCTATCAACAATCTGTCGAATGAAACAACAGAACCATCATCCAACACTACTCCCTTTGCGTTGGTCCTGATCTCTGCCACGGACTTTCCAAGGACCAGATTAGTGTGTTCAGTATCCATGGAATGCTCATTCCAAAGAGAAAGGACATCCACCGGAATCCTGCCCTCAATGTAGTCTGGGAGTGCCACGGGCGAATAGGGCGCCCTCTTTTCTTTGCTGATGACCGTTGTTTCAGTCTTCGGACTATGTTCCCGAAGAGTTGCTGCCGCGGAAATCCCCGCAGCCCCAGCGCCGATAATCACTGCGCGGATGCCTATGTCAATCCCAACCGTTTCAGAGTCTCTGGCGTCGGCCTGCCCTCGTCGTCCCAACCCTGAAGAGCGTAGTACGCAGCGACCATTTGCTCGAACTTCTCGTGATCTAGCTTCTCGCCCGCCCAGGGTCCGTCCTTAAGTTGTTCATCGAACAGCCTGTTCGATAGGGCGTCTTCCTTCCTGCTCATGCCTTGCTGGATGTTGTATAGCCTCTCCAGTGTCCTAATGCGCTTCGCAGTCATCTTCAGTCTGGATGGCTCGGTATCCCTTCCGGTACATGCGACGAAGGCTTTCCCCCATAGCTCCAGACCAACCGGCATGAACGGGATGGCGCAGACGCCGAGCGAATCCGCAAGTATGTGAAGGTCCTCGTAGCCGGCGACGAGAGCTGGTTTGTGATCATACTTCGTGGGTATGGCCGCGTCCTGTGTGCCTGTGATGCTCTGAGCTGCCTTCTCCGCACTTTTCTTCATTGAGAGGTAGTAGAACTCACAGAGGCCGTATGTAGCGCGATTCTGGCTGCCTGAATCAGTGACTGCGCACGACAGGGCGACGCCTTTGAACGGCCTCACCTCCATCAACCAGAGCCCCAGGCCGCCTTTGCCATAGACGGCGAGACTTTCCGCGCCTCTCCCTATCTTCTCTGAGGCGGCTTTCACGCCATCTGCGAGGACATCGCCGAGTCCCTCTCGCCTGCCTATCATCTCTACCATGCTGATTAACGCATTACCGTTGCCATAGCTGAGGTCGATGCCATCCACATCCGCATCCTTCAGAATCCCTTTCGAGTACAGGTCCATTGCGAAGGCCACCACGGCTGCCGTGCCACTTGTATCCATTCCGAAGTCCTGCATCAGCAGATAAGCTTTCCAGATCTTGTTGAAATCCTTTATCTTTGGGAAATTGGCCAGGGATGTCAAGGTCCCTTGGCATGCCGCGATGCTGCCTCCGCCTACGCCCTTCACGTTGATGTATGCCCAGCATCTCAATGGACAACCGAAGCAAGTTTGAGACCTGAATTCCGCCGTCTTGATGAACCGTTCGGCTTCGTCGTAGGCTTCGAAACGATCTTTCCATGCCGTGTCCTCGTAGTTCCCGAAGAATGTCTTGCCGTCGGATTCCAGAATCCTGAACAGCTTGTGGTGCCACTCAGGATAATCTTGATAGCTTGGCATTGTCTTTATTCTCTCTCGCATCTGATCCGCCAGTGCTTGCAGCTGATCGGGGTTGGTTATTGGGACACCCTTAGTTCCCCTCACGCATATCGCTTTCAGATTCTTGGACCCCATGACCGCGCCTACGCCACAGCGGGCAGCATAGTTACGTGTGCCGAACGCAATCCCGGAGAGGTTGACGAGCCTTTCTCCTGCGGGACCGATGCATGCAACCTGTGTCCTCTCGTCAGCCCCTCTCAGTGTCTTAACCGTCTCTTGAACGCCCTTGCCGGAGACCTCTCTTGCATCCTTGATCTCGACTTCGTCGTTGTATATCTCGATGTAGGCCATTTGAGGAGCTCTGCCCGTGACAACGAGCCCGTCGTAACCTGCATACTTCAATTCCGGACCGAAGAAGCCGCCCGCGTTCGCCCCTCCGAGCAATCCGGTCTCCGGCGATTTCGTGACGACGTCAATCCGTCCAGATGATGGCGCAAGAGTACCAGTCAACGGCCCCGTCATGAATATCAGAGGGTTCTCCGGGCTCGTCGCATCGGAGCGCTTCGGGGGCTGGAGGTCAAAGAGAAGTTTCACCGCGATGCCCCTTCCCCCGAGGAACTGCTCGCTGTAATCGTGCGTGGGGATTGTCTTCAGCTGTCCATTGGTCAAGTCCACCATGAGGATCCTACCCGCGTAACCGCTCATTGATTCACCCCCTGCAAGAACTTCATGAGTCTGCCCACATTCTCCCCCCTCTTCTCGATTGAAAGGTTCTCGTCTTCTTGATACTCCAGTGCTTGGGTCGTGCATACCTTCACACACTTGGGATCCCCGCCACACAGGTCGCACATAACAGTCTTCCTACTTATTGGGTTGAGACCAACGCCCCCGATGGGGCACGCCATGATACACAATCTACAGCCGATGCATCTCGAGTAGTCAATCTCTGGGCCGAGGGCTGGATCTATCTTGATGGACTTCGTCGGGCATACGGCAACGCAGACAGGGTCTTCGCATTTCTGGCATAGTGTTGGTATGTTCCACCCCGATTCTTCGTATTTCGCGACAGCAATTCTGGCTTCCACGGGGTTCACTCGCTCTTCGTGGCTTAGGGAGCAAATCGTCTCGCAGGTCCGGCAGCCGATGCACTTTTCGAAGTCCTTAACGATTATCTTCTTCATGTTCTCGACCATCCGCTACATCCACCCTTGGATTGGCAAACACTTATCCAATGCATGATGGCAATTGACCGTGGTTTCCGTTCTTGCGGAAGCCTTGGGAATGGCGGTCGGGTCCTAGTCAAGCCCGTCCTGCTCTGGCTTCTAGATTCATGTCCTCGGGCCGCTCCGAAACATGATTTTGGATACACAGAAGCATCCCTCGAAATGGCCGCCGACTGAATGTGAGTCTGCTCAGCCTTGTTCATCCTGACTCCTCGCACGCTTTGATGACTGCGCGCACAGCCTTGTCCAAATCCTCTGCACTATAATCAAACGGCTTGAACGGGCCGATCTTCGGTATCTTCAGATCCAACAGCAGATTCAGATACTCGTCGACTTTGAACCCGTCCCTCTCAAGGATCTTTCTCGCGCATTTGTTGTAGCATCCGTCCACCACGACGATTCTCTTAGCCTTTTCTGTGCTCTTTCTGTGCTTCGGCACACCGGCCGCGATGGCGGATGTGCAAAAGAGGCCGTTTCTCTTTTGGTCCATCTGCTTGTAGGCCTCCAGTACGGCGACGCCGGTAAGCGCGCCCACACTAGACATGCAGCCGAAGCAGCAGAATATCGCGTTTTCTGGGACTTGCTCGTCTTTGTGCGTTCCTTCCCCGGAGACACCTGATTGGCTATCATTTTGCGTTTCTATGTCTGACATCTCAATCATCTCTTAATATTGTCTGCGTAGGTGGTCGATGTCGGAAAAAAGGGACACTCCTCGCGTGAGCACTCAGCGTTTCCTGAGAAGAACCTGCATTCGATTTTCTCTGAGGGCAAGGTGTAGCCTTTGGAGGCAAGTTGCCTGATTGCATTCGCAATCGCGGTGTAGTTGCTTCTTTTGCAGCACCGCTTCTCAAATCCTGAGATCTCTAGAAGAGTGTGAGCGGCGGCAGATACGACCTCGCGGCGTTCGTCGTGCATAGGCGTGATCCGATTGACAACGCTGACCACAATGCCCACGCTGTGGGCAGCTCCCGAGATCCCCGTGAATCCACAGGAGTGAGCTGCCAGCTTCGACCCCCTCAGCATCCCCTCTTCAATGTCCTTGCTTTCAATTGCGTAGCCGCCGTTGCGCAAGGATGACAGGATTACCCCGGGAACGATGTAGTGATGGTAGGCCCCGCCCAGTGGGAAGGGCGCATCCTTGTTCCAGATTGCCTCGATCTCGCCGAATACAGCATGATATAGCTTCACGGGATCCTTTTCGGCGGATCCCAGAATGAATCGTTTGATTGCGGGATACATGCTGCTGATGTCTTCATCAGATATGCCCTTGATACTGTTAGTAATCCTGTGGAACTCGTCCCAGTAGAATGTACCCTTCGCCTTCCTCTTCATTGCGCTCAAATCAGCCTTCACCTCAGGCTTTCCTTCCTTCAACTCGTCACCATCCCGACCGATGCTCTCGAAATGCTCAACCTCAATCCTCGCTCCCGCCTCTCGTCATGTAGCTCCAGGTCTCGAATCTCGCATAATGGTGTGCTGAGCCCGCCTACTCGTTCAGCGCTCGGAGTATGAGTTCTTTCGCCCTCTTGATTTCATCATCTGAGAGATACTCTATCAGGGGTTTCACAGTGCCACTCGCGATGTCCTCGTGGAGGGGCTTCTTCACCATTCCAATGTCCCTCGATAGGACTATGCTCTTGCTTACCTTGAGCCCTGCCTTTTCCACGACTTTCTTGGCGCACTCAAAGGGACATCCGTCTACGGTCACCACTCTGTTCGCAGCTTTGGTCTTTGCGAACACGGGACCAACTCCCGTTGGCAACCCGCCGAGGCACCCAACTGTGACCTTCTTCAAGCCGGCCTCCTTCACTGCCTCTGTCGCGGCAAGGGCTGCAGTAAATCCTGTGTTCGACATTCCGCCAAAACACACAAAGAGAATATTCTCGTGAGTGTTTTCTCCTGCTTTCAGTTCCATTTTCATTTCTTCGCCCATTTCTAAACCACCGCGACTTCTTCTTTAATTCTCTTCATTCACCAGTTGATTGTTTCCTTGAATTGCGTCGTTCTGAACGAAAGTCATGTTGCTCCCCACTGACAGTCCGTGACCCACAATCCGTGCTTTCCATAGGATCTTCATGCATGTTCATACTGAGCCCTCACACATACCCCAGGAGCTTCAAGACGAGCTGGACCGCAAACAGCCACATTATGAATCCGAATCCGACCTTAATCATCTCCGATTTCACCTTGACCATGGAGCGCGCGCCTATCTGCGCCCCGATGAACACGGCCACCACCGTCGCGAGTATGAGCCCCGTGTCCAGGTGTCCCACGGCCGAATGTCCTATCACCCCGAATATCGAGGAGAAGATGACGACGAAGGCGGCCGTTCCAGCGGCGCCCTTGGTCGGATGCTTGCACAGGAATATCAGGAACGGCACTATCACAATCCCGCCGCCGACCCCAAGCAACCCAGACATGACCCCGACCGCGAAGCTGAAGACGGTGATCAGCGCGAACAGCCGGTTCGTCAGCTTGAGTAGGCATGATTCATTCTCCTTCTTCTTCTCCCAGTACGTGTACACCATCCTGCCGCCGGCGCCGATGAGGAACACCGCGAATCCCCACATGAGGAGGTTCGAGTCCACGTACTTCGTGGAGGCTCCACCAATGAGCGCTCCGATGCATATCCCCGGGATGAAGGCAAGCGACAGCTTCAGGTCCACCATCTTGTTCCTGTAGTAAATCAGCGTCGCTGAGAGCGCTGTCACCAGGTTAAGTACAAGGGAGGTGGAGATCGAAATCAGCGTGGCGTATCCCAGGAGGAAGAAGGCGGGCGTGTACAGGGACCCTCCGCCCTGGCCGAACATAGAGAATATTAGAGATATCAGAAAGACGGAGATGATGGCGGCCAGAA
>Ga0315282_10011676_pt1 | contig 13553 bp, 14 predicted proteins | sample YL17G07_20_MG_FD_203693 | JGI IMG/M metagenome (GOLD analysis project Ga0315282, IMG submission 203693) | Sediment microbial communities from Yellowstone Lake, YNP, Wyoming, USA - YL17G07_20 | ecosystem: Environmental > Aquatic > Freshwater > Lake > Sediment | place: USA: Wyoming | collected... | reverse complement strand
CCCAGCGCAACGGCCACGCCGACCGCCACCGCCACGCGAGCGCCCAGCGCGACACCCACGCCGACTGCCACCGCCACGCGAGCGCCCAGCGCAACGCCCACGCCGACTGCCACCGCGACGCAAGCGCCCAGCGCAACGCCCACGCCGACCGCCACCGCCACGCGAGCGCCCAGCGCAACGCCCACGCCGACCGCCACCGCCGCACCGGCAGCGACCTCCACGGCGACCCCGACTGAGACGGCGACGCCGGTCGCCACGCCGATGCCGTGTGCCTACCCGCCTAACTGGGGACCGCCGGATGATTGGGTGCAATATACCGTGAAAGAGGGCGACAGCGCGGTCTCAGTGGCGATACGAGCCCGAATTCCAGCGGAACAACTCGTGGAAGTCAATTGCCTCACCATGAATCCGATACTCAAGCCCGGGCAGCGCATCTGGCTGCCCTATCCCTGGGCCGCCGCAAGACCCACTGCACTTCCAACCCTGCCGCCCACGGCAACGCCAACCGCCACCCAGACGCCGACATCCGCTCCGGTGCCGATCGCAACAGTCGTGCCAGGCCGCATCCCGCTGCACCAGGCCGGGCCATGTGCCCCGCCGGCGCCGGGGAGAGGCTGACCGGCTGGCCCGATTCCCGGCGCACAGCTGGCCGTTCGTTCGGCAGACAAGTGCAGGTTTCACCCTGGAATCGGTATAGAACCAACATGACTACCTTCAGCCTGGATGACACCATCGCCGCCGTGGCTACACCGGTGGGCGAGGGTGGCATCGGCATCGTCAAGATCAGCGGGCCGCTTGCGGTGCCCATTCTGCGCCAGCTGTTCGAGCCGGCTGCGCCCGGCCTGGAACCGCGCCGCCTGGCGTGGGGGCGCGTTCGCGATCCGGGCACCGGCCACGTCGTGGACGAAGCATTGGCCGTGGTGATGCCCGCGCCGCACAGCTACACCCGCCAGGATGTGGTGGAGATCCAATCTCACGGGGGCATCGTGGCGGTGCGCCGCATTCTCCAGCTGGCCCTGGCGGCCGGCGCGCGGCCGGCTGAGCCGGGCGAGATGACGCTGCGCGCCTTTGTCAACGGGCGGTTGGACCTCGCCCAGGCCGAGGCCGTGCTCGACGTCGTCCGGGCGCGCACCGAGGCCGCCCTGCGCGTGGCAGTCGAGCAGCTGGGCGGCCAGCTGTCAGCCAGGGTGCGCCAGGTGCGCGCCGGCCTGGTGCAGCTGCTCGCCTATCTGGAAGCCAGCATCGACTTTGCCGACGACGAGATCCCGCCCCAGCCGGTCATGCCGCCGCTTCAGGATGCGCTGGCCCGGCTGCAAGAGATACTGGCGACCGCCGACCGCGGGCTGATCTACCGGCAGGGCGTGCGGGCCGCGATTGTGGGCCGGCCCAACGTCGGCAAGAGCTCGCTGCTCAATGCGCTGCTGCGCGGCGACCGCGCCATTGTCACCCCCATCCCGGGCACGACGCGCGACACCCTGGAGGAGACGATCAATATCCAGGGTGTGCCGCTGGTGCTGGTCGACACGGCCGGCATCCGGGCCGACGCCGAAGGCGAAGTGGAACGGCTGGGCGTGGCCCGCAGCCGGGCCGCGCTGGCCCGTGCCGACCTGGCGATCCTGGTCGTCGACGGCAGCCAGCCCCTGGCGCCCGCGGACTGGGACATCGCCCGGTTGATCGGCGCCAAACCGGCCGTTCTGGCGCTGAACAAGTGCGACCTGCCTGGCCTCGCGCAGGAAGATCAATCAACATCGGCGCCCGGCCTGTTGCCCGGTGCCCGGCAAGTGGACGTTTCGGCCCTGACAGGGGAGGGAATCGACCGGCTGGAGAACACCATCGCGGAGATGGTGCTGGGAGGATCGGTGATGGCTGCCGACACGCCGCTGGTCAGTAATCCCCGCCACCAGGCATGCCTGGCGCGCGCCGCGGATCACGTCCGGGCCGCGATTGAAGGCGAAGGGAGCGGGCTGAGCTCAGACCTGGTGGCCATCGACGTGCGCGAGGCGGTGGATGCGCTGGGGGAACTCACCGGCGAGACGGCCAGCCAGGACCTGCTGGAGGCCATCTTCAGCCAGTTTTGCATCGGGAAGTAACTTACAGCCGGGCGAGACTGCTCAACGCCAGGCGGATCTTGTCTTCCACCGGCTGCTGGCGCACCTCGGCCGGCAGGCCCCGCAGGGCTGCCTGTGCCTCGGCCAGCGAGTAACCCAGGGCAGTCAGCGCCGCCAGCACCTCGTTATCGCTGTCGGTGATCGGCGGGCCCGCCACAAACACGTCCTCGACCCCGATCTTGTCCTTCAGGGCGAACACGATTTGCCGGGCCTTCTTGGGGCCAATGCCCGGCACGCGCGCCAGGAGCGCCACCTCCTCGCGGGAGACGGCCTGGCGCAACGCCTCGCCCGGCACGTGCGAGAGGATGGCCAGCGCGATCTTGGGTCCAATGCCAGGCACCGACAAGAGGGTGCGGAACATGCGCAGCTCTTCCCGGTCCGCAAAGCCGTAGAGCGTCATGTCCGTCTCGCGCACGTGCATGTAGGTGTAGAGCGTCACCGGTCCGCCATCCAGTCGATCGAGCAGGTTGCTCGGCGCATGGACCAGGTAGCCGACGCCGTTCACATCCACCAACAGGTAGTCGTCGCCCTTCTCGGCGATCTCGCCGCGCAATCGTCCGATCATAACTGCGTCACCTCGAGGCTGCCTCACCCTCACCCCTGGCGAGCAGCCGCCAGCGGGCGGAGTGAAGGTGACAGATGGCGACGGCCAGGGCGTCGGCAGCGTCGTCGGGGGTGGGCAGCACCGCCAGCTGCAGGAGCTGCTGCACCATCGCCTGCACCTGTGCCTTGGGTGCGCTGCCGTAGCCGGCAATGGCCTGCTTGACCTCGGCCGGCTTGTATTCCTCGACCGGCAGGCCGGCGTCGGCCAGCGCCAGGAGCGCCACACCGCGGGCATGCCCCACCGCCAGGGCCGTGCGCGCGTTCTTGCTCAGGAAGAGCTCCTCAATCGCGGCGCTTTCGGGCTGCCAGCTATCGATCATGGCCCGCAGCTGGCAGTAAATGTGCTGAAGGCGCTGCGGCAGCAGCCATTTGGAGGGCGTGGTGATCACCCCATAGCTGACCAGGGAGAGGGCGTTGTCCTCGCCCTCGACCACCCCATATCCGGTGCTGGCCGTTCCGGGGTCGATGCCCAACACCCGCATCGTCAGGCCATGGCCAGCACTGCGTCGGGGATGTTGAGATTGGAGTAGACCTGCTGTACATCGTCCAGCTCTTCCAGCGCCTCGATCATGCTCATGGCCTGGAGAGTTTCCTTGTCGGCCAGCGTCAGCTGGGTCTTGGCCACCATCGCCAGCTCGGCGTCTTCGATGGTCAGCCCCTGCCTGGCCAGGCTTTCGCGCACCCAATGCAGGTCGCCGGGTGCCGTGTACACTTCGATGAATTCATCGCCGGTCTCGACGTCCTGGGCGCCGGCTTCGACGGCCATTATGAAGACGTCATCGGGGTTTCGCTTGTCGCGCGCCACGGTGATATACCCCCTGGACTCAAACATCCAGCTGACCGCGCCGGCTTCGGCCATGCTGCCGCCGCTGCGGTTGAACACCCGCCGCACGTCAGCGATGGTGCGGTTGCGGTTGTCGGTGAGGCATTTGACCAGCAGCGCGACGCCGTGCGGCCCATACCCTTCGTAGTAAATCTCCTCCAGTTCACCGCCTTCCAGTTCGCCCGTGCCCCGCTTGATCGCCCGTTCGATGTTCTCCTTTGGCATGTTGCTGGCGCGCGCCTTGTCGACGGCCAGCCGCAGGGCCGCGTTGGCGTTCGGATCTCCTCCGCCGCTGCGGGCCACGATGGTGATTTCGCGCGCCAGGCGGGTGAACAGCTTGCCCCGCTTGACGTCTTCTGCGCCTTTCTTGCGCTTGATCGTACTCCACTTTGAGTGTCCGCTCATACCCGACTCCTTACACTCCTCCAAAGCCTGCCGGTTGGATCATCTCGATTCGAGACACTGGTGCACTCTAGGGTCGAATTATACCATAAGCCGCGCACTTTGCGCCAACGCGTGGGGCAGACGCAGTCCAGCACCGGCCTGAAGAGCCGGTGCTGGACTGCCCCGCGCCATTTCCAGCACCGCCGGTTCACGGCGGTGCAATCCCCGTCGAGCCGCAGCGGCTTGCGCATTGCACCCGGCGCTCGTACAATGAACACCGTGGCGATCAATCTCCTGCAAGGCAGGCTCTCCCCGGTCCATCTCACATCCCGCCTGGCCGGCCGCCAGGCAGCTGTCAGCCTGGTGGCGGTGTCGGTGATCCTGTCCGTGGACCATTACCACGCGTTTGCCGAGGCTCCCGTGGTCAAAGAGGCCTGCCTGTACCTGCTGCTGCCGCTGGCGATCGTGGTGCTGCTCTTTCGCCAGAGCCCGCTGCATTACGGGCTGGGGTTGGGGCGCTGGCGAGAGGGCCTGGCCTGGACGGCGGGTGGGGTGCTGCTGATGCTGGGAGTGGCCTGGCTGTTCCTGCGCCTGCCCGAATTTCCGGCATTCTACGAAGGCTATTTCGCGGCGCGCAACCCGGGCGGCCAGTTCTGGACGGGGACTATCCTGACCGGGCTGCAGATGTTTAGCTGGGAGTTTCTCTTCCGCGGATTCCTGTTGTTCGCCCTGGCCGAGCAGTTTGGCTCACAGGCAATCCTGATCCAAACCGTGCCGTTTGCGCTGGCGCACTTCGGCAAGCCGGAGTGGGAGACCTATTCCAGCATCGCCGGGGGCGCGCTGTCGGGCTGGATTGCCTACCGGGTGCGCTCGTTCTACCCATCGTGGATAATCCATTGGGCGCTGGCGTTCGGCATGAGCTGGCTGTTGGGAGGATGACGTGTCGAGGAACCTGAACGAGGCAACGAGCCGGCAGGCAGGCGGATATTCGCAGGCGTTCGTGCTCATCACGGCCGTGTTCATCACCTGCCTGATCACCGCCAACATCACGGCGGTCAAGTTGGTGAGCGCCTTCGGCCTGGTGCTGCCGGCTGCCGTCATCATTTTCCCCATCAGCTACATCTTCGGCGACGTCTTGACCGAGGTGTATGGGTATCGCCAGGCGCGACGGGTCATCTGGTTGGGCTTCGCCTGCAACCTGCTGGTCGTGATCGCCATCTGGCTGGGCCAGGTCCTGCCGGCGGCATCCTTCTGGGACGGCCAGGCGGCCTACGAGCGCATCCTGGGTTATACTCCGCGTCTATTGGCCGCGTCGTTCGTCGCCTATCTGATCGGGGAATTTGCCAATTCGTTCGTGCTGGCCCGGCTGAAGATCGTCACCAGGGGGCGCTGGCTCTGGACGCGCACCATCGGGTCGACCCTGGTGGGTCAGGCACTCGATTCGTCGGTCTTCATCAGCCTGGCATTCGTGGGCACCATCCCGTTCGACAGCCTGGCGACCGCTATCGTGACCCAGTGGCTGGCAAAGTCGGCCTACGAGGCGGCGGTGACGCCGCTCACCTATGCCGTGGTGAGTTTCCTCAAGCGGCGCGAGGGGCTAGACACCTACGATTACGGGACTCGTTTCAACCCGTTGTTGATCACGGAATAACACGGTGGCGCAGGCAATGAGAATCTCACGCAAAGGCGCAAAGTGCCCCGTACGGGGTACAAAGACGCCAAGAGCGCCAAGTCTTTTTCCCTTTGCGTCTTTGCGTCTTTGCGTGAGCCATTTTCCAAGCCGAAAACAGATCTCCGTTGCGGCTATGCTTGTCCTGCTGCTGGCGCTGGCCGTGCGCAGCTACCAGCTGGCCGGCCAGAGCTTGTGGGCCGACGAGGGGAACAGCATCGCCCTGGCCCGGGCGGGGCTGGCCGAAATCGCCGCCCGCACCGCGCTGGACATCCACCCTCCGCTCTACTACTGGCTGCTGCACGGCTGGATGCAGCTGGCCGGCGACGGCGAAGTGGCCGTGCGCTCCCTTTCGGTGTTCGCTGGCGTGCTGCTGGTGGCCGTCACCTACCAGCTGGGCAGGAGCCTCTTCGGGCGGCGGGTGGGCCTGTTGGCTGCCGTCTGTGCGGCGCTGTCGCCGTTCCAGGTATACTACGCTCAGGAAACCCGCATGTACGCGCTGTCGGCGCTGTGGGGCGCCCTCTTGGTGAGCGCGGCGGCCCGGCTGTACCGGGTTGCTGCGCCCGGCCGCCCCGCGGGCCGGGCGGCGTTCGCGCTCTACGCGCTGAGCGCGACGCTGGGATTGTATACCCACTACGCCTTCGCGGCGGTGCTGGCGGCCGCCGCGCTCGGCGGCCTGGTATACCTGTGGCAGACGCGCCGCCAGGAAGGGCTGGCCCGGCGCGCCGCGGGCTGGCTGGCGGCGCAGCTCCTGCCAGTGGTTCTGTTCCTGCCCTGGCTGCCCATCGCCTGGCGCCAGCTGACAACCTGGCCGGCGCCGGCGCCGGCCTCGCCGGTCGAGGCGGCGGCGACGGTCTGGCGCACCCTGGCCATGGGACCCGCGGTCACCGACGCCAGCCCGCTGGCGCTGGCGGCGCTGGGGGTGCTGGCGGCGCTCGGAGCCATCCGGCTGGTGCGCTCCGCGCCGGCCGCGCAGGCCGGCCTGGTGCTGCTGGTCATGGCCCTGCCGGTCGGGTTGACGCTGGCCTTGTTCAAGCCGGCATACCTCAAGTTCCTGCTGGTGGCCAGCCCGGCCTGGTGCCTGCTGCTCGCTCTGGCGTTGGAATGGCCGGCCGGCTGGTCCCCTGTAGTGCAGGGGGGCCGGCGCGCGGTGCGCCAAATGCCGGGGGCCGGCTGGGCGGTTCAGGGGGCGGGTTTACTCCTGATCGCCGGCGCGGCCTGGGGGCCGCTGGTCTCTTATTTCGGCGATCCGGCGCTGGCGCGTGACGACTACCGGGGGCTGGCCAACTACCTGGAAGCCGTCGGCGGGCCGCAGGATGCCATTTTGTTGAACGCGCCCGGCCAACAGGAGGTCTTCGGATACTATTATCGCGGCCGCGCCCCGGTGGTTGCCTTGCCCCGGGCGCGCCCGCTGGACGCGCCGTCCACTGTCGCCGAGCTGGAGGGGCTGCTGGCCGGCAGCCGCTACATCTACGCCAGCTATTGGGCTGCTGCCGAGAGCGATCCGGATGGCCTGATCGAGGGGTGGCTGGAGGGGCATGCCTTCAAGGCCGGCGAACGGTGGGTGGGCAACCTGCGCCTGGCCAGCTATGCGGCGCCCCGGCCAGCCGGCGACCTGCAGCCGGTCTCCATCCGGCTGGGCGATGCCGTGATGCTGACCGGCTACCGGGTGGCATACCCTGGGCCGGATCCGGCCGAGGCGCTCGCCCAGCCGGGTGACATCCTCCAGGTCCAGCTGCGCTGGAGCACCGATGCCCCGCTCAGCGCCCGCACCATGGTGTTCCTCCAGGCGCTCGACGGAGCGGGCCATCTGGTCGGCCAGCGGGACGCGCCCCCGGCCGTTCCCGCCCCGGAATGGCGGCCCGGCCAGGCCGTGCTCGACCGCCTTGGGTTGCCCATCGCGCCCGGCACCCCACCCGGCCAGCACCGCATCATCGTGGGCTTATATGACGCGCTCACCGGCCAGCGGCTGCCGGTATCGGCGCCTGCGCCCGGCATGAGCGCCGGGAGCGACGCCGTCGAGCTGGGCACGTTCCGCGTCGAACGGCCGACGACGGCGGCCGCCGCGGTGGCACTGGGACTGCGGCATGCGGTGGACATCCAGCTGGGCGACCTGGCGCTGTTGGGATACGACCGCTACCCGACCGGGCATGACCATACACCCGATACCCCGCTGCGGCCCGGCGCTCCCCTGCACGTCGTCCTCTTCTGGCAGGCGCTCCGCCAGCCTGCCGTGGATTGGCAGGCGACGCTCAGCCTGGCGCCGGCGGACGCGCCCGATTCGCCGGTGGCCGAGGCCAGGCTCCCGGCGGCCGGCGTGGACTATCCCGCCCATTGCTGGCAGCCGGGTGAAATCGTGCGCGCCCAGTTCGACGTATTTGTGCCAGCTGAGGCCGCGCCCGGCACCTACTCGATTCGATTGCGGCTGGTGGGTGGGGCCGGTGAGCCGCTGGAACTGGCGCCGGTGGTGATCCAATGACAAGGACTTACGCAATTCAGTTCTGTTTCACCACAGAGGACACAGAGACCACAGAGAGTACTATATGAATCTCCGCGTTCTCTGTGGTCTCTGTGGTGGATTTCGGCCAACTGCGTACGGGGTGACCTTATCGGCGCAAATCGGCCAGCTGTTCCTCGACTGCCTCCAGCTCGACCTTCAACTCGGCCTGGTAGGCTTCCAGCTCGGCAATCTGTTCCGCCTTGGTCTGGTAACGGCGTTGGAACTCGCCGTGATGCCCGCCGCAGCCGCAGTGGCAGCCGCACCCGCAGCCGGCCGCGCCCTCGTCGCAGTCGCACCCGCCTCCGCCGCAGCTGCACTCATGGCCATGTTCCTGGTGATGATGATGTTTGTGACCGCACATATTCATTTCCCTCCTGTTGGGTGGTGTTGAGACGGCAATGATTCAGCCACTGCTGCCTGGTATTCGGTCAGGAAGCGATCCAGCTGGCCTCGGGTCCGGCACAGGTCTGCTGCCCAGTCGTCCAGATAGGCGCGTCCGGCGCCGGTCAGCTGATAGATGCGCCGGGCAGGACCGTCGCTCCCGGTGTCCCAGGTCGAGCTCACCAGACCATCCTGCTCGAAATGGCGCAGAGTGCGGTAGAGCATGCCGGGATCGCACCACTCTTCGTTGCCCGGCACCGAGCGCAGGTTGTCCATCAGCTGGTAGCCGTGAGCGGGCTGCCGGGTCAGCAGCAGCAGGAGCCAGGGCTGGATGAAGCCCCGCACCTGGGCACAACAGCGGCAGCGGCAGCCGCCGTCCGACGTTCGGCGCTGGCTGAACATTGTACCGACTCCTATATGTGTATTACACATATAGCATACCAAAGCAAAGAGGGTGTCAAGTATCATCCTTAGAAAACTGGGCACCATCCGAACCACGAGCGTGAGCGAGTGGTCAGCCGGCCGCTCCCTTACGGTCGCGGTTCGGATCCATTTTCTTTGGACAAGACTTGACTCCGCACCCGGATTGTTGTATTATGTAATGTAGTGCGCTCGGTTGAACTTCGCGTAGGCTTCAGATGAGGAGGCGCAAAATGTCGATCCTGTCCGGTCGTATGCTCGTGATCCTGGTGCTGCTCAGCCTGGCGCTGGCTCCGGCCAACATCATGGCGGCTCCACCGCTCCCGCCTGGTCCAACACCGCTCCCGCCCAGCCCCCCACCGGTCCCACCTGGCCCCATCATGCACGTGGTGCAGCCGGGCGAAACCCTGTCCCTGATTGCCAGTTACTACGGCGTGACCGTCGCGGCGATCGTCTCGGCCAACCAGCTGGCCCATCCTGACCTGATCTACGCCGGCCAGGTGCTGGTCATCCCAACTCAGCTGGCGCCTGCCCCGGCACCGGTGAGCACTGCTTGCATCGACATCTACACAGTGCAGGCGGGCGATACCCTGGGCGGCATCGCCTGGCGGTACGGTGTTTACCCATCTGTATTGATGCAGATCAACGGGCTCTCCAGCGCCTTGATTTCGCCGGGGCAGGTGCTCTGCATACCTCCGGCCAGTGCTGCGCCACCGGTCATCACCCCGCCCCCGGCGCAACTGGCACCTCAGTCGGTCTCCCCACCCCCAGAGGCTGCGCCGCCCGAGCCGGTTGTACCCTACCGGGTTGCCTTTGCCCGTTGGGATGGGGGAAAGTACATCCTGTACATTGGCTGCCTGAACGGCAGCGAGCAATCGCTCCTGGAGCGGGCTGCCGGCCCGAGCTGGTCACCGGATGGCCAGTTCCTCGCCTTTTATGGCGGTGAGGGGGTCGATCGCCAGGAGCGCTTCGGGGTGGCCACGACCGTATTCGAGGGGATCACCAACGGTATTCTCATGGCCCCCGTGGTCGCCTGGCCGGCCGACCTGAGCCAGGTGCAGCTGTTCCAGGTCGTCCGGCAGGGGACGGCCCGGGCGGCGGCCTGGTCGCCTGACGGCCAGATGATCGCCTGGGACGCCCGCCCGAGCGGGGATTACCGTATCTACTTTGCCACCCAGCCCGGCACCCCTGAGGAACTCCAGTCGACCATCGAAATCCCGGGCGAGCAGCCGGATTGGTCGCCCAACAGCCGCCAGCTGGTGTATCGTTCCGGGCGCAATAACGAGCAGGGCATCTGGATCTCCAACCAGGATGATTCGGCCGCCCACTACATCACGCTCGACGGCAGCGACGCATTCCCCCGCTGGGCACCAAACGGCCAGCTGATCGCCTTCAGCCGCGAGGTGGATGGCAATGTGGACGTCTTCACGATGCGCCCGGATGGCAGCGGCGTGATCCGGCTGACCGGCGCGCCCGGCCCGGATACCCTGCCTGCCTGGACGCCCGACGGTCGCATCGTTTTCCGCAGCGCCCGCAGCGGCAGCTGGAGCATCTATATCATGAACGCAGACGGCAGCGGGCAGGTGCCGGTGTTCGCCAATGCCGACCCCGGCCCGGATTGGACCTTTGGCCGCATGGAGGTGCACCGGTGACGCGGGCGGACGGCCTGAGAGGAACACTGAACCGCGAGCAACCCCTATGAGCGATCCGGGCACCCAGGATTCGCGGAGCGAGGCGGCATCCGCGGGCGTTGGCGAGCTGCACCGGCCCGAAGAGATGTGGCGACGGTACGAGTTCATCGCCGACACCTCGCGGGATTTTATGACCCTGATCAACTCGGACTACCGGTACGAGGCGGCCAACCGGGCGTATTGCCACGCCCACAACAAGAGCCAGTCCGAGATCATCTGGCACAGCGTGGCCGAGGTGTGGGGCAGCCAGACCTTCAATGCTGCCATCAAACCGCAGTTGGACAGCTGTTTCGCCGGCAACGAGGTGAGTTCGCAGAGCTGGTTTCAGTTCGCCACGCTCGGCCTGCGCTACATGGATGTGACCTACTATCCCTACTACAGCGAGCACGGTGCGATCACCCACGCGGTGGTGGTTTCCCGAGACATGACCGCCTATAAGCTGGCCGAAGAGCAGACCTACCGTCAGCTGGGACGGCTGACCACCCTGCGCAACGTGGACGTGGCGATCACCACCAGCCTCGACCTGGACGTCATCCTCAGGGTCTTGTTGGAGCAGGTTACCACGCAGCTGGGCGTCGATGCCGCCGATATCCTCCTGTTCGACGCCGGCGCCCAGCTGCTGAGGTACGCAGCCGGGCGAGGCTTTCAGCAGGATAACCTGGCTCGCTCCCCCTTGCGCCTGGGCGAGGGCCACGCCGGTCAGGCGGCGTGGCTGAAACGGATCGTCGGTCGCCCCAACCTTCCGGCGCTGGGAGACGATTTCAGCTACGCCCCGCAGCTGGAAGCGGAGCATTTTGTGGCGTACTACGGGGTGCCGTTGGTGGCCGGCGGGCAGCTGGAGGGGGTCTTAGAGCTGTTTCACCGCAGCCCGCTCGCATCCGACTCGGAATGGTTGAGCTTCCTGGAGACGTTGGGAGGGCAGGCGGCGGTGGCCATCGACAACGCCCAGCTGTTCGAAGATGTGCAGCTGGCCAACGTCGAGCTGGTGAGGGCCTATGACGCGACCCTCGAAGGCTGGGTGCGCGCCCTGGACTTGCGCGACGAGGAGACCAGCGGCCACACGCAGCGGGTCACCGACCTGACGGTACAACTGGCCCGAGCCATGCGCATGAGTGAGACGGAGCTGATCGACGTGCGCCGGGGAGCCCTGCTGCACGACATCGGCAAGATGGGCATCCCCGACACCATCCTGCGCAAGCCCGGCCCGCTCACCGACGAGGAATGGGAGATCATGCGCAGACACCCGCAGTACGCCTATGAGCTGCTCTCTCCCATTGCCTTCTTGCGCAACGCCTTGCACATTCCCTACTGCCATCACGAGAAATGGGATGGCTCCGGCTATCCGCGCGGTCTCAAAGGCAAACGCATCCCTCTGGCAGCTCGCATCTTCTCGGCGATCGACGTCTGGGATGCTTTGCGCTCCGATCGCGCCTATCGGGCCGCCTGGTCGCCGGACAGAGTGCGCACCTACATCAGCGAACAGGCCGGCACGCACTTCGATCCCGCGGTCGTCAAAGCATTTCTCAATCTGGAGCTGGAGGACTGAGGAGGACATCCACCATGGATACGCCGGTTGCTCCGGGCGCTGGCACGGGGTCATTGCCGGTTCTGGACCGGGCGGCTGCCCTGGAGCGCCTGGACGGTGATGAAGACATGCTGGCAACCTTCCTGGCCCTCCTGGTGGAGCAGTCGGCTGACGATCTTCCCAAGATTGCCCAGGCGCTGGAACGGCGCAACGCCAGGGAGGTGGAGCGCCTGGCCCACAGCTTGAAGGGCGCGGCCGCCAGCCTGAGTGCTGAGCGGGTGCGTCAGGCTGCATATCAGCTGGAGCTGATCGGGCGCAGTGGCGATCTGTCGGTAGGCCAGACCGCCCTGGCGCGCCTCTCGGATGAGATGCAGCAATTGCGGGCGGCGCTGGGTCCGATGGCGCGCTCGTGAGCGGCCTTACTCGCCGATGATCTTCACCAGCACCCGCTTTCTGCGCCGCCCGTCGAACTCGCCGTAGAAAATCTGCTCCCAGGGGCCAAAATCCAGCTTGCCGTCCGTGATGGCCACCACCACCTCTCGGCCCATGATGCTGCGCTTCAGATGAGCATCGGCGTTGTCTTCGCCGTCGTTATGATCGTACTGGCCGGTGGGCTCGTGGGGCGCCAGCTTCTCTAACCAGCGCTCCATGTCGCGGTGCAGGCCCGGCTCGTCGTCGTTGATGAAAACGCTGGCGGTAATGTGCATGGCGTTGACAAGGCAGAATCCCTCTGTGACGCCGCTCCTGGCCACCAGCGCTTCCACCTGGGGCGTGATATTGACGAAACCCCGCCGGGTTGGCACATTCATCCACAGTTGTTCGGTGAGTGATTTCATAATTGTCCCTTGGCCTTGCCGCGCGGGCATCATCCGCGGCGCGGGGATCGGTCTATGTCAGCGCCGGATCGATTGTAGCATGCCAGAACGCGCCACGCAACCACGACCATCCCGATGCCATCGAGGCCGCGTTGGCCGCCCGCGCCGCCGGTGCCTGGGAGACGCAACTCAAGCAGCGCCTGGGCGAGGCCGACTACGCCCGGCTGACCGGCGCGAGCGCACATGCCTGAGCGGGCCATCCGTCTGCTGATCGCGGAAATCCTGGCGCAAGGCCGAACCAAAGACGGACAGCCGCCGAATGTGATGGCGAGGGCAAAAGGCCGCCAGGTCTTGGGCAGGGACACTGATCCTTGATTCGAGCCTGGTCATTTTGTGCCACATCATGTTCTTACTAAAGCCACGTTTTCCAGTATCACCTGGCGCATCACATCGTCTCGACCAAATCGCCTGAGAGCATCCAGGATTTCGATGCCGGCCAAATGTCCCTCGGCGTCATAATCGGCCGCGATGCCTTCGGCCAGATGCTTGGTAGTAACGGTGGTCTCGAGGAAGCGGATGCACAGCGCATCCACCTCAGTGTCGTAGGTCACTCTCATCAGAAGTCCTCACTCAG
>Ga0315282_10011675_pt1 | contig 13553 bp, 15 predicted proteins | sample YL17G07_20_MG_FD_203693 | JGI IMG/M metagenome (GOLD analysis project Ga0315282, IMG submission 203693) | Sediment microbial communities from Yellowstone Lake, YNP, Wyoming, USA - YL17G07_20 | ecosystem: Environmental > Aquatic > Freshwater > Lake > Sediment | place: USA: Wyoming | collected... | reverse complement strand
TCATTTGTCGTGCCGCTGATGACGCCCGTGCCGGTGTTCACCGTCAGGCCGGTTGGCAGGCCATCAGCGTTGAAACTGGTCGGGTTGTTGATCGCGGCAATGGTGTAACTGTAGGGCGTCCCCGCCACGGCCGAGTCGCTCGTGGCGCTGGTGATCACCGGAGGCTGCGCGGCGGCAAAAATGGCCGGCGCACACGCCACCAGCACCAACAGTGCAAGAGCCCAGTCGGCAGGTCTACTATGAAAGCGCATCATCGTCTGGTCCTCGGTCCGTGGCTCGACTCAAGCTAGTCCCTCTGCCTGTGACCTCAACAGCGTAGCCGCCCCCCGGTCCGATGCTATAAACCCAAACGGCAACACCATGTGCATAAGCAAAACGCCGCCTAAAGTCCAGCAAATTTCCGCCGCCAATGGACGAGTCGGTCCATTTGCTGATTTAGTGTTCCCCAAGGAGGCGACGGCATACCTGATTTCGCGAGCTTCTGGCACCGCGCGACGGCGTGTAGGTCGAGTTGGCAACTCGACCCACGGTGCTGTCGGGTCAGCTTCCACGAGCGGCATCGAACACGTCGAACAGTTGCCGATGACATGCCTCCAGCGTGTAATGCTCCAGATATCGTTGTCGGCTGCGCAGGCCGAATTCTTCAAGAGTCTTCTGATCTGACAGCAGCGCGCCGACCGTGGCGGCGAGCGTTTCCGGTGTGGAATCAGTGGGGAGCAGCCGGCCTGTTGTCCCATCCACGACGGTGGACGCGATCACACCGTGGTCGGTGGCGACGACGGGCAGCCCGGCAGCCATGGCTTCGAGGATGACCAGCGGTTGGCCTTCGTAGGGATAGCGGGTCGGCAGGCACAAGACGGCGCCGCTCGCCAGGAACGCAGCTTTCTCGGCGCCCGAAACGTTCCCGACGAAGGTCACGTGGTCCGCCAGTCCTTCACGCGCAATGATCTCCGCGGCCTCGGCACGCAACGCGCCGCTGTCCCACTCGCCGGCCACCCGCAGACGCGCCTCCGGCAGCGACCGCCGCAGGAGCGCCACTGCGCGTATCAATTCCAGGATCCCTTTCGTCCGTGTCAGCGTGCCCAGATACAGGATACAGGGGCGAGACGCCCCTGTTACGTCGGGCTGCTGTTGCAGTGCCCACGCGCCGGGGTCCGGCACGCCGTTTTCAACGACATGCACACGTTCGGCAGGGACAAGCCCGCTGAAGATCGGCCTGAATTTCTCGCCCAGCACGATCACCGCCGCGGCGCGCCGCAACGCCAAGCGCGCCAGCCAGCGGAACAGCCCATTGCCCGCTTCGTAGGTCTGCCGGAAATAGCCGCCGTGCAGGTGCAGGACTATTCGCCGCCGCAGCAGGCGGGCCTGGAGGATGAAGAGCGCGTCGCGCAGGAAGCCGGGCACGCTCTGCGAGATGGGGATGTACACGATGTCGGGTCGCGCGCGCGCGCAGCGCCACGCCAGTTGCGCCAGGTTCGTCAGCCCAAGCCGGATGTTCGTCAGGTCACACGTGCCGATGTTGGACGCATCGCGCCGGTCGGAAGTGTCCAGGTGCAGCAGCTCGAAGCGCGGATCGTGAGCGCCGGCGAGAAGGTCCCGGGTGAACGTCGCCACGCCGTGATAAGGCGGGGGAGTGGGGCCGACGACCAGGACCTTGATGCGCCTGGCAGGCGCGGCACCGTCCGTTTTCTGCGGGGCCGGGGCCGCGGATTCCGTATCTGTGCGCTGCGCCGCCATCCGATTTTCCCCAGGGTCAGAGGCTGCCGGCCTGCACGGCACAGGCGAGACGCCTGTGCTACGAACTGCGCGGCACAGGCGAGACGCCAGTGCTACGGACGCTCACTCCTGCGCGCGCCTGAAGTTCATGCCGTTGATTACCAGACCGCGCCGCGCGACCCGCCCTTGCACCATCTCCTCGAGCCGGTTTTCGAAGACAATCCGCACGCGGTAGATGTTGCCGCGGTTGACGTCGAGCGTGAAGGGCGTCTCGTAATCGCCGGAACGGTTCACCTGGGTGCGCGCGATCTCCTTGCCGTTGAACTCCACGCGGATGACCGGCCACTCCTCATGCAGCGGCGTGCCGCGCGCAATCAGGCCGACTTCCCAATGCCCCTCGTTCAGCACGACCAGCGTCGTCACTTCGCCGAGTTCCTCGATGCTGCCCAGGCCGGACTGCGAGGTGAGCTTGCGGCCCACGATCATCTCGCCGGGCAGCCACAGCGCATTGTCCGGCGCCTTCTGCTCCAGGCGCCGCAGTAGGTTGCACGCGCTCGGCTCGTTGGGACAGACCTTGCGCACTTCCGCCAGGCGGCGCTTGAGTTCCTCGGGCGGCGCGTGCTGTTCCCAGGCCAGGAGTGCGGCGAGCAGCTTGGCCCGCACATCGCTGCCGGGAATGTCGCCCAGGGCCAGGATGCCGGGCGCCAGCTCGGGGTCGGCGATCGCCGGGAAGCCCTGGTAGACCAGGCGCCGCCAGGCGTTCAGGCTGTCGCCCATCTTGCACAGAATGCGGCGGATGGGCGCCATCTCGGTGGGGTCCACGCCGCGCTGTTCCGCGACCCGCCGCCAGTGCACCAGCGCGTCTTCATAGGCGCCTTTGCGCTCCCAGTACAGACCCCACTGCGTCTCAATGTCCGTGCTCACGCCGCGCGCGCGCAGGACGTCGTTCAGCGCCGCGGCTTTGGAGTAGGCCGTCTGTGCCTCGGCCTGCCGGTTTTGGTCGAGCAGCACGCGGATGGAGTCGGCGGTGCTGCGCAGTCCGGCGTAGCGCGCCACCCCGACCGCGACACTCAGCGATAACGCGGCCACCAGCGCGGCGTGCAGCGCCCGTTGGCCCGCGGGAGCCGCGGCCAACTGCAGCAGCGCGGGGAGGCACAACACGGTGACGACCAGCAGGCCAGCGCGGGGCAGGATGGCCGCCGCCGGCAGGCCGCTCAACGCCACGTCCACGGCCACCAGGAGCACTCCGACGGCGGCGATATGGGCGCGTGCCGCGGGCGTTACGAGGAAGGCCTCCAGCCGCGCTGCGCCAGGGGAAATCCGGGGACATGTTAAACGGCCAACATGTCCCCGGATTTCCCCACACGCGCGCCACGCGAGCCACAGCAGGACCGCCATGGCCGCCGCCGCGGCGGTCGTGGCTGAAGCGAGAGTTGCGCCGCGCAGCATGCCCCGCTGGCTGACGCTGTATTGGAACGCCGGAGAGACTGCCATTGTGCCGGCAACGAACATGCCCACGGCCCACAACCGTCCGGCGGCGCTGGCGGCCATGCGAGCGGCGCCGCGCCAGAAGAACAGTCCGCCGGCGGCCGCTGCCAGGACCACGGCAGCGTGGCACGTCTCGGAGCAGCTCGCACCTCCGGCGGCCGGCAGCCCGGCTGCCAGCCAGAGGACGACGCACACGGCCCCGAGGTTCGCGAAGGTCTGGGACGCGGACGAATCCTGGGCGCTGAGTGCCGGGTGTTGAGCAGTTGCCATGAGCGCTCGGTCTTTGGCCTGTAGTGCCTATCCAATCGCCAGTGGTCTGTAGCCTGCGGTCTGCGCTCTAGGTTTGCAAGCCATTTTCATCGGACGCCGTAGCGCGGGCGTCCCTGCCCGCCGTACCGCCGTTCCGGGGCCGGCCCTTCCAGCGTTTGTAGATCCATAACCACTGTTCCGGCGCTTCGCGGATGGCATTCTCGAAGTCCCGGTTGATCTCGCGCAGGATGAGCTTCACATAGTCGTCGTCGCTTTCATTGCCGCGCGGCGGCACCGGGAGCTGCCGGCAACGCCACGTGTAGCGGCCGTCGGGCCGGCGGATCATCAGGTTGCTGAGCAACGGAGCGCCGGTCCTGATGTGCAGCCGCGCGCAGGTGTCCACGGTGGAGGCGTCACGGGAGAAGAACGGCACCCAGGGGCTGTCGGGGCCGCCATACTGGTCCATGATGACGCCGACGGATTTGTTCTCGTGCAACGCGCGCAGGACAGGCCGCAGCGCGCCTTCCTTGTGGACGACGTTGTTGCCGAGCCGGCTGCGGATTCGGTTGATCAGTTCCTCCAGCCGCGGCGCCTCGATCTCGCGCGAGATGCTGACCAGGGGCAGTCCGAGCGTCGGAAAGGCGAAGCCGCTCAGTTCCCAGAAGCCGATGTGCGCCGCGACCGCGATGATTCCGCGTTCGGCGGCGAAGGCCTGCCGCACGCGCTCGTCCGCACCTTCTTCCGGCACGACCCAGCGGGCACGTATGTCCTCGGGCTTGATGTGCGGGAAGTGGCAGAAATCCGCGGCGCACAGCCCCATGTGTACGTAGCTGGCCCGCAGGATCGTGCGCCGCTCGGCCTCGGTCTTCTCCGGGAACGCAAGGGCGAGGTTCTCCAAGCCCGTCGCACGGTGGCCGAAATCGCCGGTGTGGGCCAGCAGGCCGGCCACGCGCCCCAGCCAGCGCGCCAGCGGCAGCGGCAGGGCGCCGACAGCCCGGATAGCCAGGGATACGAAGGCGTACAGGAGCCAGGAGTTCTTCAGCCAGTCCCGGAACCGTTTCCCAATGTTCCTTGTGCCGTGCGCCATCGCCCTGTTCTCAATTATGAATTATGAATCATGAATTCCGAATTATTCCTACCGCAGTTTCTCCCGCAGACGCTGCATCGCTTCCTCCACATTTTCGCGGCTGTTGAACGCACTGACGCGGAAGTAGCCTTCGCCCGCTGCGCCGAAGCCGCTACCCGGCGTGACCACGACGTTGGCGGTGGCGAGCAGCGTATCGAAGAAATCCCAGCTTGGCGTCCGGCCTGGTGTTTTCACCCAGACGTACGGCGCGTTGACGCCGCCATACGTCTGCAGACCCAGGCCTGCGAGTGTCTCGCGGATGAGCTTGGCGTTGCCCATGTAGTGCGCGATGATCTGACGGACCTGCTGCCTTCCGTCGGCGCTGTAGACGGCCTCAGCGGCGCGCTGCGTGACGTAGGAGACGCCGTTGAACTTGGTGGTGTGCCGGCGGGTCCACAGCTTGTGCAGCTCGCATCTGGCGCCGTTGTGGGTGCTGCCTGCGAGCGTCTTCGGCACGACCGTGCAGGCGCAGCGCACGCCGGTGAAGCCCGCGGTCTTGGAGAAGCTGCGGAACTCGATGGCCACTTCGCGCGCGCCGGGGACCTCGTAGATCGAGTGCGGGATGCTCGCATCGCTGATGTAGGCTTCGTACGCCGCATCATAGAAGATAACCGCTTTCTCCCGCGCGGCGTACGCGACCCACTTGGCGAGCGTTTCCTTGCTGGCCACGGCGCCCGTCGGGTTGTTGGGATAGCAGAGGTAGATGATGTCCACTTTCCGCTTGGGCAGGTCCGGCGTGAAACCGTTCTCCGCCGTGGCGGGCAGGTACACCAGGCCGGCGAACTCGCCTCTGTCATTGGCTGAACCCGTGTGGCCGGCCATCACGTTGGTGTCCACGTACACGGGGTAGACGGGGTCGGTGACGGCGATCACGTTGTCCGGCCCGAAGACGTCGAGAATGTTGCCTGTGTCGCACTTGCTGCCGTCGGAGACGAAGATTTCATCGGCGGCGATATCACAGCCGCGCGCCTGAAAATCGTTGCGGGCGATGGCCTCCCGCAGGAACTCGTAGCCCTGTTCCGGCCCGTAACCCTGGAACGTCTCGCGGGCGGCCATCTCGTCCACAGCCTTGTGCAGCGCCGCGATCACGGCAGGAGGCAGAGGCTCGGTGACGTCACCGATGCCCAGGCGGATGATCTGCGCTTCGGGATGCGCTGCCGCGAACGCCTTCACGCGGCGTCCGATCTCGGGAAACAGGTAGCCTGCTTTCAGTTTCAGGTAGTGCTCGTTGATGAACGCCATGCTCTCCTCCGCCCTGTAGGGCGCTGCCCGCGTTTCTCCCTCAAGCCTCAAGGCCCAAGCTTCTTCTGATCAACGTCCGCCTCCTCGATGAACACGTCCAACTGCTGCCCCACGTACATGGGGGTCTCCGGCGAAGACACGCGGTAGATCACCTGCAGGACCCGGGCATCCACCAATTCGGTCTGGCTGTTGGTCAGCGCACGCTTGGGCACGACGAATGGTTCCACGCAGACGAAGTCGAGCTTGAAGCGCCGCCCTGGTTGCCCTTTGAAGAACGCCACGGCCGGAGCACCCGCCCGGAAACGTGAGGCATCAAACTCATCCACGTCCACACGGACTCGCAGGCGGGACAGGTCGCCCAGGACGATCGGTGCGCTCTCCGGCAGCGTATTGCCAGCCACCGCATACTCGCCCTCATGAAGATTGCACCGCAGAATCCTGCCGGCGGCCGGAGCGCGAATCGTCCGCCGTTCTATCTCAGTGACCAGGCCGGCGACTTTGGATCTCGCTTCTTCGACCGCGGCCTGCGCCTTCTCCACGTCGGGTTTCCACGGCCCGGCCAGGTACGTCTGCAGGTCCGCTTTGGCCGACTTCACACGAGCCTCTGCCACCTGCGCTTGCGCCTTGATCGAGCCGATCTTCGCCTTTGCCGCCGCGACTCTGGCTTCGGCCATCTTCACCGCGTATTGCTGCCGCTCGAGCTCCGTCACCGGCGAGGCATCCGACCGCACCGTAGCTTCCAGGCGTTTCACCTGCGCTTCATGGTCCTTCTGGTCCCACCCGCTCTCGACCAACGATGCTTCCGCCTGAGCCAGGTCGCTGCGAGTCTGTTCCAGCGCCGCAAGGTTCTCCTCAACCTTGGCGCGCAGGCCCGGCTCATCCTCAGGGCGGCGGTACGCCTGCACACGCTGCAATTCGGCCTGTGCGGAGCGGAGAGAGGCTTCGGCGGCCGCCTTCTCGGCTACCAACGTGCGTGTGTCAAGCTGGAACAACGGGTCGCCGGCCTTCACGGACTGGTCCTTGGTGACGAAGACCTTCAGCACCTGACCGGGGTCTGTGACGCCAATCACGACGTTCTCGCTTTCGGGCTCGACGATGCCGGCGCCCACAATGGCTCGCGCGAACGGCTTGCGCACCGGCTCTTGCCGTAGCGGCGGCGGGACTTCGGCCTTTGTGCTTCTGGCCGTTACTAACACTGCGCCGGTAGCACCGCAAACAGCCACCCCGATAACAATCCATTTCCACATTGCTGCGTCCTCGTGTCAGTTTCTGCTGTTGTTTCGCGCCACCGGTTCCACCGACGTAATCCGCCCATCGGACATGCGCGCGATGCGGTCCCCGAAATGGAAGACACGACTATCGTGGGTCACGACGACAATACTGCGGTCCTCGCGCAAAGCGGTTTCACGCAGAACCGTCATGACCGCCGATCCGGTCTCGCCGTCCAACGCTGCCGTAGGTTCATCGCAGATCAGCAGCCGCGGCTCGGAAACCAAGGCACGCGCGATGGCCACGCGCTGCTGCTCGCCGCCAGAAAGATCCGCCGGCCTGGCGCGCATCCGGGGGCTCAGCCCGACCCGCTCCAGCAGGGCTCCGGCGCGACGGAGCGCTTCTGTGCGATGTACGCCGCGCACTTGCAGCGGGACCGCCGCGTTCTCCTGCGCGGTCAAAGCGGGAATGAGGTTGAACTGCTGGAAGACGAACCCCAGCGCGTCGGCACGCAATTGGGTCTTGGCTTCCGCAGATAGACTCTCCAGCCGTGTGCCGAAAACAGAGATGCTTCCGGAATCGAAGTCCAGCAGCCCCGCCATTAGACACAACAGCGTCGTCTTGCCGGAACCCGATGGCCCGACCAGCAGCAGTATTTCGCCAAAAGGCACATCGAGATCAATGCCATGCAGCACTTCCGTGCGGGTGTGCCCGGCGCCGAAACTCTTTTTGACGCCGCGGATCTCGACGCCAACCTTACTGGGTATCACGAACTCAGCGCTCCTTTCCTGGTTAGCGGAAAACAATCCCCGGTTCGATGCGAAGGATGCCGCGAATGCTGAGCGCCGCCGCCAGCCAGACCATGAGCAGGACCAGAACCAGCGACCCGAAAAGCAGATGTGGCGTCAGCAGGAACGCGATCTGGGAGCGCGGACCCACATTCATGCCGAAGAGCGCCGCTGCGCCTGCGCCCAGGCCCCAGCCGACCAGACCTATAGTGGTGGCTTGCAGCAACACCATTTTCACCAGGGTGCGGTTGCGTGTGCCCAGCGCCTTGAGCATGCCGAAGTAACGGGTGTTCTCCAGGATGAAGTTGAGGAAGGTCAACGTGACAATGGCAATGCCCACAACGATGCCCAAGGCGATGATGGTGCTGAAGTTCACGGCGGCCGGAATGCGTTTGAAATTGGTTTTGACCGTGGACCAGAAGAAGTCGCTGCTGGTCCTGGCTCCCAAGCCCGTCAGCGCGTGAATTCGCTGCGCCACTGCGTTGGGATCATAGCCCGCAGCAACTCGCACCAGTATGAAGCTCATCCGCTTCCGTTCGCCTGGCGCATACGCCAGCGCGCGTTCATACGTGGTGTACACGATTGGATTGGCCGTGAAGGCGCGGGGCCCCTGCGCCAGGCCGACGACGTGGGCCCGGTGATCATTGATCTCCAGCACGTCGCCGAGCTTGACCTTCTGGTACAGCGGAATGTTAAGGTTATCCCAGAAGACAGCGTCCGGTTGATCCAGGGCGTTGCAGTCCGCCGTCTCCACTTTGGGCAAGCCGAACTGCGAGTTGCGTTCAACGCCCACGATTTGAACCGACGCGAAAGACCCATCTTGCAGCCGGGCGATTCCGGTCCCCAGCAGCAGGGGCAGCGCACTCTCCACGCCTTCTACGCCCCAGACTCGCTGCAGCGCCGGGGATTCAAGCGCCTTGCGCTCGTCGTAATACTGTGTTTCCGGATACATGACCCACACATCCGCTCGCGGGATAGCCAGGACGCTCACTCCGGTACGCCGCATGATGCCGGTGAAGATGGAGCCCTGCTGGACAATCAAGGTGGTTGCGAACGCCAGGCCGAAGATCAGCGTGATCGCCTTTCCGCGATCGCCAAACAGCATCTTGAGGGCGATGATGTACACGAACTTCCCCCAGGCTCACCTGCTCACAGTATGCCTATGACAAACACCTGATCTGTTGGATGCCAGTTGCGTTCGACCGAGCGGCTTTTCTCAAGCGATTCCAAGTGGAACGCGATTTCCTGCGCGCTAATCAGCGGTAAGGCCTCGTTGATCTCATCCTGGGTCATCGGGCGCCCCTTTTGCCGCAGCAGCTTCAGTATTTCCTCTTCGGGTGAAAGTTCTGCGGTCGTCTCTTGCGCGACTGGAGCGGGTCGTTCGGGTGGTTCCACCTGTTCTGGTGGTGTCATCGGTGTCGTGTGGTCAGTGGGGGTATCGCCTCGTGAACGGAAGAACAGCCACCATACGATAGCGGCGATGGCAGCGATGCCGGAAAGCACAAGAGTCACGATCACTATTGGCCCACCAACGTCCAAATGCTCATGGTGTCCCAGGGCTTTCTCCTAGATCGCCAATGTTTCTCGTTCCGGAGAACTCATCGGCTCTGTCGCTCCGAGTCCAGCCGGACGCCATAGGGACCACGCTCGCCGTGAGCGGGACCCGTCGAGTTCGGGGCCGGTCCGCCCCCGGAACAACCGGTCTGGCTGCGCAGCAGGGCAAACAGCTTTGCCTGCTGGTCCGGCGTGAGCGACTTCTTTTCCGCAAGCAGGTTTTCAACCACAAGATCCTGCATCTTCCGCTGACCTGCCAGTATCTCGTCCTGCTTAAGTTGGATCGCTTTCCTGTCGGGTTCCGGCGCAGCCACAAGAGCGATCAACTCCTGCCGTAGCGCCGTGACGCTCTGGCAGATCGGCTGCGATGACTTGCGGAATTCCTGCCAGCGGGGTTCTATCTCCCGCCACTGCTCAAGGCTGACAGCCAGTTGCCGATACAACGGGCACCAGACCGGATCATCGTTGTCGGGACGCTGAGGAGGCGTGGCTCGCGCGGCGAGAACATGACCGATCCACATCGCTCCAAAGCCGATGTTCAGGCCCAGCGACAAAATGATGAGAAGGATTCTGGCGTTTCGCCACATATCACTTGCTCCCCCTGCTCGCGAGGACCAGATACGCCTGAGGCACTGAGCCTTCAGGCGCCTCGCTCAGAGTGTCGAGATTGTACGCGCCGGCCAGTGTCTCTGATGCGCCAACATCAGTCGGCGCAGGTACACGCTGGCCATTAACTCCCATGAACGCGCCGGCGCCCACCCCCGCCGCCAGCACGACAGCAGCGGCGACACGCATGAACAACGTCCGTAGCCAAACGCCGCCGACGGGCGAGCGGCTTGCCTGTACGCGTCGTGCCCTCCCCATCACCGCGTCGGCAAAGGCCCCCGGCACCGGCGGAACATGCACCGACTGAAGCAGGGCAGTAAGCCTGCGCCGCCGCTCAAGCGTCTGTCGGCAGCCTGCGCAGGAATCAAGATGCCGCTCCACTTCCTCCCGAATGTGCGGCGCGAGAGTTCCATCCAGAAACGTTTCAATCGCGTTCTCGACTTCACTGCAACGCATTCACACAGCCCTCGCACGTTCAAACGGACACCACCGGAAATCCCCCTCAGAATCCCCAACAAATCTTCGTAACCCTTCAGTCTCCGAGCCGCGCGCGTAAGCAAGCGGCAATGTCCGCCCCCTCACCGTCGCGGCTCGGACTGAAGAGTTACTTTCCTTCCTGTCTGCGCTCATCTGCGGTTCCACGATGGCCGGTCTGCTAGGTCTTCTTCGTGACTGAATCGGCGATGATGGTGTTCTCCTTGATCACGCCTTTGATCATCACGTTAATGGCTTTCTTCGCGTCTTTCAAGCTGGCAATCAGCTTCTTGGTGTCTTCGTCGGCCTTCTCGGAGGTCTTCAGAGTGTAGACCTTGTCGCCAATCTTGACGGTCGGCGCAAAGCCTTGACCCTTGCAGCCTTGACCCTTGCAGCTTTGACCCTTGCAGCCGTCGCTCCAATCACCCTTGCAGCCTTGACCCTTGCAGCAGCCTGCCGGACAATTGCCGTCGCAGTCACCCTTGCAGGGGCAGTTCGAACAACAGGCGATGCCCTGCATCTCCTTGGCTTCCTCGCCGCCAACTGCGAACGTTGGCGCTAAGATCAAAATTGCCGCGAATGCAGCCAACCCCCAAAGTGCTTTCATCATTGCTCTTCCTCCTTTCCCATCCTGGGAGCGTCGCGTCAGCCGCTCTGGCTGCCTGCCCGACGGTCCCAGGAACCCTTGTCCCTAGTACAAACGGGCACAGACCGTATATCCCCCTCAGAATCCCAAACAAATCTCTTTCGTTGTCGAAACCCGTTGTCCAGCGCGCTCAAGGATCTGTTTTCACGGGCTGAGACTCCCGCTCTGCTATTCTTCGAGGAATCGCGCCAAGTCGTGTTCCAGAGCGCTTCGGCCGCGTGCGAGCAGACGTTCAACGGATTTCTCCGAAGTTTTCATGATCGCAGCGATTTCCTGGTATCGAAGGTCTTCGTAGTAGCGCAGGATGATAACTATTCGCTGCTCGGGTGTGAGCCGGTTGAGCGCCGCCTGGATCTTCTCCCAACGCTCCCGCATCATCAACAGACCTTCGGCAGTAGGCGCGCGGGATGCCGGTTCGGGCAGGTCTTCGGTGAACTCCGGTTGTTTCTTGCGCGCATAATCAATGCACAAATGTGCCACCACACGCAAGAGATATGTCTTGAAACTGGCGGATGGCGTGTACTCTGGCACAGCGTCCAGAATCCTGAGGAACGCCTCCTGCGCGATGTCTTGCGCCGCCGTCCGGTCTCCGCAGAAACGGTACGCGGCCCTCCAGGCAACACTCTGATAGCGCAACACAATCTGCTCGAATGCTTGCAGATCGCCCTGCTTCACCGCCAACATCAGTTCTGAATCGTCGAGCATCGAGTGTGAACGCCTACGTCACTTGGTAGGATTGTCAACTGTCGTCGGCATGGTGACCGTGACCTCCCCCATTCGCAATTGTTCAGCGCTTCTCACTCATGTTACGAGCGGCGCAGGACGGCATTGTGTGCATGGGACAAAATGCTGACGCGGGCGATGGCCGTCGTGAGGACCAGGATGAGGGAGAGCGACCAGCACTGCGGAGCCTTTCTTACTGACCCTCCGCCGTTCGTTGTCAGTCCCTGCCCGGAACCTCCGGCCTTCATCACTGCTTCTTTCTCGTCTTGGCGCACGGATGCTTCCTGGCATCTCCGTGGCACTTCCTGATCTGCTGGGACGAGCATTCCTCCGGCTTGCCCTTCAGGTTCTCCGGCTTTTCGCACTTTGTCTTTTTGCAGTGCATTGTTTGCCTCCCTTCTTCGGGCTGAACAGGGATTCCAGTGCCGCCTGACAGCGGGCCGCCGCGTCCGGGGTGATGCAGTAGTGGACGAAATGCCCGCGGCGGTCCGCCTCGACGAGACCCGCGTCGCTCAGCACCCGGAGGTGCTGCGAGACCGCCCCCGCCGAGATTCCGAGCAGGTTCGAGAGCGCGCCGACGCAGAGCGTGCGCTCCGCCAGCACTTGCACTATCCGCGTGCGACTTGTCACCGAGAGAGCGCGGCAGACCAGCGCAACGTCAACGGACACATTATCTATTCTCATATATTTTAGTATCCGCAGAAATACTAAAATATCAAGGAGAAATATGAGGGGTGCGTGCCTCGCTCCGATTGCGGGGTATGCGTTGTATGAGGGTGGGGCGATCCGCGTTCCCCGCTTGCCGTGGTGAAGCCGGAGTTGGAGCAGATGCCGAGGCTGCCGATCCGCTCGATGGTGTTGCTTATGGCGGCGATCGCCGGTGGTCGCGCGCTGCCCGCTGAAGCGCCGCCCAACCCCGCGGCGCTCACCGACTGGAAAGAGTGCGAGAAATACCGGGACAAGGTCGTCCACCCGGCGGCGACTGTCAAGCCGGACGATCTGCGCCGGGCCAGAGAGAATATCCAGCGGTGCAAATGGGCGAAGGATTACGTGGCTGGCCTGCGCTCGTCCGCGGACAGGATCGAGAAGACTGTCACGCGCGAGTACCTCGAACGCATGATTGAGCGCAGCAGCCCCGGCACCACCGGTCCCTGCCCGGCCTGCCGCGACAAGGGACGGGCGTGGCATCCGAACGGGGACTGGGATTGGTCGCCCGATAACCCGGACCAGCTCAAGTGCCGCCCTTGTGGCACGGTCTTTCCCAACGAGAAGTACCCGGAGAGCGTTGTCGTCGAGGCGCACTGGGGCAAAGGACAGAAGTTCGGCTTCGCCGGCGGCGACACCTTCAAGTGCTTCGGCTACACACAGGCGCGGCCGAGCTTCACCAGCATCATCCGCGGCCGGAAGGTGCACCACGTCACAGGGCTGCTCCAAACCCTGGCCACCGCCTGCGCACTGACCGGGGAAGCGCGTTACGCGCGCGCGGCCAAGACAATACTGCTGCGCTTCGCCGAGGTGTTCCCCGAGTACCTGGTGCGCGCGGGCTACGGCTACGGCGAGATTGCCGACATGGATCCGCACGTCGCTGCGCAGTACATCCAGAACCTGCCGACGGACGAGCTCGTGTACCCGCCCAACAAGCCGGACCGCAAAATCCACACCGGATACTGGTCGGCCACCCGCATCGGCACGTCCGGCATGGACGGCACGTGGGTGGTCCGCGTTGCCGAGA
>Ga0315282_10011674_pt1 | contig 13553 bp, 9 predicted proteins | sample YL17G07_20_MG_FD_203693 | JGI IMG/M metagenome (GOLD analysis project Ga0315282, IMG submission 203693) | Sediment microbial communities from Yellowstone Lake, YNP, Wyoming, USA - YL17G07_20 | ecosystem: Environmental > Aquatic > Freshwater > Lake > Sediment | place: USA: Wyoming | collected... | reverse complement strand
ATTTTCCATTATCGCGCACGTTAAAGAAACTCTTTCCAGCTCTTTTAATACCATATTCTTATCTTGACATCGTTTTCAATCTAATTGTAGCTTTCTTTATTTCTGTCCTTATCGAATACTTTATCGTTAAACAATTTTTTAAGTCTGTAAGCACATCAAAAATAAAGACTGGGGTCTGGGTTGGAAACATAATAACTTACATAATGCTTTTTGTAATATTTTTTGTATCAGTTATGATAAGCATAGTTTTTAGATTTTAAATAACCTTTCTGCCACCCAATTATTTTCTCACCCGAATTGCTTTATATCTGAAAAATTCAAATCATTTAATAAAATCTTTGAACTTTATTCCTTTGTAATCTGCGTTCTTCTCAACAGATTATTTTCCCTTTCAATTGTTCAAGTTTTTCGTTTAAAAATCTTTTTATCGCATTAAACCTTGCTTCTTTGAAAAAATCTCTTCCCCCCCATGCATATTTATATATGAGTGGTGGAGTTAGTGCCGTAATCTGGGATCCGTCTCCACGCTCAAAAATCTAACACTTGGAGGTGTAATAATGACTGTAGTAGAAAATCCAGGAAGTCTGGAAATTGTTTTTACCTTGCCTGACACTTCGACAAGGAGAGAAAGTATTAGGAACATTAGACCTACTGCAACTGACCAGGACCTATATGACATTGGACTTGCTATTGCTAACCTTCTAAACGACACATTATCTGACATAAGGCGTGTAGTAACCAAGGTTTACGCTGCATAAGGAGGTGAATGATGGCTAACACAAGTGCAACAGTTTTAAGATTAGTTTTCGGTTGTGAAAATGGAAAGACTGCTTCAATGGAGTTCAGTAACCCTAAGGCAACTGTAACAGAGGCACAGGTGCACGACCTGATGCAGATGTTTATCACAAAGAATGTTGTGAACACCAAGAACGGTGCTCTCACAACGATTATTGATGGCGGTATCGTAACAAGAAGCTTCACTGATTTAGTTCCATAAAATAGACCTCCTGTTTTTTAGTTCATTCTTTCATAGCTTCTCTCTTTTCAAGTGCGGGGGGGGATAACCCCCCGCTAAGTTTAAATACACAAATAAAAGAGGTGATTTAAAATGAATATAGAGCCAGTTTGGCTTTCAGGACTTTTAGGAGTAATTGCTCCGTTAATCGTAAGGTGGATTACAGGCGCAAAGCTTTCAAGAAGATGGAAAAGTCTCATTGCAATACTTATATCTGCTGTGATAGGATTTGCATCAGCATTTCTATCGGGACAATTTGATACCTCAACTATTTTGAAGTCAATTGCAGTTGCCTTCTCTATCTCCCAAGTTTTTTATGACCAGGTATTCAAGGATCTGTTCAACAAATGAACGATATAATAAGAGCAGTTGCAGATGTAGGCTTTCCAATTGTCATTGCTGTTTATCTTCTTATGGTGTTTGGCAGTAAACTTGACAGGCTCACTGATGCTGTTGAGAAACTTACAAACTTTATTGAAGGATTAAAGAAATGAGAAACATTAAATATATTATCCTCCATCACTCTGCAACAGATTATCAGGCAAATAAAGATGATATTGATGGCAAAGTGATTGCAAAGACAATCTGCGACAGAGCGCAAGAGCAATGGGAAAAGGAATATCCAGCATATAAATGCGATTATCACTTTATCATAGGACACACAGGAGAAGTATTCAAAGGCCAGCCAGTGGAACAACCAGGGTGGCACTGCACGAACTACCAGGCAAACCTTGTAAGTATCGGAATATGCTTCTTAGGGAACTTTGAGAATATTGAAATGCCTATTGAACAATTTAATGCAGGTGTAAAACTTATAAAGACCCTTATGAGTGAATACAACATTCCCTTAATAAACATCTTGAGGCATAGAGATGTTGTATCTGATATTACGCACACTGCAAATTCAACACAGTGCCCTGGCAAAAACTTCCCTTATGTTCATATGCTTGACGCTTTGAGAGACGGCGAGCCGTTCTTTGACATTGGAGAGGATTACCCATACATCAATGAAGTGAAGACCCTCAAGACTCTCGGCATCATCAAAGGGGACGGCTACGGCAACTTAAGACCGAAAGAATACATTACAAGAGAAGAGACAATGCTAATTGTGTATAGAGTTATAAAGTTGTTACAGAATTAATACTTGTCTGAAATCATCTTCGAAAACCTAATCAAATAAAAACATTATATTTTTACGAAGATAAAAGTATCAGGGCTTTTTAAATAAAAAAGCGGAGCTAAAGAGCTCCGCCTATGAACATTAATTATTTCATATTAAGATTTAGGATATGTTATTGTAATTGTCTTTGTCATTTCATCCCACTGCACGTCACAGCCAAGAGATTCTGTAACAAAGCTAAGAGGGAGCATAGTTCTTGAGTTTATTATCTCAGGAACAACTTTAGGATTAGTTGAATCAATTGGAGTATTTACACCATTCACTTTTGCTTGAGGTTTATTAATCCAGAGTTCAATGGTTGTGCTCCCTAAAATTACTGTAACTTTCTTTTCATTAGGATTCCAGCCAACCTGTGCTCCAAGAGGCTCAGCAATCCATCTAATTGGAAGATATGTTCTCCCTTCAATTATTTGAGGTGGAACATCTAACTCTTGAGGAGCATAATTTACATACATAGTTTTATTTCCTATTTGAAGAGTGAGTACTATTCTTTTAGTGTATTTTATATAATACTCTTTCTTAGTTTTGTTTCCCGCATTATCTTCTACTTCAATACTAATTTTGTTCATACCTTTATTGAGAGTTATTGTTTCATTAAATGAACTATCTTCTGAGAGTCTAATCTTCTTTCCGTTAATATAAATTGATGAATCTTTTATTCCACTAATTCCATTGTCTATTGCATAACCAGAGATGTGTAAGGTTTTTTCAAATACTTCACTTAGTAAATTACAGGAACAGTAAATTATTGGTGGAATTGAGTCATGCATATCGACAGTAACATCTTCTGGAGCAAAGTTTTCACCATTTTCGTTGAACGACGAAACCCTATAAATGTAGGTCTTCCCAAATTCAATTGTTGTATCTTCAAAACTTTTTGTGTTTTCTTTTAATGTCGCTATTAATTTAAATTCTTCCTCATTATCAGACTTTTTATAAATTTTAAAACCTTCTTCATCATCAGAAGTGTCTCTCCAAGTTAATTCAACTTTTTTCTCTGTGAATTCAGTTGGAAGAAAATTGAAATCCATTTCCATTGGAAGTGAAGGTAATTTAGAAATTTCAGAAAAGTAATTCAAAATTTCAGGATAAAAATCCTCAAATGTAGGATACTTATCTCTATTATTTTCATAAATATTGAGTAACTCACATATTCCTCTTATATAAACAAATCCAATTTCAACTTCATAAGATAACATTTTCTCTGCCACAAGTTGCCCAACAACTTGCCCAATTACTCCGTCGGTATCTTGCCCAATTACCTTTTCATTAAATTTAGTAACAACAGCTCTTATAATATGTTCATTTACGCATATTTCCCATTCATCGTATGCATATCTTTCCATAATATCTTTTATTGGCAAGAAAAGTTTAGAATATTTGTTAACCTCATTTCTATATTTTTCTGTTATAGGATTTACAAATGAATGACTGAATTCATGCCAAACAAGACGTCTTAAAGGTTCAGGAGAATAAATTGGTTTATTATCTTTAATATAACCAGCTCCAATTATCGCATATATATCAAATTTAGAAGGTTCAATCTCAACTTTTGGACCATAACCATGAGATGAAAGAGGAGTAATAATTATATTATAACTATTCTTAGAAATGCCATAAAAACTTTCAAGCATACTTACATCTTTATAATTTCCCAATATCGTTTCAGTGCCCTTAATAAGGATAGCATAAAAATCTTTATGAGCATTGAAAAAATCCATAAAATTAGATTTAATAGCAAAATCCCTCAAAGCCTCAATAAAGGATTCCAGGTTTTCCTTTCCACCTGCTCTACCTATTATATAATCTGTGAATGGAGTAACGATTTTTAGTTCCGGTGGATTTGATAAAAAGAGCATTGCAGTTGGTGGTGCATCATAATTGAAATTTATGTTACTCATTTCTATAAATTTTTTAACTGCAGGATGAGATTTAAAAGAAGAGAAATACTCTAACATTTCCTTTTTATATGGAACATCAAAATTATTGATCAATTCATAATCACTCAAAAGTTGAACAGCAGAAAGTAATTCGATTCTTGGGTCAACATAAACATTTACAAATTTCGATTCTTTAAGAGTAACTTGTGCATTTAAAGGAGTTTGTGATAGTGGAAAAGCTAAACTAAATAATAAAAAGATAGTTATTGTTAAAGTAAGAAACTTTTTCATAAAAAATTCTCCTTCAAAATATCTTTCATTTATCCTCCATACGTTATCGTTATCGTTTGTGTTGTTCCGTTCCACTGCACATCACAGCCGAGATTCTCTGCAACAAAACGGAGCGGAAGCATTGTCCTGCCGTTAATAATTTCTGGAACAACCTTAGAATTATCAGGATCAATTAAAACATCAATACCATTAACCTTAGCAACAGATTTACCAATCCAGAGTTCAACCATTTGATAATTAAGAAATACCGTCACTTTTCTTTCCGTTGCCTCCCATTCCACATGACCACCCAAAGCCTCAACCACTACCCTAATTGGTAAAAGAGTCCTATTATTTTTGATAATTGGCGGTGAATCTAAAATTAAAATTTTATTTTCAATACTTTGGCCATCCAATGTCCTAACAAACTGAGCATAAGGAACCCCAATTGTTAAAGTAATGATTATTTTCTTTTCTTGCTCAATAAATAAAGCTTGAAGAGTATGATTATCAGTAACCTTATCAAAAGTATAAGTAGAAACTGGACCAACAGAATTACCATCAACAAGAACATCTTTTATTTTATAACCAATGTTGGGAGTAATAGTAAAAGTCTTTGATTCGCCATATTTTACTGTAATAGTGCCTGAAGGAGTAATTGAGCCATTAGAACCAACAGAATTAGTAATAGTATAAGTAATTGGTTCAAATTGCGCCTCAATAGCGTGCTCTTGAGTAATATTATCAAAAGTATAAGTAGAAACTGGACCAACGGATTTGCCATCAACAAGAACATCTTTTATTTTATAACCAATGTTGGGAGTAATAGTAAAAGTCTTTGATTCGCCATATTTTACTGTAATAGTGCCTGAAGGAGTAATTGAGCCATTAGAACCGGCTAAAGCAGTAATAATTGGCCTTAAATTCTTTAAATTTCTGCGGTATAAATGAGCATGATAGTTATAGTATAAATAATCACCAGAAACATAAAAACCAAATCCATAATCACGAGGAAGATTATCTGGTAATCCTTCGCTTAGGTCATACCAAGTTTTGCCATAATCATCAGAATAGTATGGTTTTAAAGTTTTATAGTAACCTTTTAAGCCTATAATTAACCCCTTATACCATTGCCAATACCAAACCGCATTTTCCTCATCAGGAAAACTAGCGATAATTTGAAAATTCTTGCCGTCAGCTGATTCCTCATATACTATATTATTATCTTTATCTTTACCCCTAATGAGAAATTTATTATTAAACCAGTCAATCTCTAATCTATATCCTATAATTCTAGGAATTAAATCTACAGAAAGATTCTGAAAACTATCACCACCATCAAAACTAATTAAGGTATCACTAAGATTTTCAACCATTAATATTTTAGGATTGGAGGGATTGGCAATGATTTTTTGCGGCGCTATACGTTTATCTGTTAGTAAAGGTAATATCCTACTCCCTAAATCAGAAAATGTTTTTCCTCCATCTATACTACGCAAAAATCGCCTTAAATTACTAGCAGGCATCAAATTACCTCCTATGTAAATAATCTGTTCGTCAGGACTAATCCAAAAACTTTGAATGTTAACATCTACTTTAGCCACCACTTCTATTTTTTCCCAATCTTTAGTTTTATATATTTTATCAGTAAGGTCAAAATGGTCAAAACCATCAAAATAGTAATAACCGTTATAAAAATAAAGGTTATTAATAGCAAGATTACCTCCTCCTAGTAAATCTAAAAATTGGTTGTTATAAATATAGAAGTGTTTCCAAGTTTTACCGCCATCCCAACTCTGGCTACATTTACCATAATCTAAATTGATGATATGATTGAGGTCATTAGGATCACCGAGAATAGCCACATTGTAAATCGTTCGAAAATACCCTAAATATTCCCAATCATTAGTGGCATCAGCTTTCACTTGATTTTGCACCAATCCTCCTGTCTGAAACACTATTAAAACTATAAGCAGGATAGTCAGCATTACTCTTAAAATTCTTTTCATCTCAATCACCTCCTCCTTATGCACGTTCCTATTTACAGTTTAGCCTTTTTTAACCGTTTAGAAACTATCAACGCAGTTATGGCATACTGCTAACTACAGAAACGCAGGTTACAAGGTTTCTTCCTGGGGTGTAGATGAATTTGTCTTTGTAGTAGAAAGTAGTTGAGCCACCTCCATCAAGAGATAAAACATATTTGAAGTAACCCAATTTTAAGATAATGTCACCCACTGGGTCGCTCCTCAGACTCATCGCTGTAGGAGTTACAATAAAGTAAACGTATCTGCCGTCGGTTGCTATGAATACGCGTGCCCCGCTCTTTGTCATTCTGTACGAGTCGGGATACCTCGCTGCGCCGTTAAAAGGTAAGCCGTCTCTTACCACTACAGGTGAACTCTGCACAAAGAAACTGTTTGTCATATCCCTGCCGTTGATTGTTATTTTCAAATTGACATATGCTGCATTACCGAAAATAGAAACTGTATCTTTTATCCAGTTTGCAGTTGAGTGTTGGTATGCATAAATTCCAAATTGTCCGTTCTTAAGGATTTGCAAAGGGTTGATAGTTGCAGGACCATCTACCTTGCTTATAACCTTACCTCCACTATCTATGACGACAAACACTTCTCCAAAATTTATGTTTACACTGTCTTTATACCAATTCGTATATACTGTAAAACCTCCATATGAATCACTGTTAATCGAGTATGTTGTTAATGTGTCATTTGCGCCATTAATACCAAATATATCTGCGTGAACTTCAATTCTGTCCTCTTCGTAAAAGCAATTTCCGTTTGGGTCTATTATGAATGTCTCCGCAGTGCCAGCTTCAATTTCGCCATTTGAATTGCCAAAAATCGTGCCAGAAACATCAAATGTAGTTGTATCGAATGGAATACCGTTTACCATAACAAGAGTATTTGGAAGTAAGAATGTTTTGTAGTCGACACCTTCATTAAAACCATTTAAACTCAAAGATGGAACAAACTTTACGCCTTTAACTTTCGGGTCGATCTTCGCTATCTTAAAACTGTAAGATTTACCGTTGTAACTAACAGTCTTTTCAAAATAGCCAACAGCACCATCTAAACTTACAATAGGCGTATTTGAGATTGAGACAAGTTTTTTGCTACTGTTATAATCTACATAAAATCCGAGAGATTCAGAGATAAACCTTATTGGTACAAGTGTCCTTCCATTTTGGATTAGAGGCACTACCTTAGTGTTAGTTGAATCAATAGGCACTAACTTCCCATTTACGGATGCAATGTTCTTTCCTATCCAGAGTTCTATTTTGCTTTCTCCATTAATTACGGTGATCTTTTTGTCTGAATCACGGAAGTCAACATCGCAACCCAATTGCTCTGCAACAAACCTCAAAGGAACATATGTTCTATTTTCAATAATTGTTGCAGGCACATCGAGCGTACGACTTGTCCCATTTACTGCAGCAGTCTTACTTCCAATGGTTAAAGTAATGTAAATCTCTGAATATTTTTTTTCAAACTCTGCGTAGATAGTGTGATTTGATGTAATATTACTAAATGTATAAGTCGAAACAGGACCTACTGATTGGTTATCCACTTTAACGTCTTTAATGAGATAACCATAGCTTGGGGTAATAGTAAAGGTTTGTGATGAGTCATAAGTCCCAGCAATTGCGCCAGAAGGAGAAATTGTTCCGTGAGTGCCAGTTGATGCATTTATAGTAAAAGATGGTACGGTAAAAGTTGCTTCAATTGTGTGGTCAAGTGTTACGTTTGAGAAAGTGTATGTTGAAACTGCACCAACAGATACTCCATCAACTTTAACATCTTTAATTTTAGATAGTTGATTTGGGATAATATTAAAAGTTATAGAATCTGATGAACCAACACTAATTACCCCAGAAGGATTTATTGTGTCTTTCTCAGGATAGAGGACGGTTATCCACTTTAAATTTGGGTTAAACGACACATAACTACTTGACATTGTTATAACTTGAGTAGATGGATCCCATGTTATTGCCGCATTTAAGCCATCCGTAAATACTTTCAAAGGAATCATTGGAATGCCATTTTTTAAATATACAGGGGAAATTGATACGACATTTCCATTTAAAACAGCAGTATCTCCATCTATCTGGAGTCCTATCTTTGCATCGCCTGATGATACTATAATGCCTTTTGAATCGGGAACCCATTCAACTTTTCCTCCAAAACCTTTTGAAATTGCAGTAATCGGAATATATGTAACGCCGTTTGATACTTCAGGCGCTACATACAGCTCAATGATACGGTCATCTACATACATTTTGCTACTTCCAATCTGCATCTTTAACAGCACATCACTTGCTCTTGTTGAAGAATCACTAATAAAAGCATTAGAGGATTTAATAAGGGCAAAATTACTTGTGGAAGCAATCATAACCACCAACGCGATAGTTAAAAGCATTTTTCTCATACCTTCTCTCCTTTCACAAAGTATCAATTCATCTTTAAGATTTTTCTAATAAAAATCTCTCAGCCTCTATTTACCCTCCCTGGTATGTTATCGTAATCGTTTGCGTTGGTCCGTCCCACTGGACATCGCAGCCAAGATTCTCGGTAACAAATCTTAAGGGAAGCATTGTCCTGTTATTGATGATTTCAGGGACGACTTTAGGATTTTGAGGATCGATGCTCATAAAATTTCCATTCACCACTGCAGCCGAGTTTCCAATCTGTAGTCCTATAGTAGTTGACCCAAGTCTTATAGTTATACTTTTGGTTGTTGGAATCCATTCTACAGTGCCGCCAAGTGCCTCAACTACTGCTCTTATAGGCAAAAGAGTTCTGTTGTTCTCGATTATAGGAGGTGAATCTAAGGTATTGGGAACTCCATCCACTGTAAAAGATGTTTGACCAATCTTAAGGATTATGACCTTTTGGGTGATTTCTTTTTCAAAAGTTGCTTCTACTGTATGGCTTGATGTAATGTTTTGGAAGGTATATGAGGATACAGAACCAACTGAACCACCATCTACTTTTACATTAGAAATCTTGTACCCAGAGTTTGGTGTTATTGTAAATGTTTTTGAGTCTCCATAATTAACAATAATTACACCTGTAGGAGAAATAGAACCACCAGAACCTGCTTTAGCAGTAATCGTAAAGGTGATTGCCTCAAAACTTGCTTCTATAGTATGATCTGAAGTAACATTACTGAATATATATGTTGATACTGCACCTACTGAAACTCCATCAACTTTAATATCCTTGATTTTATAGCCAGTGTTAGGGGTAATGGTAAAGGTCTGTGAACTGCAAGGGTCTATGGTGATTGTACCTGAGGGAGTTATTGTTCCTCCAATACCAGCAGAGGCAGTTATGTTAAAACCTATATACCAATCTTGAACATTCCAGGTAATTGGTATACCACTACTCAAAGGGTAATCTATGCCTTTAACGAAATTTTTATATGTAACAATGTCAGTCCATTGGTTCAGACCAATTTGAGGAACAAGATCTGCAATTCTTTGCTCAGCTATGTAGTAGTCCTTTTGCTTGACTGCTGGATCAAGTTCGTGAGTTGCTTTATAGATTGCATCATCAAGAGTTGGATCAGAAATGCCTGGATAGTTCTGTCCTTGCCAGTTATTTGCTTCCGTTGGAATTTGAGATGAGTGATAGAACCAAAATCCACCTGGGTCAAGTGGATCGCCACCCCATGCAAACATTGCAAGTTGGAACATCCTGTGAGAACAGTATGTTTCATAGAAGTAAGAAACTGCCAAAAACTTTGTCTGGATGTCGATACCAATCTTCTTAAGTTGTGCCTGTAATACCGTTGCTTCGTCATTTCTTCTCCGAGTGGTTATTGTTGAAAGTTCAAGCGTTAACTTCTTTCCGTCTTTGTACCTGTAACCATCTGGACCCATCTTCCAACCTGAATCATCGAGGAGGGAGTTTGCCATAGAAAGATTGTAATCAGGGAGTGTCGCGCTGGAGTTTCTATATAAGGAATTAAATAGACCTAAGAATGTTAAATGGCTTACAATTCTTGTCCCTGAGAAAACTCGGATATTGAGGTCATCATAATCAATACCGTAAGCAATTGCTTTACGCACTCTTACATCGGAAAGAATTGGATCTGTGCAATTAATTTCAAGGTGCTCCCAATAGGCTGATGGGACATTTTGGACAGTAATTCCAGATACATTTTTTGCCTGGTTTACTTCAGAAATGCCAAGGCAAAGATACGTAATGTCCACATTACCACTAGCAATATCAGAAAGCGCTGTATTTTCATCAGGAATCCACTTAAAAACTATTTCAGCAATTTTAGGTTGGTTCCCATAGTAATAGGGATTTGGCACAATACTTATGTAGGAACCTTTTATCCATTCTTTAACTTTGTATGGTCCTGCATGAACTGGAGTATTTACCAATGTAGATGTCGCAATTTTGTCAAGGGAAACTTGGCTGTAATAGTGTTTTGGAAAGATTGGAAGGCCTGCGTTTGCATAAGGAGTAAGCGCATTCCATGTCACAACCATTGTGTATGGGTCTGGGAATTCAATCTTCTCAATCTTATCATATGGGTCAGCATAAAAATTCGTAACTTTGCCAGATAGATATACGTCGTAGGTTCCAAACTTAATATCTTGTTGATAGTCTATTGGAACTCCATCTGACCACTTTACACCCTCTCTTAGATGATAGGTAGTTTGCATGTAATCCTTGCCATTTACTTGATATACTTTCCAGCTTCCGTCAACAAAATTAGGAACATTAGTTGCCAAATCTGGGAATAGCGTTCCGTCAGGTTTTTCTCCAATAAGTTTTGCCTCTGTAGCACCGATTATAGGCTCTGACACTAACATATGGTCTAAAAAAGAAACTATATAATCTGGTTCATAAGGCAAAGCAAAAATAAGCTTACCAGAAGTTGTAATAGGAACTTGTGAAGCATACTTAAAAAGGCCTTTAGTTGTTCCCAAAAATAGGTTACCCTTTGAATCGATTGCAAGCGAACATAAAGGTCCCTTGTTTATGCTTTTATCTTTGGTCATATCATTCGGCAACCCTGTTAAATCTGTATATTTCCAGCTGTTCCATGCATCCGATGTTTCTTCGATAACTCCCGATGCACCTCTAACGTTGTCTATAGCGTACATCACATTTGAATTAGAAGGATTAATTGAAATACTTTCAGCATTAGCAATGCTCAATGAGGTCTGTGTCCAACTTTTTCCGCCATCTATTGATTTGAAGATTCCAACACCATCAGTTGAGGCATAAAGTATATTTGAGTTATTTAAATCCACAACAACTGACGTTGCAAAATAGTTTTCAACTCGCAACTCTGTAAAGTGTTCTCCTTTGTCCTCTGATTTATAAATCGCACCAGACTGAACTATGTAAACAATATTGGAATTGTTGGGATCTACGGTAATACAGCTGTTTTGATAAAAATATGCATTTAAACTTAATTTTTTCCAATTGGCTCCTCCATCATCTGATCTATAAAAGCCGTCTGAAAGCGCATAAGCATAAATAACGCTTGTGTTATTAGGGTCTATAGTGATAGTGAAAACAGGATAGTTTGGAGAGTTTTTAAGTACATTCCAGGTTTTACCACCGTCTTCTGTCTTGTAAATTCTTGGCCTTCCAAAATTAAATAACCCTGCATAAACTACATTTGTGTTTTTAGGGTCAATTGCGAGAGTTAGGACATTTGTCATTTCTTGTATGCCACTACTTATCGCTTTCCAACTTGAGCCACCATCTTCAGATTTGTATACACCATAAAAACCGGTCCCTGCATAAATAACATCAGAGTTTTTAGGATCAACAACGACGCTTGTTATCTCAATATCCTTCATTAGTCCGTTAGATCCGGTGCTCAATTCTTTCCAAGACACAGTTTCCCCTTTTACCACATTCTCTCTCAATGCTCCTTGAAACAAAGTAAAGAGCACCAAGGCAGTCAATAAAATTGCAACAGTCTTTTTCATCAAACTTCCTCCTTTTATTTTATAAAATTATTTTATTTTTTATTAAATATTGTATCCTAATTTTCTTTTTTCAAAAAAGTACTTTACCTCACCTATCTTATGGTAGGAGAGTTTTTTATTTATGGGCTCACTCGTTCCCCTGCGGGGTGCTCTTTGAATACAGAATAGTGTCTATGCTTTTGTCTTGTTAAGGACGTTGCTGTATTCTGCCCCGCTACTATTGAAAAAGGGTGGGTGGGTATTTGCTCTTACCTGGCGAGCGAGGTGAAACAAAACTGAGCAAGGCGAGGTGGAGTGAAACCAAGCGAGCTGGGAACATCTCGAACAAAAAAAAGAGGGGGATTTCTCCCCCTTACTTAATCTTTTAAACCACCAAAATACGGCAAACCGTGAAAGCCAACTTCAAGAAGAGGATTATGCGGGTCAACTTCCTGGAGCATTGTCCTGTAGTAGTGCCACCTGTTGAAGTCCCTGCATTGGTACTCAAGAACCATCCTCTCGACTGCCTGTATGAAAGCGTCTCTTGTTATTTCCTCAAGCTCTTCCTTTTTCATCATATACCTCTTTCTTCAAAGTTTTCTTCAAAGGGTACCTGAAGCCTGCGTATTTTTCCCAGGCCTCAAATCTACGCCTGTCTATCTCTTCCCTTACGGCCTTGAGCGTCTTCATCAAATCTTCTTCTTTCATTTCCTTTATCTCTTTCATCTTTCGCCTCCAAGAAAGGGGGTCTCCCCCCTATCCATAAAGCCTCACAAGGTCTTCCTTTGCGGAAAGGTCATCTATGAGGTCGCTTGCCTGTGATTTGGAAAGCTGGCTCAAGCTGTCGATTGATGTAACTTTGAACGCTTCCTCTTCAAGTTCCTCTTTCCCCATGTTGAGCGTGTGTCCCATTGCAAAGATTTTCTTTATCTGCTTGTCGGTAGCCTTATTCTCAACGGGACTGTCAGGACGAACACACTGCCCTGGATCCTTCTTTGAAGCGCCTGGAATTTCCTTTGGCGGAGCATTGAGAACTTTCACGGGCTCTGCATCATCTTCAATTCCTGTAATGAGTTTGAGGAGCTTGTCATACCAATCGTCAAAGGTTCGCTCCCTTGCATCTTCGGGAACATCATCAAATACAACGGGTAGTAATGCCTTGATTACAACTTCCTTAGCGATTACTAACCTTTCTCTCTCAGTCTTCTCTGAGACGTTCACTTGTGAGTTATTACCATTTAGTGC
>Ga0315282_10011673_pt1 | contig 13554 bp, 14 predicted proteins | sample YL17G07_20_MG_FD_203693 | JGI IMG/M metagenome (GOLD analysis project Ga0315282, IMG submission 203693) | Sediment microbial communities from Yellowstone Lake, YNP, Wyoming, USA - YL17G07_20 | ecosystem: Environmental > Aquatic > Freshwater > Lake > Sediment | place: USA: Wyoming | collected... | reverse complement strand
TTCTCCGAAATTCTCCGGTGAAAAGGAAATCTGTGATTCTCGTAACCGTTTAGCAATTTCAAAGACCAAACAAAATCAATGACAATGGTGGGACAGGCGTCTCGCCTGTCTAAAACAGCCGGGACGGCTGTTCCACCAGTTTTTTGGTCAATTTACATCATAACATTACCCATTTTGAGTTTAGATGGTTAAACTGTCACTATCAGCCGGCCCCAAGGGGGGGTTTGACATTTCGAGTGGTAAAAGATAAAAGAAGGGAAAACGGGAATCCGTAGGAAAACTGGATTTCGTAGCGGGGCCCTGCACTCGGTACGGGTCAAAACCCGAATGATCAATGCGTAGGAACTTAAGTTGCTATGGATGGAAAGGAGTCTTGCCATGCCTATTTCACGGAAGATCGCAACCTATATGGAGCAAGGATCATGGATCCGAAAAATGTTCGAGGAAGGAGCCCGGCTGAAGGCCCAGTATGGGGAGGATCGCATCTTCGATTTTTCCATAGGGAATCCTCCCGAGGAACCTCCGGAGGCTTTCCTACAGGAATTGCGAAGGCTTGCTGAGAAGCCCATCCCGGGGATGCACCGGTACATGCCTAATGCTGGATTCCCCGAGGTTCGGGAGGTCGTGGCCCGGACGATCGCTCAGGAGTCAGGGCTTCCCGTGGAGGCCCAGCATGTCGTCATGACCGTGGGGGCGGGCGGGGCACTGAATGTGGCTCTCAAGGCGCTCCTCGACCCGGATGATGAAGTGATCGTCCTCTCTCCCTTTTTCCCTGAATATCCGGTCTACATCGATAATCACGGTGGACGCACCGTAGGGGTTCCTACAACTTCAGGGTTCACCCTCGATCTGTGGGCTCTGGATAGAGCCATTACAGACCGTACCAAAGCGATCATCCTTAACTCTCCGCACAATCCCACCGGAGTCGTTTATCCGGAGGCCCAGATTCAGGCACTGGGTGCCCTGCTCCGGCGAAAGGGAGAGGAACTCCGCCGGGATATTTACGTGATCTCCGATGAGCCTTACCGGAAACTCCTGTACGATGGGACCTCCTTTCCTCACCTCTTTCGTTATGTGGAAAATGCTCTGATTGCCACCTCCCACTCGAAAGATCTGGCCCTGCCGGGTGAACGCATCGGATACCTGGCTGCCAGTCCAGGGTGTGCTGACCTCGATCGATTGTCGAAGGCCATGGTCTTTACGAATCGGATCTTAGGTTATGTCAATGCACCGGCCCTGATGCAGCTCATCGTGGCCAGGCTCCAGAAGGTGACCATAGATGTCAACTCCTACCAGAGGAGACGGGATCTTTTATATAATCATTTGACCGCCATGGGCTTTCAGATGGTGAAACCACAAGGAGCATTCTACCTCTTCCCCAAAGCACCCATCGAGGACGATATCGCCTTTGTCCAGGCAGCGAGTCAGAAACATATCCTGGTGACCCCGGGGACGGGCTTTGGCTGTCCCGGTCACTTCAGGATCTCCTACGCGGTTCCTGAGGAGACCATCGAGCATTCCCTGGCCCCGTGGAAAGAGCTCGCTCGAGAGTTCGGTCTCAGTGGGAAGGCTGAGCAGAATTAAGAATCGGAAAGGGAGACCTATGAACTTTGATCTGACCGAGGAACAGAAGGATATCATTAAAGCCGCAAGAGAGTTTGCGGAGGGAGAATTCCCGGATCTTGCCCAGGACTGTGATCGAAAAGAGGAATTTCCGCGACACCTCTGGAAGAAGGCCTGTGAGCTTGGGTTTGTGGGGGTCTTCATTCCCGAAGCCTATGGGGGAGCAGGGCTCGGATTCCTGGAGCACTGCCTCATCAATGAGGAATTCTGGCGAGTTGACCCTGGCATTTCTGCCTCCATTCTTTCGGCCACATTTGGCTCGGAGTTAATCATCCTTTTCGGAAGCGAGGAGCAGAAAAAGAAGCGGCTGCCTCCGCTGGCAAAAGGCGAGATGATTACCGGAGCGGCCATCACCGAGCCGGATGCCGGAAGCGATGTCTCTGCAGTCAGCACGACCGGGATGCTTCATGGCAACGAGTATGTCATCAATGGCAACAAGACGTTTATCACCAACGGCACCACAGCCAATTTCCTCCAGGTCCTCTGTATCACGGAACCCGAGGCTAAGGGGCGCCACGATCGCTTCAGCGTCATCACGGTAGAGACCGACCGCAAGGGTTACGAAGCAAACAAGCTGAAGAATAAGCTCGGCATTCGGGCCTCGGACACAGCGGAGATTTCTTTCAGCGATGTGAGAGTGCCTAAAGGAAATCTTATCGGGACTCCGGGACGGGGATTTCAGCAGTTCATGGTCTTCTTTGATCATACCCGTCTTCATATCTGCGCCCAGGCAGTGGGACTGGCTCAGGGAGCCATGGAACAGGCGATTAAACACGTCAGGGAGCGAAAGGTGTTCGGAAAGCCTCTCGCCTCCTTTCAGGCGACCCAGTTCAAGATTGCCGAGATGGCGACACGGATCGAGGCAGGAAGAAACCTCTACCAGAAGGCGGCCTGGCTCGTTGACCAGGGAAGGATTGAATCCCCTCTGATCTCCATGGCCAAATGGTTCACCGGAGAAACGGCTGTGAGGGTTGCCGATGAGTCCCTTCAGCTCCACGGAGGCTATGGCTTCATCGGCGATTACAATATCGAGCGCTTCTACCGGGATTCCAAGATCGTTGAGATCTACGAGGGAACCAAGGAGATCGAAAAGCTCGTCATCGCAAGGGCACTCCTGGGGAGGTATTAAGCAGGAAGCCAGCATGAATTAACTGCTGGAGATATTTTGACCCCGTCGAAGCATCTCCCCACGGGATACCGGCGGCCCAGCACAAAAACATCTTCTCTGAGACCTTCGCACCTCCGCGGTGAGCAAAGAATTCGTCACCGTGTTCCCGAAAAAACCCCTCAGGCCGAGATTTCAGGCGGTGTTGACACGCAGATTCCTTCCTCGTATGATGATACTATTGAAGGAGCGAGACTCCAGAAAAAGGTGATCCGTGAAACCTATCACCAAACACCTCACCGTTACCTCTCTCGAAATCCGCGATTGGATAGAGGGGAGGTACGCCCTTGAACTTTGGAAACCGATCCACAATCCGAATCGTACCCTCCGAAAGCAAATGGGGAGGTGAATGATGCGCCAACTACTTGTCGAATGCAGCGATCCGGGACTGGTCGTGACACTGGCGGAGGAGTTTGAAAATGTGCTACGCCACGTTGACTTTGAACGCGCCAAATTCCTTCAAAGTCGACTGAACGACCTGGCTCATGAACTGGGGACCGAGTTTGACGAGGCGTGGCGGGGTTTTCGGCTCGAGGTCCCGAATGACGGCGGAGCCCCGGTCTCTTTTGGCAATCGCGATCCGGTGGATGAGGAGAAACTCAAGCAGCTTCTCAGCCAGGCAGAGGAGCGAGGGGTTGGGAAGTTCGGGGTGCGGAATACTCTTTTGCTGCCCCAGGACGGCCCGGCGCCGGAGACCCGGGAACAATATGTAAGGGACCTTGCAGATGCCATCCGTTACGCCTACCCGGATGATGTGTCTCTCCTGCGCCGTCCGCTTGACTTGCCGCCCTCTCTGGAAACCCACCGTCTCCAGCTCGTCGAGGAAGAGGTCGGGCCAGTGCTGCGCGCCCGGGCGCGGTGCCCGTCCGTAGGGCACCTCTGGATCCAGGACACGATGAAGCAGGTCGAGAAGGCGCTCGATGAGGTGAACACCCGGGCCGAAGCGGTCATGGAGTATGAGTTGACTCGGGTGAATCCTGCAGAGGTGGAACCAGACGACTGCACTCGCTGGGCTGCCCTGGCAGTGCGCCTGGGGAAAGAGGTGGAAAAGTGGTACGGGGCTGCTGAGAAGCAACTTGAGCACCTTTATCAGCGTGTCGCTCTGATCGATCTCCTGTGGACTGACATTCGAGGGATGGGCAAAGCCCGCCCTTTCCTGGAAGGCCGACTGAAGTCTCTTATCGAGGAAGCTGAGAGTGTGTATACCGAGGAGGGTCGAGAGGCATTGCGGTTGGTTTACAAGGAGCTGTGCAAACCGCCCTGGGGCTAGTGGTGTAGCGCAAGAATATTGCCATATTGGGCAGGAACTTTTTAAAGGGTTCATGCAGAGAGGGAGGATTTCAAATATAGCGTTAAATATGTGCAACACCACGACGGAAATGCCGGAGATGAGCAATGGCCGGCTTCGCCTGGCGTCAGTGGAGATCACCCAGCAGTGCAACAATCGCTGCCCCTACTGCGATCAGCCGAAGTCCGAGCTTTCCATGCCAGTGGTGCAATTCAGCGACCTGCTCGACGAACTGGTGACCGATGGAACTGAAGCGGTGGCTCTGGGAGGCGGCGAGCCGGCGCTCCATCCAGCGCTGCCCGATATGCTCGGAGCTGTTCGTGAACGAGGGCTTCGCGCCGGACTCACCACCAACGCCTTCAATCCTCGTTTGGTTTTGCAAATGGCAAACCAGGGGTTGCTGGAGAGTTTTGGTGTCTCTGCGGGAAAAGGGGAATGGTTGCGACTGGTGTCTCATCCCCGGGCTATCGTCAACCTGCTGTTGTTGCGAAACTCTGTGAACGAAGCGATCCGCCAGGCAGCGACGGCCGTCGGTCGCGGGGCCAAACGCCTTCTCCTCCTCGGCTACAAGGGCGACCGATCCGAATTCACGGTTTCTACTGCCGAACTGTCCGACGCCTACACAATGCTGAACATGCTGGGACGGAAACTGGGCGTGACCGTCGCCGCTGATGACTACACCCGCCGCCGCCTTGGTCTGACAACCGCTTGCGGCGAGGGGTTCCTGCGGGTGCGGATTGACGGCGCTCGTGAGCCGTGCTGTTTTGAAAGTTGCGAGTTCCGGTGCAACAGGACCGGTGTGGCTGCATTACATCTTACAGAAGGAATTGGGCAAGGCTCATTCAGAAGATAGCTCTCGATGATTTTGGGATCGTGGGTTGGCTGCTTTTGTCTTGGAATTTTTGGCCAGAAGGCAATCAGTAAAAAGAAGCCAGTGCAGAGGACATGGAGAAGGGCTGGTGGATTATTTTTGATTTGTCAGAGAGTGCCGACAAATCAAAAAGCCTCAGCCCTGCCGGGCAACCTTCGGCAAAAAGTCACGGGAAAGGGGGCATTCTGCTTTTTCAGGGGGAAGTTGTCTCCCGCAGCGCAAAAAGGGATCGATTCACCACGGAGATAGAAAGGGTACGGATTCGTTTATTTCATAGACGAGGACAAAGGGCCCTCCGACGTGAACACGACGCTTGTTCTGCAAAGGCTTTCGTAAAGGTTTAAAGCGATAGGGATCAGCCTGAATGTGATTTACTTTGCTCTCGATCATGCGAAGCAGTTCCTTGTCTTTCCTCCGAAGTCTTTTTAACTTCCTGTCCAGGCTTTCTTTAACCGCAAGCTTATACATTACTTCAACCCGTATCGTTTTCCAAAATCTTCAACGGGGATCGATTTTTCGGCGGGGCGGATGAAGTAGGGATAGCAATGGCAGAGACTGCGAGACATGCGGGAGTATGCGATTCAGCGGCGCTGAAGTCGATTCAGAAAATGGAGTCAGAGGGCCAAAAGTCATAGATTTCATCGATGTCCGCTCATGCTTTTCTCTCTCGAAGTCTGAGAAGGAGTGGAAAATTGGTGAAGGATAAGGTTAGGATTAGGCTTGGGAGGCCTGTTCGGTGTAAGGTCAGAGGGGAATGGCAAAAGACTCTCGGTCCATTGACTTAACCCCGTAACAAAATCAGGATCCTTACTTTGATCTTAAAGAAAGTTTTCCTGTTTTCTAACCAATGCCCCATGCCCGGAGGGCACCCTCGAACCATGAAAATCGATCTCTTGCGGACACGGATCACGGACACGGACACGGACACGTTATTTTCTAATTAAATTGGGGGAAAGGGGTAACCGCTATGGAATCTCCAATGGAAAAGTTTGACTCAATCATTATTGGCAGCGGACCGGCAGGATACCTGGCAGCGATTCTTAGCGCCCGAAGAGGACGCTCCGTCGCGATCATAGAGAAGGGCGAACTCGGAGGGACGTGCCTTAACAGGGGATGTATTCCCACCAAGACACTGCTTCACGAGGGTTTTGTCTGGAATCACCTGACATGCTCCGGATTGATGAAGGATCGAGAGGCAGTCACTTCCTATTTCAAATACGCTCTGGAGAAAAAGAATGCCTCTGTCAATCAGGTCGTTTCAGGTCTTCGCCAGCTCTTGAGCCGAGACCGCATCACGCTCATCCCCGGAGAGGCCTCCTTTGTCAACCCCGGATCGGTCTCGATCAAGAGGGATGGGAAGATCATTAAAAGGCTGGAATCGGATCGAATCCTGATCGCAACGGGAGCGGTGCCTGCCGAAATCTCCCCGTTCAAGAAGGATGGAGAACGGATCATAGGAAGCGATGAGGCACTCAACATGACGGACCTCCCTGCGAGCATGGCTATTGTGGGGGGAGGGAAGCGTGGGGTGGAGTTCGCTACGTTCTTCAATACCTTCGGAGTGGCGGTGACCCTTATCGAAAAGGAGAATCGGGTCCTTCCTAAAATGGATCGGGAGATCTCGGTCCGGTATAGAGGGCTGTTGGCAAAAAGGGGCGTAAAAGTATTAACGGATGCAAAAGTCGTCACAGCCGATCAGTCGAAGAAAAACAGCTCGGCCACTCTTCACATCCTTCAAAAAGGAAAAGAAGAAAAGTTCGAGTTTCAGAAAGTATTGCTTGTCGGGGATAGGCGCGGAAATGCGGATGGACTCGATATTGGAAAGGCTTCCCTCGCTTTGAAGGATGGCTTCCTTCCGGTGGATTCCCGGATGAAGACAAGCTCTCCTGGAATCTATGCGGCAGGAGATATAACAGGAAATGGTTTTTTCGCCCACAAGGCATTCCTTGAAGCAGAGACAGCGGTCAAGAATCTTTTGGGTGAAGAGAGTAAAATGGACTACCGATTCATCCCCAACTGCCTCTATTCCTACCCCGAGGCTGCATCGATTGGTCTCACAGAAGAAGAGGCAAAAGAGAAATGCGGAGAAATTAAGATTGGGAAATTCCCTTTCATGGGTTGTGGGCGAGCTGTCGCAGCTTCAGAACAGGATGGGATGGTAAAAATCATTTCAGAAGCCAAGTATGGCGAAATCCTTGGTGTTCATATCCTCGGGCCAAGGGCCACTGAATTGATTCACCTGGGTGCCATGGCAATGAAGCATGAAATCGGAATAGAAGAAATCAAAGAGATGACCTTTGCGCACCCAACCTTTTCTGAGGCCTTCTTCGAGGCGGCACTGGACGTAAGCGATGAAGCCATCCATATCTTGAAAGAATGATTTTCTTCCAATCGGGTGGTTCACTCTCCCGTGGAGGGGTGACTTTCGTCGTCTCTTCACACCGGCTGAAGCCTCCACTCCCCCGTTTAAGCGAGAAGGTGTGAAAAAATCGACTGCATGCGTCAAACCGAAAGGACGAGCGGGTTTCGGAAGCTTCAGGGCGCCACCTTGACGATCGAAGCACTATCGTCCAAACCCGCTTGATCACATATGTTTATCGTTATGGACCGTTACCCGGAACCTAAATGTGCGCCTTCTAAAGCTTAGGAAGCCCGCTCGTCCTTCCGGTCCCAGAACCGTGAAAACCAATTTTTTCACATCTTCTGAGCGATAAGGCGATTTGAGGAGGTCCCATGTTCGAAACTCGATTAACCCGGCTCCTTGGCATCCGGTATCCGATCGTTCAAGGCGGACTTCAGTGGCTTGCCACAGCCCGGCTTGCCTCAGCAGTGTCGGAGGCAGGAGGATTGGGAATTATTTCAAGCCTCTCTTTTGGGGATCAGGAAAGTCTGAGAAAAGAGATTCGCCGGATGAAGGAGATGACCCGGAAACCCTTTGCAGTGAACCTCTCCATGCTCCCGGAATTGTCAAAGGACGACAGGACGCTAAGCATTCTCGAAGTCCTCCTGGAGGAGAAGGTTCCGATCGTGGAGACCTCGGGAAGGAGCCCGGAACCCTTCATCCAAAAATTGAAGGATGAAGGGATCAAACTCATCCACAAGGTTCCGTCCGTTCGTTTTGCCCGGAAGGCGGAGTCGATCGGCGCGGATGCTGTGACGATTGTCGGGTTCGAGTGTGGAGGCCACCCGGGGATGGATGATGTCACCTCCTTCGTTCTGATTCCGAGAGCAGCCGAGTCGGTGAAAATTCCTGTCATCGCAGGGGGCGGAATTGCTGATGCGAGAGGATTCCTCGCCGCCCTTGCCTTGGGGGCGGAGGGGGTGGTCATGGGAACACGATTTGTGGCCACTCGAGAATGTCCTGCCCATCCACGACTTAAAGAATGGTTCGTAAAAGCCAGAGAGACCGATACGATGATGATTCAGCGCTCCATTCGAAATGCGGTCAGGGCGCTCAGGAATAAGGCCGCCGAAAAAACCCTCTCCCTGGAAGAAAGAGGGGCTTCATTGGAAGAATTGATGACGGTCATCAGCGGAAAGATGAGTGAGAAGGCCTACGTAGAGGGGGACTTAGAGGCCGGGATCATCCCCTGTGGCCAGTGCGTGGGATTGATCCACGAGATCAAGAGCGTCCGGGAGGTTATCGAGGAGGTCATCCACGGCGCCAAATCCATCATTGAGAATTTGGATTCGATGATGGGGGTGAAATAATCCCTCAGCTATCCAAGCTGCTGGGCACAGGCAGGGGCAGGGCTTGCCCCTGCCCTATAACTATTCCCGGAGAATAACCCATGGACTTCGAGCTCAGTGACGAACAAAAAGATATCAAGAAGGCAGCAAGAAAATTTGCTGAGGGAGAACTGAGAGACACAGCCAGTATTTCTTTTAGTGACGTAAGAATCCCCCAGGAAAATCTTGTAGGGGCTGAAGGAGAAGGCTTTACTTAGCTCATGCACTTCTTTGATCGATCCCGGGCCTATGTCGCCGCCCACGGGATCGGCCTTGCCCAGGGTGCCCTGGATCAGGCGGTCAAGCACGTCAAGGAAAGAAAGCAGTTCGGTCAGCCCCTCGGGTCTTTCCAGGTCACCCAAACCGGATCCTGGGAAAACTCGGGTAGCGCTGTTAACCGTTTGCATCGACCCTGTCGAATCCGGGCCGGATAAAGGATCTTGCCCTGGGGAAGGCTTTCTCCACTGCCTGTCTTAAGCGGTCGAGAAAGGAGATGATATCGAGCACTCCCTCATCACGGTACGCATGAATCACTGCCCAGGCGGCAATCGAACGGTCTATGGCGATGAGGGCGATCTTGGCCGACCCGTCCGAATCGCTCGGGAATTCATCGCATGGCCCCTCTTCATCTTCGATCGCTCCCCGGACGGCCCGCATGATCTTGGCACAGATAAGGTACTGGTACCACCGGATCACCTCGAAGGCCTCATCGAGGTCAACTCCCTCTCTGGCAGCGGCTGCAGTTTCAAATAAGAGCGTTTCCTTTTCTTTGAGCCAATCTTCCACCATTTTGCTGTAACTCCTGGCGGCGCGGCAAAGCAGATGGTTCTCCGTAGCATCGTCTCTTGCCTTCATACTTTCCATGTCATCCGTCGAGTCCAGCGTCTCGATGTCTATCCCCCATTTCTTTGCCGACTCTCGCAGCAGATCCAGAGTTTCCTCAAAAATTCCAGATAATTTTTTCCAGAATGCTTCATTCCGGATATCCTGCGCTTCAGGATCTGAATCTTCCTCCAGAGACGCGAAGGTCAGGCAGCGAGCCGTCTGGGGACACCGTTCACACCACCGGTCGCAATAGTTATAAATGCCAGGGATAAATCGCTTGTCTCCAGCCAGTTTTTTAAGACGATCCCGCTTCATCATGTTTTCCCCACGGTGGTGGACTTGTGCCGATGTTTTCCGAGCGTCCGGCTATGTTTTCTCAAGAGAAATCAGGTTCCCCTTGGTCTCTCCTTATCGTTGACCTCATCCAATATCCACCTAAGCCACGGATTCCAGAATCATGGACAAAAATTTGACCCCATCGATTCATTTTTCTCCAGCCCCTCCAGTATCCCTGTATCCAGCAACCGCGCCCCATGCAGCACCCGCAAGGTGATCACCCTGGAGCCGACGATCTTGAAGATGGTCCGGTCATTACCGTACAGCAAATGGCGATAGGCGGTGCCGAGCGGTTCGTTTTCCGGTACAAGCGGGCAGCGTTCGGGAAAACGTTCCGGTGTGCCGATCTGCTCCTCCAGGCGCCGGACAAAGGTCAGTGTCTGCCCAACTATATCAAAAACCAGGGGCTTTTGCAAGAATTGTGGCATGGCCTGCGCCATGAAAGGGTTGCGGAGAAAGGCTCCGGTATCAGACCTTGAAATGTGAATTAGGACTCCTTGACCGGGGCGTTCGAATTTTTTTGGGGGGGGGGCGATGTTGTCACGTCCGCAGATTCAACGGTTGGTTGAAGAGCTGGAAGCGGAAGGCCGAATGTGCGGCAGGGGGAAAACAGGGGCAAGGTTATGGTGTTCAACGCAATTTGAACCGGATGAGCGATCTCCAGGCAAACATACGCTGGTGCAATATATCAGAACATCGGCAAAATAAGCAAAAGTGAACACCTGCAGGGCTTCATTTTTGACACGGTCATTGGGATACGCTATGATTGGGCGGTAACGAACTTTGAAATGCTCGAAGCAGCGGAAGTAGAGAGGGGAATTCCCTCACATGGAACAAGCCATACTGCTCATGAACGGAAAGATCATCACGCCCCTGCGGCAGATCAACCAGGGGGCTATCCTCATCGAAGGCCACTCCATCAAGGACCTGGGGCCGTCCGACAAAGTGAGAATCGCGGAAAACCCGCGGGTAATCGATGTCAAGGGAATGTGGATCAGCCCCGGATTTATCGATCTTCACCTTCACGGTTCGTGGGGAGGCGATGCGATGGCCGCGTCTCTCGATGATTTGACGCGGATAGCAGATGGCCTCGTCAGAGGAGGAGTCACTTCGTTCCTTCCTTCGACCCTTTCAGGTCCCCTTCCGGGGATTGTCAAAGCCATCGAATGTATTGAAGGGGCAATGGGAAAGGAGTTGAAAGGAGCTAAAATCCTGGGCGTTCATCTCGAAGGGCCTTATTTCAACCTGGAGCAGAAGGGGGCTCAGAATCCTGAATATATCATCCCTCCCAGACCGGAAGATTACCTGCCGATTCTCGACCAGCACCCTTCCGTCATCAGGGTCTCCGCGGCACCGGAGATACCCGGAGCCCTTGAGCTCGGACAGGAGTTGAGGAGGCGCGGAATTGTCGCATCCATCGGCCATTCGAATGCCACCTATCAGGAGGTGGTCCGGGCTGTTGAATGCGGTTATACCCATGCGACACACATCTTCTCCGGGATGTCAACAGTTCGGCGAATCGATGCTTACCGGGTTTCAGGTGTGGTCGAAGCAGTATTAGTGATCGATGAATTGACAACCGAGATGATTGCCGATGGGCATCACCTTCCTCCCAGCCTGATGAAGCTCGTGCTGAAATGCAAAGGGATTGATAAAGTCTGCCTGGTCACCGACGCGATGATGGCTGCGGGCCTGGGGCCTGGAAAGTATGCACTGGGCGGGCTCGATGTGATCGTTGAATCTACGGTCCCGGATGTGTTTGAGATTTCGGCTCAGGAAGGGAATTATGTGGCCAAGCTCGCAGACCGGAGTGCCTTCGCCAGCAGCGTAGCCACCATGGATCAGCTATTGCGGGTGGCGGTGAGACATGTTGGCTTAAGCGTTCCTGATGCTGTCAAGCTGATTACCCTCAATCCCGCCCGGATGCAGAAGATCGACCACGAACGGGGACTTCTCGCCCCGGGGATGAAAGCAGATATCACAGTCTTTGATGACGATCTCAAGATCCAGCTGACCATGGCAGAGGGTAAAATCGAGTACCAGAAGGCCTCGTTTTGTTTCTGAACCCTGTCGCCCGGTTGGCAAGCATATCGAAGTGATCGAAATCGTGGGGATCCAAGGAGAGACAAAGAGGAGATCTACAAGATAGTTGCGAGGCGACTTAAGAGAATAATATCTTGACTTTTCTGAATTGTTGGAAACGGCGAATAGATAGCAGCTCTCCTAGCCTCCGCGGTATCGCAATTCACAATCCCTTAAAAGGCGATTCCGCCCCCCAAGTGCTGTGATAATTCGAGTCAGATCCAAATGAGTCGATGGTAAAGCTATCCGCACCTTCCCCCACCTTATTGATCACCTTCAGATCATAAATCCCTTGATTGAGCCCTTTGGGCACAAGGAAGTTAATTGCGCTGACGCCAGTTGCCGCATCCATCGTCCAACTCATCACCTTGCACGACTTCCCTCCGATTGTCACCTTTCCCTTCTTCGCCCCAAAAAACTTGCCCTTGATGGTAATCGTCTCGCCAACCGTGCCGCTATTGGAACTCAACGACTCAATGTCCGGGGACATTATACTGAAGAAAGAATCCATCACGACCGGGGCTACTCCTTTGGGTTCTTTCGGCTGAATCGTCAAATCCCGGGTTCTCCCACACCGGATCACCCCAATTCACCCCATCGGTGCTCACATAGATCCGGGCGTGCTCCCCTCCATCGGATGCCCCCCGGCCTCCAACCGCAGGAATATCTTTTGATTGAATTCATCAATCGAAACCCATTGTCACTCATTTGGATATCTCTATTCCAAGTTGAGATTCAAAATCGGCCTGCCCTCTCCCCGCTCTGCCCCTTGAAAGAAACAGACGGTAGTTTTCTCCCAGCTTCCCCCGGCGATCTGGAGTGAGAAAGGGCCTCATCTCAAGTAGCTTCCCATCACCAAGCCGTATCAGGGCTGCAATGCCTGATTCTGCCAACTTTTTATCTTCGCTGCTTGCCGCCACCACAAGGGTTTCGGTCACTGACTTTCGGGTTTCATCCGACAGGCGATAAAAGTTGCTCACGAACCAATCGGCGATGTCCTTCCAGGCCGGTTCAGGAATATGCTGATTACCCAACAGCGAACGGAGATGCGTAGCCGCTTCGTTGACATTACGCAGGGACTCCCCCTCCATCAGGTAAGTGACAAGGTATCCAGCGAAAATAGGGTCCTTCTTCTCGCGAAGGAGTTGAAGAGCCTTTTCAACCTCTTCGGGAGATTGCTTGAGTTGCGTGTGTGTTGCCACAATATTCCGGATTGAGGCAAATAGATTCTTACCCGGGAGCACCAGTGCGATGTCCTGGGGCTTTCCGAGCCATGTGGGTCTGCTTGCCTGTTCTGCCCAGCGAATAACGAACAGTCTCCGGCCAACTTGCAGATCAGATGGGTCAACACCTCCCCAGGCTGACCATGGCCCGAGGCTCGTCTTGGTGAAAATAGGCCGGGCAGCATACACGAGTCGTATGTTCTCCCCACCCCTGTGCTCACCGTAGATCCACTCATCTACCCTTATATCTATTCTTCTGGTGAGCATCGCTCTTGTGTCATCATCAACTCCGGCCTCTTTTTCAGGCTCGCCAACAGCCTGTATTGTGCCAGCGAAGATGACACAGCCTTTCACAAGATAGGCTGCGACGTTCCGACCCAACCCAAACTCCTCCCTACCTCGGTTAACGTTC
>Ga0315282_10011672_pt1 | contig 13555 bp, 11 predicted proteins | sample YL17G07_20_MG_FD_203693 | JGI IMG/M metagenome (GOLD analysis project Ga0315282, IMG submission 203693) | Sediment microbial communities from Yellowstone Lake, YNP, Wyoming, USA - YL17G07_20 | ecosystem: Environmental > Aquatic > Freshwater > Lake > Sediment | place: USA: Wyoming | collected... | reverse complement strand
GTGTCCCGTGTCCGATGGGGAGAACGAGCGTATCCGGAGTCTTCCAATCCATCTGTTCCCATACCTCAAAGGCAAAGGTTTTTGTCCCGTGAAGGAAGAAGGGATTCCAGCAATGACTGGCATACGGAATTTTGGAGGCAGCCTCCATCGCTTTCTCAGCTGTCCTTTCCCTCGAACCCTCTACTTTTTTTAGGGTCGCCCCATAAGCTTGAATTTGGACCAATTTCCCTGGGGAAGCAGTGTGTGGGACATAGATCTTACATTCGATCCCTGCCTTGGCGCAGTAAGCAGCAATGGCTGATCCCGCATTCCCTGAGGAGTCCTCGACCACCTTTTTAATTCCCCATTCCTTCATCTTGCTGATGAGTACCGTTGCTCCACGATCCTTATAAGACCCTGTCGGGAATAGATAATCAATCTTTAATAGAACTCGATATCCATTGAACCCGGTCTCTTCCAGAGGAGTAAACCCCTCGTTCATGGAGAGGATCGATTGATCACTATGGATTGGGATTGCCTCGCGATATCGCCATAAGGTAGGACTTCGCTTTAGAATTTTTTCAATAGGAAACTTGGATTCAAATCCGAGATCAAGAAAGGAACCGCAATCGCATCGCCATCTCGCCGGCTGAATAGAATAGTAACGTTTACAATTTGAACAAAAAAATCTTTCCATATCTTATAAAATAATAAATCCCCCTCCCTAAAAATGGATAAGGGGGATTAGAATTGCGTTTCCAGTTATTTGGCAAAAGGGAACATCACTCGGAAGGTCGTCTGACCTCCCCCGGACTCCATCTCTATTTTCCCTTTCATCTGTTTGACCAATCGAGTGGTGATATGGAGTCCCCTGCCCCTCCCATCGCCGAGGAGGTATCGGTCTCTATCCTCTTCTCGAATTTCACCTGAATTGGTCACCTCAGCCACTGCCCAAAAATCTTTTCGATAGGACCGAATGGAAAGATGTCCTCCCTCTTCGGGCATAGCATTAGTAGCATTGTTGAGAAGATTATCTAAAACCCTTTCGATGTGTAGGGGGTAACACCGGATCCACAAGGGAGATTCTAAATCGTTTTCGATCAAATGGACATTCTCCCGCTTCAACTCCTTGATCGCCTCTTCATTGATGAGGAAGCGTTTTTTCAGCTTCTCCGTCAGATCGACAACTTCTTCCCTTCCCTCTCCGTGAAGGGTCAGGGCCAATTCCTGAATACGGGATGTCTCTTTTAGAATAATATCTAATGCCTGAGCTACCTTCTCCTTTTTGGAGAGAAACTCTCCATCTTCCAAGATCTTCTGAATCCGTTTAGCAAATCCTGCGGCCGCAATGGATGGATTCTTAAAATCATGAAGGATGTCGTCCATCTTTTCCAGTCTCAGCCCTTTCATCAACTCCTTGCCGAAGAAGGTAAAAATTTCAATCTCTTCGTCTGAAAATCGTGGATGGTGGGCCTGGGCATCAAATGCCAAAAAATAGTTGACGACATCGTTCACCTTCAGGGGGAGATAGAGGACCGAGTGGATTTGCTGGGTCTCCAGAAATCGTTTGAGGTCTTGAGGAAGGAGATGGCTTTCCTGTGGGTTGTGAATGAGAATGTAGGCAGGAAAGATCTTCTCGTTTTCAAACTCACCGAAAGGATTGGTCTGGTTCACCACCGCATCAATATAGGGTTCTTCCTTCACCGAAAAGGCCTTCCCAATCCCATGCTGAATCTCTGGATACCCGGCCTCTAAAACAACATGCTGCCGATCTTCGCTGACTGAGAAGAGGGAACACCTTTGGATCCGCATGATGTCCACCAATTCCGGGATGACCAGATTGAAGACCTCCTTCATCTTGATCCCTTCCCGCTTTCCCAATTTCAGGAAGATCTGCTCCACAATCTTATCTTTGGTCACATTGAATTTCTGGAGGTCCATGATCCGCTTTTGGGCGATGACATAACTCACCCTTCTCGAAAGCATCTCAGCGATCTTGGCCTCCAAGGGAGTAAATATCTTGTCTATATCTTTATAATAGATCTGGAGGGATCCTTCCGTATCCACATCTTTTAAAGAGAAGCGTGGAATCGAAATTGGCACGGCCAACATCGAATGGATTCCAAATTTTTGAACCTTCTCCTTATTTTTGTATTTCTCCTCTTTTAAGATGCTGGGCACAAAGTAGGCTCGGTGTGTTTTAACCACTTCGCCTGCGATGGTATCTTCAAAAGGGATCGCCTCCTCACGATCCTCCGTCTGAGCAGGATATGATCCAAAGGAGATCATTTCCTCCTTTCCAGGATCGTATATCCGAATGCTCGCCGCCTCTGCCCCAAGATACTCCACTATGTTCTTCGCGACCGTCTCAAGAATTTCCTTTTCGGTGAGATGAGGATTGATCTCGAGGATGGTTTCGGCCTGACTGATCAGCCGATCCACATACCGGTAGATCACTTCCTCTGTGATTAGATCCACCACTCGGGTCACCTCTCCGAAGGAAAGGGAACAACCCTTTTCCCTCAGATCGGCCATAATAGACTCCAAAAGCTTTTGATCAATTTTAAAATGGTCCATAGATGCCCAGGATTTTAAAGACAACTAAAAGGGATAAAAATATTATAAACCTTTCATCAAAGGTGTCAAGAAAGGAGCTTTATGAAATGCCTGGAAGGAGGTATTACTCCTCAAACTTCTTGATCAGGATGGCGCTATTGACTCCCCCAAAACCCGCTGAGATTGAAAGGCCGAATCTGACCTCCTTCTTTCTCGCTTGGTTGGGGACATAGTCGAGGTCGCATTCTGGGTCTGGAAATTCATAGTTGAGGGTGGGATGGATGATTCCTTTTTCGATGGCCAGCAGCACTGAGATGGCCTCCACCCCCCCTGCCGCCCCCAACAGATGACCTGTTATTGATTTAGTTGAACTGATGGGAATGTGGTAAGCCTGCTTTCCAAAGACGCCTTTGAGCATTCTCGTCTCCACCCTATCATTCAACAGAGTGGAGGTGCCATGAGGATTGATGTAATCAATCTCTTCTGGAGGGATGCCTGCCATTTCAATGGCATCCTTGACGGCCTTACCCAACGCCTTTCCATCAGGATCGGGATCCGTAAGATGGTAAGCATCGGCTGTCATCCCCCACCCGACCACTTCCCCGTAGATGTGAGCTCCCCTCTTTCTGGCATGATCCAATTCCTCAAAGATCAGCACTCCAGACCCCTCACCCATCACAAACCCATCTCTCTCCCGGTCGAAAGGTCGGGAGGCTCTGCTCGGATCGTCATTTCGTGTTGACATGGCCCTTAACACATCAAATCCTCCAAAAACATAAGGGGTGATACAGGCATCCGTCCCTCCGGTCACCATCAGGTCTTCCCCACCTCCCTGAATCTGAAGGAAACTGTTTATCATGGCATGAGTGGCTGACGCACAGGCTGTCGAGACAGCATAAGAAGTTCCCCGGATCAAAAAATATTGGGCCACATGGGAGGTGATGGAACTCAAATAGATATTCGGAAGAGCAAAGGGGGAGATGCCTCTGAGCCCCCTGGATAGAAAACGCTCATGGAAATGTTCCAACAAGTCCATCGCCTCCACACCCACTCCCATGACCACGCCAATCTGATAAGGATCCAATTCCTTCAGGTGATACACTCCTGTATGTTTGTGGTGGAGTCCCTCTTTTTCTATATCGTTCTGTTGGAGCTCAATCCCAGCATCCTTGAGAGCAAGCCATGTCGCCGCAACGGCATATTGGGATGCTTTTCCAAGGTGCTTGGAATGTTTCGACTTCTCCACAAAATGAGAGAGGTCAAACCCGTCGATAGGGGCTCCAATTTGACATCGGTATTGGCTCATGTCTATTTCGGGAAATGAAATCCGTCGAAAGGAAGACTTCCCATTGGTTAAACTCTCCCAGTAAGTTTCTTTCCCGATCCCGATAGGGGTGACAGGACCGATTCCAGTAATCACCACGCGTTTCTTATAATTCCTCACGCTCATCTCCTCTCCAGATTGTCTTGTTATTTTCATCGATTGCCCTCCCATTTGTCAAGGCGAAAACGATTTTGATGAAAAAGGTTGACATGCTTCTGGTTTAGAAATATAAATTTTCTTAAGGTAAATAGGTCGTCTCAAGGTGTCGAGGAACAAAGATGAAGGGCTTTCATCATCGAACCTGGATTTTCCTTTTTTTATGTCTTCTCTTTTTTCTCTCTTCCTGTCTTCCAAACAAAAAGCTGACCGTAGGCGCTACGGCGACGTTATTGGAAGAAGTCGCGAGGGCTTCCTATAGACAATCGGACCTGAGAATTCTTCGGGAAGGGATGCCTGCTTATCTCATGTTGATCGATGGGATGGTCCAGGCAGTGCCAGACAATGAGCAGTTACTCATAGCGGCTGCCCAGAGTTATTCTTCCTTTGCCTCCCTCTTTGTGGAGGGTCAAGATAAGGAGTATGCCAATCTGCTCTATGAGAGGGGGAAACAATATGCCTTGAGATCACTCGAAATGAGAGGGTTTAAGGAACCTCTTCAGAGACCTTTCGATGATTTTAAGGAAGGGTTGAAGCGTCTCGGGAAAAAAGATGTGCCTTATATCTTTTGGGCGGCAACCTGCTGGGTGAATTGGATCCGCCTTAACCTGGATTCGATCGAGGCCATATCTGAACTCCCAAGAGTGGAATCGCTGATGAAGAGGGCTTTGGAGCTCGATGAAGGGTTCTACTATGGTGGCCCTCATCTCTTCATGGGGATATGGTTCGCCTCCAGGCCGAAAATCGTCGGTGGAGATCTCAAAAAAGCCCAAGAACATTTTCTGAAGGCTCTGGAGCTTGGGCAGGGGAAGTTTTTGATGGCTTATGTTTATTATGCAAACTACTACGCTCGAAAAATAACAGACAAAGACCTCTTCACCTCCACCCTTCAAAAAGTTTTAGAGACTCCTGCTGAGACTTCCCCAGACTTAGTTCTTATCAATACCGTGGCTAAAAAACAGGCAAAAGAATTGCTCAGCCATGTGGGAGAATATTTTGAATAGGAGAATGAACATGGGCAGACATCATATGACGAAAGTCCTGGGGCTCAGCTTATTGGCGTTCCTCTTTCTCATCCCACCCGCCAATGGGGTGGAAAAGAGCGTAGTGATCAAATTGGGCACCCTCGCCCCAGAGGGAAGTTCTTGGATGAAAACCTTCAACACCTTGAACACAGAAGTGGTGAAAAAGACGGAAAATAAGGTCCAGTTTAAGATTTATCCTGGTGGGGTATTGGGTGATGAGATGGACATGCTCCGAAAACTGAAAATTGGTCAAATTCAAGGCGTCGCTCTCACTTCCGCTGGACTCTCTACACTTTTTAAAGAGATGGATGTTCTCCAGATCCCTTTTCTTTTTCATTCCTATGAAGAGGTCGATACCGTTTTGAAAAAAATGGATTCTTTTTTCCGGAAAGGTTTTGAGGATAACGGATATATCCTCTTGGGTTGGTCAGAAGCAGGATTTGTCTACCTGATGTCTACCCTTCCCATCTCCAGTGTGGCCGACCTTAGAAAGGCAAAGGTATGGGTCTGGGAGGAATCGCCGATGTCCAAGGCCATCTTCGATGAGGTTGGGGTGAAGGCCATCCCACTCAATGTCCCCGATGTTCTGGTTGGGCTCCAAACCGGACTGGTGGATGTGGTCTATGTCCCTCCGACAGGAGCCATCTTTCTCCAGTGGTTCACTAAAATAAAATATATGACCGATGTCCCTTTGCTTTATTTGGCAGGCGGGGTCGTAGTAAAAAAAGATATTTTAAAACAAATCCCTCAACAATTTCAGAGCCTCGTTCTGGATAGCTTCCAGACCCATCTGGAGCAATTGAAGATGATAACCCGAACTGAAAATCGAGAGGCTGTCAAAGTGATGATGAAGCACGGGGTGAAGGTTATTAATCCGTCGAGAAATCAGATTGATGAATTCAGGAGACTTTCGAACAATGCCCTCCCACATATTACCGGCCCGACCTTTTCTAAAAAGGTGTTCGACGAGGTGTATTCTCTCTTAGAAAGTTATCGAAGGGGCGGAAAATAATGAGTCGATGGGAGCAAGTGGATGGCGTCATTGACCGAGTGGAGCAAACTCTCCTCGTCACCTTCTTAGGTTTCATGATCCTCCTTGCCTTCTTACAGATCGTCCTTCGAAATTTTTTTTTCACGGGTCTGGATTGGGGGGATTCACTGTTAAGGAATCTAGTCCTCTGGATCGGTTTTATCGGAGCTACCCTTGCCACGAAGGAGGGAAAACACATCAACATCGATGTGGTCTCGAGATGGTTGCCCTCTTTAGGAAAGAATGTTGTCACACTCATCATCCATTTATTTTCATTTTTTATTTGTTGCCTTTTGACCTATGCTGCATTGAAATTTATTAAAAACGAAGTCCAGATGGAGAATATGACCTTTTTAAATATTCCTGCCTGGATTCCAGAGATGATCCTCCCCATGACGTTCGGTCTGATGACTTTTCGATTCGGCCTTCGTTCTTTTAAAAATCTTTCCGAGATTGGAAAGACGGACCCCATTCATGACCGAGAGGAAGAGACATGACCTTCCTTTTGATCCTCATCGCTCTCCTTTTCATGTTTCTCGGAGCGCCTCTCTTCACTGTATTCTCTGGCCTGACGCTCTTTCTTTTATTCTTCGGCCATATCGATTCTTCTGCCATGATCATAGAAATGCATCGAATTGCCACCACTCCCATTTTGGTCGCCATCCCCCTCTTCACCTTTGCCGGATATCTCCTTTCAGAAAGCAAGGCACCCAGAAGATTGATCGGGCTGACGGATGCCCTCCTGGGCTGGTTGCCCGGGGGTTTATCCATCATCGCCCTCATCACCTGCTCTGCCTTTACTGCCCTGACAGGAGCTACCGGCCTCACCATCATCGCCTTGGGAGGAATACTTTTGCCTGCATTGTTACAAGGGAAATATCCAGAAAAATTTTCTCTCGGGTTGGTGACCAATTCAGGGACATTAGGTCTTCTCTTTCCCCCCAGCCTGCCTATCATCATCTATGCGATTGTGTCCAAGGTGCAGATTAATCAACTTTTTCTTGCAGGTCTCCTGCCCGGCATCCTGATGGTCGTCCTGCTCTCCGCGTTCAGTGTACAGAAAGCAATCGCTGCTGAGATCCCAAGAACCAAGTTCGATACGACTCGGATGTTTAAAGCATTAAGAGAAGCGATGTGGGAGCTTCCTCTCCCCCTCGTCGTACTAGGGGGCATTTACAGCGGATACTTTGCTGTCAGTGAAGCAGCAGCAATCACAGCCGTTTATGTTTTCCTGGTTGAAGTGATCATCTACCGAGACATTAAATGGCGAGAACTTCCTCAGGTCATGCGAAAAAGTATGGTGCTGGTGGGAGGGATCTTGATCATTCTGGGAGCCGCCCTTGGTTTCACGAATTACCTAATCGATGCAGAAGTGCCGATGAAGCTGTTTAATTTATTCAAGGCTTATACCGACAGCCCTTTCGTCTTTCTGATCCTCCTGAACCTCTTCCTCCTGGTGGTAGGCTGTCTGCTGGACATCTTCTCTGCTCTGATCGTTGTCGTACCTCTCATCACTCCAGTCGCCAATGCTTATGGGATCAACCCGGTTCACCTCGGCATCATCTTTCTTGCCAATCTCCAGATTGGTGCCTTGACCCCTCCTGTTGGAATGAGCCTTTTTATCTCAAGCCTCCGTTTTGAAAAACCAATGTCTAAAATCATCATGGCGTCCCTCCCATTTATTGCTGTCCTCTTATTTGTATTGGCCATCATCACCTATATTCCATGGTTTAGCCTTGCCTTCCTCAAATAAAAACGCAAAGGGCATAGAGCAAAGCGCCAAGCGTAAATTCTTTTAACACCATGCTCTTTGCGCCATGCGCTATGCGGTTTTATTCGCTAAGGAAGGAAAGAATGGCTTGATTGACTTCATCTGGAGTTTCCCACATGGGAATATGGCCACTTTTTTCAATCCCCAGAAACTTCGAACCTGCAATGGCCTGATGGAGGGTCTCCCCTACATGGGAGGGACAGATGAGGTCCCTCTCTCCCCAGATGAATAAGGTAGGATGGTGAATAAGACAGAGCTGATCCTTTAGCGTTAAGGCTTCCTCTGCATGTTTGAAGGTGGAGTAAAGGACCCAAGTGGTCCCTTTGATCTTAGAAAGTTGGTATTGCCGATTTAATACTTCTGGAGTGATGAGTTTGATATCCGAAACGCACTCCAGCAGGATCCACTTGATCGAATTTTTGTTACGACCTGCAATGACCAGATAGGGGAGGATTGGAATATCTTTGATCGCTACGAGGGTTCGGAAAGATTCATTTTTGACCTGGTTGAGGACATCTGGAGGAACACAATTGATCAATATGAGTCGATCCACTCTCTCAGGAAAGAGGATCGCCATGGCCCAAGCGATCCCACCTCCCATCGAATTTCCGATCAGAGTGGCCTTCTCAATCCCCACCCCATCCATGAAGTCTTTCAAAAAATGGATGTAAGTTTCTGGGGTGTAAGGAATCTTTGGCCGGTCTGAGAAACCATGACCGATGAGATCTAAGGCATAGACCCGGTAAGATTGCGAGAGAACCTCGATCTGCTTCTCCCATACCCAAATCCCAGCGCCATAGCCATGAATCAATAGAAGAGGTTTTCCCTGTCCTTTCACCGTATAAAAAATCGTATGGCCATTAATCTGAATAGTCTGCGGAGAGAGAGAAGGGTCCCAGTCGATTCGAGTTGGCCGGACCAGCGGAATGCTACATCCCCATAAAAACGGCATCAATAAAACGGAAACAATCCACCGGAAGCGAATCATTAGGATCCTATTTTTGATTTGCGATTTTTAATTTAATATATTCTAAAAATTGGCGAGTTCGAATTCTTCCAAAATTTCAAAATCGAAAATCGGCAATCGATAATCTAAAATTCAGTTACTTCTCCTCCTTTGATGGGTCGGCGGGTTTGGGTGTTGATGTCAAGGGTAAAACCGGGCTCGATCAAACCAGACCGGGTGTATCCTCTATCCTCCCAATACCCTCCTTCTTCTTGATTGATGAACTCGATCTTGCCCAGCCATTTGCAGCTTTTGTATCCCCATAAGTTCGGAACGACCATTCTTAAAGGCCCTCCATACTCAGCTTCGATAGGATCTCCATCCACGCTGTAAGCCAAAAGAACTCGGGGATTCTCTAAGTCTTTTAATGAGACGGTTGTGCTGTACCCTCCTCCCACAGAAGTGAATCGGATGCGATTTGTTCCGGATTCAATAGGAATCAGTCTCAGAAAATCATTCCATTTGATACCTCCCCAATCTGCTCGAACCGACCAACCCGACACAGAAGTCAGGCGACAGTTCACCCGGCTCTTCGGCATTAATAATATCTCCTGCCATGGAAAATGTTTTTCCTCTTTGACCAGACCACCCACTGAAAGAAAATAGTTTTGAAGATCAATCACAGGCATCCCACCGGCTTTAAAAGCGGGAACACCAAGGTCTTTGAGAATACTCATCTCTTTTTCTCCTTCTTTTTCTTAAATAGTTCCTCAATAGATTTCAATCCTTCTACCAACCCTTCCGTTCCCTTGCCAGTTCCTCCGATGTTCTCACCGACGCTCTTGATCGGAAGCCCCAAGGCTTCTGCAAGAGAGAAGGCGATCCGGGTCAAGAAGGCTTCCTGAAGATTGAACTGAGGATCCCCTAAATTCCCCTTTACATGAAAGGGAACTTTAATCCGATATTTTTTTTGCTCCAATAAAGGAACCAAAGTCTCTGCCGGAATCCAAAAGATGGTCCCTCCCCCTTCTTTAATATGAAGGTTGATGAAATCCAGTTCCCCGGGTGCATCAATCTTTTTCTCCTTCACAGCAATCTTGGATTCCATATTCATAGTGCCAGAGTCAATCTCTGCAGATACCCTCTTTCGATAATAGGGTCTAAAGGTTTCCACCTCTAGCTCTCGAATCTTTAGGATCGTCTCTAAGTCCATCGTTTTAAGGTCTATCCACCCATTAGCATAAATATTGCCTTCCTGTTTCCTTCCCTTCATTTTTCCTTTCAATTTAATAGGGGAATGGTAAGAGACGAAAGGATATTGGATACCTCTTATTTCAAAATCTAAATCTCTCAATTTAATTTGAGCGGGAGGTTCTCCCGCTTTTCTATCTTCAAAATCGATGGAGCCGTTCTGAATTCGAATCCGATCGATCTGAACTTGAATGGGCTTTCCTCTCTTCTTCTCTTCCTCTTCGGAAATCTCTTTTCCTTCCCCTTCCTTTTTCATCTCCACCCAGGGACCAACAATGCCCCCTTCTCGAGATCGATAGAAGAAAAAGAGTGGTTGGAGGATAGTAATTTTTTTTATGTGTAAAGATTTTTTCAAAAGAGAAAAAAGAGAGGGATAGATTCTAACCTCGTCGATCTGAAGGAATCTTTGTTTCGAATCAGGGTCTTCATATCGAATTCCTTTGGCGGAGAGGTAGGTAGTCTTGAGCTTTATCTCCTCCAAGGTAAATCCAGGTCTCATCACCTTTTGAAGGTGAGGCTGAATGAATTTTACGGCATAAAAGGTAAGGACAAAATATCCTCCGATGAAAAGAACAGCAATAATCCCAATCAGGATGAACCATTTCTTCATCTATCTAACTCTTCAATAAAGGGTTCCAGGATTGGCGGGTTCAAGGGTTCTAGCGAAAATTTTTAGTATTAATTTAACCCCTTGAATCCTAGGCCCCTAGACCCCTCGGACCCTCTCACTAGGGTTTTACAATCAAAGAAACCTCTTTCGCCTTCTTCTCGTGGGCCTCTGCTAAAAGGCTAAAGATTGACTTGACCACCAATTGAAAGAGGAAAGGATTGGGTTGAATCGGGTTAAGAGGTTTTTCAAGGTCCATCGCTGCAGACAGGGATATTTTTGCCTCCTCATCTCTTCCCAATTTGAGAAGAACATAAGCCATTTCCTCCAATCTTCGCTGATAGAGAAATTTCCTCTCTCCTGAGAAGAGTTCGGTCAATGCCTTTTGATAGATCCCCTGAAATCGCACTTCCTTCTGGGCCTGATTCAGAACGATCTTCGACTGTTCTGCCTCCCAGACTTCATCCGCATAAGGTCGGATTTGATCCTCCTCAATCCTCCAACTGTAAAAAACATCTGCTTTAAGAAGGTCTCCCCCCTTCCTCAACATCCGATCATCTCCTGCGATTGCATCGGCTTGAAGAGTGGAATAGATTAATGGTTTTGCATACACTTTTTTGATACTTTCTATCTCACTTTTTGCCCGGAGATACTCCTGTGGGAAGTTCCCTTTTTTATCAAGGTGTAATTGATGGGCCTGTGTGAAGAGAAAGGCAATATAGGAAGGTTCCATTTTAACAAATGGAAATGGATTTTTCTCTTGAACTTCTCCAAAGAAACTCCTAAATCCCTTCCGTGTCATCTCCTCTTGAGAGAAATCAACGATCCCATCCAGATCACTGACGATCCCATGCATGACCGTTAAACCTCGCCCCGGATGAGGAATGACTAGCCATAGAAGCCGGTGCCCAAGAAAATCAATTCCACTCGCGAACCCTTCCTTAGGATCTGCCTGTAAAGGACGGAGAATGGGACTTTCTTTATCCAATAAAATCCCCTCAACAACAATCCCCTTGCTCTTCAGCCGGTAAAGGGAGCGCTTGATGATTTTTCGAACCTTCTTGTCTTGGGTCACTTTAAACATTTGTTGGAGAAGTCCGGCGATTATCTTATCAGGGATGGTCACTAATAACTCAGCCAACTTTCCACCGGTTTGTGAGTCCTTTTCCAACAGAGGAAGGAGAGATTGAAAGATTTCCTCACCCGATTTTCCATTCGAAATATCAGCCTTTACCTGCTCAAAGAGGGCCTGAATATCTTCCATTTTTACCCCGTAGTTGTTTTAAAATTCCGATTGAAGGGATCGTTTACCCTTTAATGTTTATTCATTCCTTTTCAGCCCCGTGAAAAATTTTTTCAACAACAGGGTTTATCCTGGTCTCCCTCCATAGGAGTGGAGGAGAGTCTGTTGAATGGTCAAAAGCAGGGTCATGGAGAGATTGACGCAAAGGGTATTTCGACAGAGACGTTCAAGTTTCTTGGTATCGTGATAATTCCCTCGCCAGACCTGGATAAGATTCCATAAAATCATGAGAGGTGGAATTCCCGAAAGAACAAGAATCCAGAAGGAAGTGTGGCCAAAACCCCACATCATTTTGATAAAGGAAAAACCAGTCAATAGGGAGAGCCCGATGTAGAGATCTCCCATTCTCTCTTTCCCAAATCGGACCACCAAATTCTTTTTTCCAATGGCCTGATCTGCTTCTTTATCAGGAAACTCATTAATCAAGATTACATTGAAGATGGAAAGACCGACAGGGATGGAGAGCAGGAAGATCTGTGGGCTGAAGAAACCCGTGAAGAGAAAAAATCCAGTAGCAATTGGCAACCAACCGTAACAGAACCCGATGATAATTTCTCCCAATCCTTGATAGGACCACCGAAAGGGTTTGTTTGAATAAAAAAATCCAAAAAAGATACCCACCCCTCCTAAAACAAGGGTCCGAAGATCGGTCTGGTATTGGAGATAGATATAAAAACCGATCAGAATCGCTCCAGCCAGACACCCATATCCCAAAACAAGTGAAAACCAGGCAGGAAGGGCCTCTTTGACTAAAACCCTTGATCCACCTGAAAACTGATTAAAATTTTGATTGACCCGATCCCCTTCCAGATCGTTCCATTCTCCCACATAGTAAGTCATCCACATGATGAGGATGACGGCCATGATGGAAAGCACATAGAGGCCTAAAGGTCCTTTGTAACCCCATCGCCACGCCAGCACAAATCCTAAGATCAAGGGTAGAATCCCTACTGAAAGAAAAGGAACCCGCGAGAGTTTCCACCAAGCAGAAAAATAAAGTTTCAATCTCATCAAACCAGGCTCTTCAAAATGCCCAATACTCCGAAATAGTAAGCAGAAGGTAGAAAGCAGGAATCAGTATAAATCGTTTGGCTATCTCTGAGAAAGTGACGGATAGGACAAGTTATAATTATTTTCTCGATACCTTTTTTCTACTTAACCTTACCCCCCCAATTTCACTCTATCGCACCACTCCCTCGCATTTTGGAACATTTGAATCCATGGGGATTCCTTGAACCCATTGTTTAGATGACCGGGTAACCATGCCCATTGCCATTTCAGAAATGATCGCTCCGGATGTGGCATCATGGCCAGATGTCGTCCATCAGGTGTACAAAGTCCCGTCATGCCGAAAGGTGATCCGTTCGGATTAAAAGGATAGCTTTGCGAAATCTTCCCATCCACCTGGCCCTCATCGTCCACGAAGACTACCGGAACAAGTTTTTTGGTGATGACCTCATCTATCAGTGTTGGGTCGGGAAAGTGAAGTCTGCCTTCGCCGTGAGCCACCCAAATCCCGAGTGTTGAATCGGCCATGCCTTTGAACATGATTGCCGGACTTTCTAAAATCTTAACCGTAACCCAGCGAGATTCAAAACGCCCGGACA